>Ga0209489_103741_pt1 | contig 29117 bp, 19 predicted proteins | sample SiratrowhiteBW_FD_187527 | JGI IMG/M metagenome (GOLD analysis project Ga0209489, IMG submission 187527) | Root nodule microbial communities of legume samples collected from California, USA - Siratro white BW (SPAdes) (version 2) | ecosystem: Host-associated > Plants > Roots > Nodule | place...
ATATATATATATATATATATATATATATATATATATATATATATATATCTATAACTAAAGACTATTATTTATACATATATAAATTTATACATAAATACAATAACAACTATTATTTCAGACTAGTGGTGGTGTTAATTTGCCAAAGGAATTCGAAGATCTTCTCGAAAAGACTGTTCTATTTAAAGTCCAAAGTAGAAATCAGGATAATTTTCGTTTTGAACAATCGTTTAGAGTAAAAAAAGTATGCACTGATCAGCTTATCATACACAAATATGTTGAAGGATTGATGAAGCCACAGGTTTATACTTTGTTATTAATGTTTATGATTTATGATTTCATAAACATTTTAATGTTTTTGTTTTGGAAATTATTTTCTTATTATCTTTTTGGTTTAAAGGATGTTTTTTCTGAGCTTGAAAAGTTGTCAACCAGAAAAAATGTAAAAAATGTTGATTGTGTTGCAGTAGCAGATGTATGTATAGTTGAATGAAACAAAAATATATTTTAATCACATGAAATTAAAATTTTATAATTTTGTGTTTTTATAGGATTTATTGCCAAAATTTGTGAATGAAGCACACAATGTTGGCTCACAGACTGTTGACTTAGCAACAAATGTTCTCAGCAACGAAATTGAAATTACTGGAAAAAAAAAGACAATGTTCTTCAAGTTTGCAATCTTCTGAAAATGACATTCCATTGAGAAAGTTAAGAAAAAACATCAAAATAGAAAAGTGACTTTGTTTAGGATTTACGAATTTCGATTAATTGCTCAATGTTGTGTAATTTAAGTACTCTCTATTTTTGCTTTAAGTACTCTCTATTATTATGACATTTAGTTTGAATATTATTTGTAAAGCAAACTTTTATTTGGTAATTAAACGTCTTTATTAGTTGTTTACTATTATTTCTATTGTTATATTTATCTTAATTTGTCTGAATGTACTACTGTATCACAAGTTAATTTGCCAAAGGAAATGGAAGATCTTCTCGATAACAGAAATCCGGATAATTTTTACTTTGAGCAATCGTTTGTTTGAATGTACTACTGTTATCTAAACTTATATTATTATTACATTTTGTTTGAATGTTATTTCTAAAGTCCATGTTTAATTTCTAATTGAAATTCTTTATTAGTTGTTTACGTGTTTAGGTATTGTTAGATTTATATTAATTTGTATGAATGTACGACTGTATCACAAATTATAAAACATCTAAAATTAACTTAACCATTAAAATTTTTTAGATGGGAGAGTTTTCGAAAAAAACAATTAAATAAGGGAAACGTTATGTCCATCATTCTACATCAAAATGTGAAACATCATGTCAATCAAACTCTATCAATTCGTGAAGGTCAGGTCATTTCAATTCCCAACTTCCAACGTTATATTCAAAAATCGAATTTCAAAAATTATTTTCAAAATTGAATTTTCAAACCTCTATATTAACCTCATTATATGGATCAGCAAAATCAAGTTTGTGTAAAGTTTACGTCTTTTGTGGATGTTGTTGTTGATGATGTTCCTTTTGTGAATGGTTCACTATACATATTTTGTGCAGTGTTATTATGTTTGTATTGCGGTTCTTATGTCATCTCCAGGAAATATGTTGAGGTTGATTGTAAAATGTGTTTTCTGTGTCATTTAGTTTTCACTTTAGAAATCCCGTCTGATAGTTTTTTGACTAGCTACTAGGAAACACATTAAACAACAACAACCACCTACCAGGGTGTTCTTTTAGTTGTAATACTCCTACTTCAGCTGATAGGTATTTTTTACATTTTTGTTTAAAATTTTGGTTTTGAGAAAATTTTTGTCTGTCCTTGCATTCTTCAAATGGTTTGAGTGAAATGCCACAAATATATGTTGCTAGCTATGTATTTCTTATTTAATTGAATGACTAACCTGGCTTTTTAAGTGAAGGTTGCAGTTGAACAATCTACCCCCTCATATATCCTGGAGAAGATATAAGAATCGCAATACCAACAGAGTAACACTACAAAGACCATGTATAGTGGTCCATTTCCAAAAGGATCATCATCAACAACATCATCCCCAATAGACGAAAACTTAACGCAGATTCAAGTACTCGGATCCACAAAGTCCAATGCAAGATGGTGATTGGAAAAAAAACGACGGCGAAGTGTAAATGTTTTTGACATATGTTTTTATTATTTTATGTATTTTGAGTTTAATAATTTCAATTTTCTTAAATGGTGTACTGTTGTTTAATAAATTAGTCTTACTTCATTAATGGTGCGCTTGATTCAGTTATAATTAATAAATATCAAATTTGACAACAACACTAAAAATAAAATTTTTATCAACTAAAATTATACATACTATGAATATGACACTAGCACTTAACCAAATAACTTTAATTAAAAACAACTACGTCACTTTATATGCAGGACAACTTGGACCAAGTTTTAATAATCAATTTTAAACCGCACGGCCAGATACTAATTATAAACACATCCGTAAAACTTTCACTTAATTCAGATAGCTAGGTAAAGTTTGACTTATCACATCCAAATACGTCATCCTGAGTTTAAGTGCATAGAAATATGTCGACAAAGATGAAATGAAGATGAAACACTTAGGCAAGACTATGAATACACATACAATATTCTTTAATGAAAGAAAAAACGTCTGGAAACCGACAATTAACACATACAAACACCTATCTAAAGTATGAATTAGCAATGATTAATTCGTTTGTCATGTATCCCATTTAGTCAATTAAGTTTGACAACCTTGAATTAACAATTATAAATATGTCCATCCTTTCTGCTATATTAATTAAATTAAAAAAGTTTTAACTGACGCAAAAAGAAAAGAATGAGTTAATGTAAAATCATTAGAATTTAATTTTATTAAAAATCAATTAGTAATCAGTTAAAATCAAGACACACTAACACGTCGGCACTCCAAACCTAACACACTTCGGCACTCCACACCTCCAACACGTCAGCACTACACACATCTCCCAAGTCGGCAGTCCACACATCCCGCACGTCGGCACTCCACACATCCCGCACGTCGGCACTCAACACCTCCCGCGCGTCGGCACTCCACACGTCGGCAACACTTCTCACGTTGGAAACTGTATAACTAGCCACTAAAAATTTCAATACAAGTAGGGAAAACCTATTATTTTGGAGCATTCAAGGCAAATCAATCTCTTCATTCATATATTTAGAAAATGCATCATTATCACATTCTTTCATGCCATAATAAATATTAAAATAACAAATATTAATTACAATTTTAATTAAAAACAAATATAATAAATATTTCACTTTGATTTCAAACATTAAAAAATGAATGTTATTTGTACTTTAAAAAATCTAAATCAACTAAGTATGTTACAAATAACTAAAAACTTCAAATATTTTGATTCTACAAATTAATAAATAAAATAAAATTATTAATAGTTTATAAATATAAAAATGTATTTTAGACATATGAATGATAATTTTGAAATATAAAAAACTGTTTGTAATTTGATAGAATATTTCAACTATTATAAAATATAATAAATGAGAAACCAATCGTATTTTATATTGTATAAACATTTTAATTATATCTTCTATAAGTACAAAATTATTTTAATTTATACATAAAAACATTTCATTAAATACATAAAGACGGCCCCACAACTGCCACACGTCGGCATTCCACACCTCCTATATGTACACACTCCAAATGTGGGAACTCCATGCTTGCATCTGCCTTATTTAAGGTGTTATAACAATATTAAGTTTCCATATAAATAGGGGTCTAATTTCTATTTCATTTTTCCCAAAACATCTTCACATTATAACTTAAAGATGACAACAATTAAATCCCGTGCGTTGCACGGGTAAGATACTAGTATTATACATATTCCACATGAGACAACAGCTACTATTCTGTGTCTTGTGATCTAATAATTCACTTAAACTGACATAATTCCTTAGTATATATTATTTGATTTAGCCTTGGGCAAATCTAAAGTTGTATATAAATTTTTAAACAAAAATATATGCTTTCTTTGATTTAGGAAAAAAATGGTCTATGGGTTTTTTCCTGGTGTACTTTTTCACATTAATGTTAAATTAGACAAAAAGAAAATTATTTATAAAAGTGCCTATTTTGAAATCTTATTTAGTTGACAGAATTTGTTCATCTTGGTAAATAATTTTTTTTTTGCCTATTGTAGACATTAATGTAAAAATGTATACCAAAGTAGAAAAAAAGCCTATAAAATTACTGTAAGAATAGGAGAGGTTTAAGAGGATATGGATATAAGGCTTCTAGAAGGAAACTAATATCAATTTTATGATTTTGTCTATAACAGGATCAAATTGATAGAAGGAAAGAAATATTAATTATTTAATTTTATCTTTATGACAAGAATCAAATTATCATCCATTTTGTTTATTTTCTGTTTTATGACAGTATCAGGTTGTAATATTTTTATTTATTTTCTTCCTTTGGCTATATCTAGAATGAGTACATTAATATTTGTATATATCAACTTTTTGTTTTAAATCAAAACACAGAAAAACAAAGAGAATATTTTCATTCTCATATCCTTTGTTCATCTTTGTTCATCTTTTTATTTTCATAATATGGTATCAGAGCTCTAATTTGATAACTCTGGTTGCTATATTTATCATGACCGAAATTGTTGATCCCTCACAAGATTTTAGTTCACCTTATCATGTTAGTTCTCAACAACATATGATTTGTTCTCTTGGTATGCAACAAGAGGGACAAATTTTTGGTATTCAGTCAATGGCAATGATTGATACTAACAGAAGTAAGTTATGAAAGACGATATACTTCTAAAGTCTGCAGTCATTGTGGAAAGACAGGACATGTGACTGATACATGCTATAGAAAACATGGTTCTCCACCTCAGTTCAAGTTTAAAAATCATAAAGGAGACTGTAATAATAATCAGCAGAATCATGAAGGTTCAAAGTTAAAGGTACATTCTCAACAAATTGGTTTTACTCCTGAGCAGTGTTTGTTAACCCTTATACAATAGTCTAAATCTAGTGACAATGTCTCTAATCAAATCTCTGTCATTCCTTCTAACACAACAACACACACTGGTAATAAATTTCTCTCTTCCTTTAGTTCTTGGATTCTTGATAGCGGTGCTACTGATCATATTTGTTCATCCTTGACTAATTTCACTTTATATCATCATATTAATCCTATCTTTGTCAAATTACCAAATGGAAGTCAAGTCATTACAAATTATTCTGGAAGTGTTTTTATCAATCAAGATCGTCCTAGATAATGTTTTGTATATTCCTAACTTCACTTTTAATCTTCTTTCAATAGAAAAGTTAATTGATAATTTGTCTTGTGTGATTATTTTTTAATCTAATGGTTGTCACATTAAGGACAAAAACTCCTTGAAGATGATTGGATCAGCTGAGATGCAAGGAACACTTTATATACTCAGGGTCCATTCTTATCAAAACCTTCAGATCAAACTTGTCAAATCTTCACATTTCACCAATACTGTCAATTTTACTGTTAATGATCTTGAAACCCTTTGGCATTTTTTGTTAGGGCACATGTTTCAAACAAATCTTTATATGTTATCAAAAATAAATTTTCTTTTGTTAAATATAACAAACCTTTTATTTGTGATATTTGTCATTTTGCAAAACAAAAAAAGACTTTCCTTTCCTCGTAGTGTATCTAAATCTAAAAAATATTTTGATTTGATTCATGTTGATATGTGGTGACCATACTCATTATTATCAATTCATGGTCATAAATTTTTCTTGACCATAGTTTGTTAGTACTCTCACAAGAATAAAGATTTGATCAAGCCAAACAAGACAAAACAAGCAAGACAAAGCAAGCAAGCAATTGGAGGAGATTTGGGATTGGTCTTGTGTAAGTGAGTGAGAGCTTGATTGGCAAAGAACCTATGCATAATTGAGGAGAAGTCCACCAACACAATGGTCTAAGAGTGATTAAAAACTAATCAAAGTGAGCTAGCTAAGGTTTGGTGCAAACTGGTTTAAAATACATTGCACTGGACAAAAATAAATCAATTTCAGTTTTCATGAAATCGATTATTCGTGCCTGACAGAACAGAAATAACTGATTTGTGAAAAATAGAATTGGAGGTTTTTTCTTTTATAAAAACTACAAGGTTTCTAACGTGCGCCTAAGTCTGAATTACAGAAATTGAGAATCAATTCTTGAGATCACTGTGAAAAACACTTTGGGTAATTGAGAATTCTTGATCAAAATCAATTGGGGTTTTTTCTTGAAGAATCACTCTTGACCAATTCACTGTGCCATTAGAATTCTTCAAGACTGTGCAAAGGCCTCTTCTGCGTGCCAGTCAGGGAGTCTTTCTTAACCATTCTTGATTCCTTTTATATTAAGATATGCGTTGATTATTTGTAATTCTGTAAAACACTTGAATGTTTGTACTCTTTTAGGCTATAGGATTTAGCCTTGTGTGTTTGTTGAATTGATTAGGGGACTGCAGGGAGTAGTTGATCAATTCAATGGGTTTCTTGATTCTTCCAGGGAGTAGGAATTGTGTGATTGATTGTAAATTGAACAATTAATTGATATAGTGGAACTTTCTTTGCTTGAGGGGCAAAGGAGACTGGACGTAGCCCTTGAGGAAGGGTGAACCAATATAACTGACTGTGTTCTGCTGTTCTTGACCTTACTCTTTCAATTCTAAATTGTTCTTGTGCTGCTTATTAAAATAAATTGGTAATAGAATTGATTCTTGATAATCTGAAGAGTAATTGGTTTAAATTGCTATACTGCTCATTGGGTCTGGTTTTGTGATTTGAATTGGGTATAACTTTGCCTTCACAAGGGTCTGTAACATCTTTGAAACTAAAAAACAATCTGTTTTTGATATTATACTAAAACTTCAAATTGTAAATTGTTATGTGATTCTTCTGCAGAGATTGTGTCTTTGTTTTTGATTCCAAATCACAACTGATTTGTTCCAATTGAATTCTGAATAATTTGCAGAACTGCTACTATTGTAGTAATTCAATTTCAATATCTGTTTTCAATCTTAGTGGCTGTCCAATCTGATCTTGATAGTAGCAGTGTTAATTCTTCTTAATTTTTGAAATCCAAAATAAGTATTTCAGTTCTGATTTGTAGAACTGTCTTTGCTGTGCTGGTGTGATACTATTGAAGTGATTGTGAATATTTCGTATTGATCATCTTTATATTGAGTCTGCTGAACTGTTGTGTTTGATATAGTTGCATTGGACTTGACATTCTTTGTTGATATTGTTTTTGATATATCTCTGTTACATACACTTGCAAATTGAGTATTAGTATTTCTCTTTGTATTCTATCTTGTGTGCAATTTGGTGTGATTGAATCTGTGTGATATATTACTTTGAAATTGTGTGATTTAATTTGCCTTATACTGTGTTTGCTGGATAATATTGTTTAGAATCATTTCTGCTGCATAAAATTCAACTGTTGTGTGTGCTGTTTGAAATTTGCTCTCTGCCAGCAAAATAAATCGATTTATTCATGCCTGAAATCGATTTATCATTGAGATTTAGAAAAGGTTTTCTATTCACTAAAATTGTTTTCAGTGTTTTAAATTGGAAAAATCTTTTAAAGTTCAATTCACCCCACCTCTTGAACTCAGCCCAATACATTTTCATAGTTGATGATTATTCAAGGTACACATGGGTTTTTCCTTTAAAACAAAAATCTGAAGTTGTTAAAAAATTTTGGAAGATTTTGTTGTTTTTATTCAAACACAATTTGAGACAGCAATAAAAGTAATAAGAAGTGATAATGAGACTGAATTTTTCATGACTAATTTTTTTATCAATAAAGGAATAATACATCAAACTTCATGTGTCAATTATCCACAACAAAATAGTATAGTTGAAAGGAAACATGGCCACTTATTAAATGTAGCAAGAGCTCTCATGATATAATCTCATTTATCCAAAATTTATTGGTTATATTCTGCGATATTCTGTGATACATGCTGCACATATTATAAACATGTTTCCCACACCCTGTTTTAAATGATTTTTCTCCTCATGAAATGCTTTACAAAACTCCACCAGATTTTAATCAATTAAAGGTGTTTGGATCTTTATGCTATGCTAGCACTTTGTCAACAAATAAAAGTAAATTTGATCCAAGGGCATCAAAATGTGTTTTTATTGGTTTTAAAAGGGGGACAAAAGGATATATTTTGTTTAATATTCAATCAAGAGAAATTTTTGTGTTTAGGGATGTTGTCTTCTATGAACATGTTTTTCCATATCAAAGGGTTGAAGATACTAACAATGAAACTGACAGTTCAAACATTCATGATCAAAATATTTTTTTTGAAGATCAACCTATTTTGAGTTAGCCATCACGAGTCATTGTTGCACCATGTGATAATATTGAAAATAATGTTAATAATGACCATGAATCAAACATTCATATCCCCGAAGAAGTTTTTTCCCATAGAGACTGAAATCTCAATGAAAATCATGAAACAACACAGTCAATCCAAATGAGTACCAGAACAAAAAGACCACTTGAGTATCTAAAGGATTATCATTGTAATCTCAATGTTTCCAATACATCTTCTAGAGTTAAATATCCTTTGAATTCTGTTTTGTCTTATAATAAATTACACCTTCTTATAAATATTTTATTATGTGTATTTCTTCACATGTTGAGCCAAACACTTATTCTGAAGCTGTGAAATATGACTGTTGGAGAAAGGTTATACAGTGTGAGATATCTGCTTTTGAGTCAAATCAAACATGGGAGACTGTTCTTCTTCCCAAGAACAAAACTTCCATAGGTTACAAATGGGTATTCAAAATAAAGTATAATGTTGATGGGACTGTTGAAAGATATAAAGCAAGATTAGTGGCAAAGGGATACACATAAACAGAGGGCATTGACTACCTTGAAACTTTTTCTCTAGTAGCAAAGATCACCACTATAAGGTTGCTTCTTTCTCTAGCTTATATATATAATTGGGAGTTGAAGCAATTAGACATAAATAATGTCTTCTTACATGAAGAGTTGAAAGAAGATGTATACATGGTTGCTCCTCCTGGATTGACTTCTATTCAACCAGGACAAGTTTGTAAATTAAAAAGAGCTTTATATGGCCTTAAGCAAGCTAGCAGAGAGTGATTTGCTAAATTGTCATCCTTTTTTATTTCTGCGGGATAAACTCAATCTATGAATGATTATTTTTTGTTTATTAATTCTTCTGAAGGATCTTTTACAACATTATTGGTGTATGTGGATGATATAATTTTGGCAGAAAATGATAAAGAAGAGATTGAACGAGTCAAAAAAGCTTTAAATAAGACATTCAAGATCTAAGATCTTGGTGATTTAAGATATTTTATTGGTTTTAAAGTAGCAAGAAGTAAGAAAGGGACAATGATGAATCAAAGGAAATATGCATTGAAATTATTAACAGATGCAGGTTTTTTAGCCTGCAAACCTACAATCACTCCTATAGATAATCTTGTTAAATTGTCTTTTACTGGAAGTGTGTCTTTCACTGATTTTCATGCCTATAGAAGTTTGATTGGAAGACTTATGTATCTCACTAATACTCAACTTGACATATTATTTTTTGTTCATCAACTTTCTCAGTTTCTTGATAAGCCTACAATTGCTCACTAAAATGCAACAATTAGAATTCTCAAGTATATTAAAGGAGCTCCAAGTCTTGACTTATTTTTCTCTTCCAACATTTCTGCCCATCTAAAAGCCTTTTGTGATAGTGATTAGGGTACCTGTTGTGATTCAAGACAATCAGTGACCGATTTTAGTGTGTATCTTGGAAATTCCCTTATATCCTAGAAATCAAAGAAGAAAGCAACAATATCAAGAGTTCCTGTGAAGCTGAATACAAGGCAATGCCAACTGTTACATGTGAAATTCAATGATCCAATGACTAGTCTATCTTCTTCAAGATTTGAAAGGTTATATTGTGACAATGACTCAACAAGATACATTGCAGCAAATTCAGTGTTTCATGAGCGTACGAAACATATAGAAATAGATTGTCACATTGTTAGAGAAAAATTGAAGAAGAGTCTCATCCATTTGCTTCCCATTTCCACCACAGAGCAACTAGCATACATTTATACCAAAGTCTTAGGTCCTCAGTATGTTAAGAATATTTGTTTCAAGCTGGGTCTCATCAATATTTGCTCCCCAACTTGTGGGGAGATTTCAGAGGATATGGATACAAGGCTTCCAAAAGGAAACTAATATCAATTTTGATTTTGTATTTATGACAGGATCAAATTAATAGAAGGAAAGAAATATTAATTATTTGATTTTGTCTTTATGACAAGAATCAAATTATCATCAATTCTGTTTATTTTGTGTTTTATGACAATATCATATTGTAATATTTTTATTTATTTTCTTCCTTTAGTTATACCTAGAATGGGTACATTATTTGTATATATTCAGCTCTTTGTTTTAGATCAAAACAAAAAAAAAATATTTTCATTCTCATATCTTTTGTTCATCTCTTTATTTTTGTAATAAGAGATGGGTAAACTGTTCTAAGAATACCAGAAACAAGGCCCTTCCAGTTTTAATCAGATACTTGCATGTATTACTTTTGATCATGGAGTATTTTTGTTTTTCAACAAGTAATATGGATCAAAGAGTGTTGTATATGCAGATTTCACAACATTCACAAGAGACCAAGAGCAACTAATACTTGCAGAAAAAACTTTCGATTATGTTGAAGCATCTGTGATAATAAACTTTACTTGTCTGCTAAATAACTCGAGATCATCCTTCAACCCAAAAGACCCAGATCAAGCTAGCAAGTGCAAGTCTAGAATTGGTCAGATACTATGAAACCCTTGTAGTGAACCATGTGAGAGACCAACAGCTTAACCAAAAGTTTCATTTCATTTTACAACTTTTCCAAAATACATTACACAAAAACAAATAAAAGGTAACTCAACCACTATGTTGTGTTTCTTTTCTTCGTATGAAATTGAGAAAAATTTGTCCATTTGAGCTATATCCCATCAATACATTTTCTAACACAAGTCATATATATCTAACAAAATTTTACATCTTAATGAATTTTAATTTCTTCAAATGATATATTAGCGAGCTATATCCCCTTTATTGTTCTTGCTTTTGCAAGCAAGCTTTTTTTCCAATTATGAGCTACTCAGGAAGAGTGAAGAAAAATTAGATTCACAAGAAAAGAATTAAATTTCGAAGATGAGATCACCTTTAATCCAAAACTTTAATACATTAAATTTATAGGTTTTCTTTCTCATATGTTACTTAATTTTTTTATTTCTATTTAACGTAAAACTAAACTGATTTAAACACCTAAGATACTTTTGTTTTGTTCATGCCATATACCAGGGATGGCTCAAGGCCCAAGCAGGTAAAGCAACCGCTTTAGGCCTCAAGGTCTCAAAGGCCTAAAAAATATTTAATATGCTTTAGGCCTCAAAGCCACAAAGGCCTAAAAAATATTTAATATGCTTTATGACTCAAAGGCTTAAAAAAAATTTAATACTCATATTATTATAAATAAAAAATATTTAATTTTAAAATTATACTAACAAAATTTTAATTAAAAATTTAAATATTTTAACTGACTTTAAGTTTACATTGGTACTATAAATATTATTTAATGACTTTAAATTTATATTGGTACTATAAATACTATTTAATAAATAATATTCTTTAAACTTTCTCATAATAAATTAATAATATTTTAAAAAAATTGAACAGTCAAGGAATCTATTCCAAGCAACGAATTGATATCATCTCTTTATATGTCATATCATTGTATGACTCTTCCACTTCTTTCCTTCTTTCTTCACTTATCTTATTTCTTCCTCTGTCTCTTTTTTCCTTCCATAATATTATTTCAACTTGTTTTCAATTTAAAATTTCTTTCATTTCATATTTCATCATTCATTATATAAATTATATATTGTGCACTTATGCGCGTGTGTTTACTTGGAGACTTTGAGCAGTAGATTAATTGAGGAAGAGTTTGTGTTCACTTTGGCTCCTTTTAAGTGCATCAATATTAGGTAAAAATAATATGAGATTGATCAATTGATCCCAATTTTTTTTATTTTTCATTATTGTTTAATTAATCTTAAAATAATTTATGCAGATTCAAGGAAGAGAATTTAGAAGTTATTGATTATGTTTAAAGACATACCAAAGGACAGGATCGAAAGATAATATCATAAGGAGACTTGAGACTCTAAGATCAAGTTTATTGTCTTAACAATCAGATTTTATCTTTTTAACTTAGACTTATTTTATATACTTATAAGTTATATTCAGTGTGATATATATTATAATTTTTAATTTTATATAAAAATATACAAATATGGCAACTAGAAAATTTGAATCAGGTTATTCAAAACTTCAAAAAAAAAATTGAACTTTTTGTTGAATCACAAAAAGGGCTATGGATAAATTTATAAAAATAAACAAAAAAAATGAATTAGAAAATACAGATGAGTCTTCTTTGAATGAAAAGTATTTGAAACATGATAATTTATTAGATCTTGATGACTTAGATTTATTTTCAGAATTAAATATCTTAAAGGAAATTACAGGATTGGAAAATAATATACCAATTGACATTCTTAATTATATCAAATAAATAAATTCTTTTTCAAATGCATATATAAAATAATGTTAACAATTTCACTATCAGTTGTTTCAGCTGAGAGGAGTTCTTCAAAACTTAAACTAATAAAATTTTATTTAAGATCAACAATGTCTCAACAAAGATTAAACGAATAAATTATAATAATTTAATAGATAATTTTGCATCACAAAAAGCTCCAAAAATAAATTTTAGATAAAAATATCATAATTTTAATTATTTTATTAATTTATAAAGGGTCTCATTTTTTTGTTCGCTTTAAACCTCCTAAAACCTTAAGCCGTCACTGTCATATACTACCTCCCGTTCATTATGGATTGTCAGGGCTTTGTTCACCAACAAAAATTCTACTTTCACAAAATAAATTTGCATATGATAAACTCAACTAAAAAATAAAAACTATAATTATACAGCAACAAATTATACAGCAACAGTTATTTATCTTGAGTGAAATCGTGAAAAGAATTAATATATTCTTATCTTTGCTTAATATTAAACTTATGTCTGATCGTGTATTCATGTGTTAACCTTTTTTCATATTATCCTAAATATTAATTAAATACTTTTTTTAGTAAAAAATTAATAAAAATATGGAAGGAAACATGATATTGAATCTATTTGACAAAACTTGCTAATAAACTTATTGAAAAAAAATTTGTAATGTAATGGGTCATCCCATTAGTAAGCCGGTTTGCATTATTATTATATTAACAACGAATTTAAAAGCATATAAATTATAAATAATTTCTATAATTACTTACGCGGAGTTTTAATTTAACTTGGAGAAAAAGTTCATCCGAATCATCTAAGATAAAATAATAACTTTATAATAGGTTCAGCGAGTCACTAAATCTTTGTTTGAATGGTGTAAAAGAAATTGGAACTAATAAAATTACTCTATAGAAAAAACTGATAAAGTTAGTAATAATAAAAAATTAACTATAAAGTCATTGATTACGTTGAATTTATCATTTGAAACTAATGACCAGATTAACATTGGACAATCCGTTAAAAGAACAGAAAGTTAAATTGCCATTTCCAGTCAATAACTATTATTAAATGAATCTGGATTTTTATTTTTATTCTCGTAATACTTTTAATATATATATATATATATATATATATATATATATATATATATATATATTTTTTATTTCTTTCTATATATATTTAGATAGATATATTATTAAAATAAATTATAAAATAATTTATATTTTATGTATAAACTCTCCACAGAATTTTAGATAAATAATTAAATTAGTTACTTAAATATTTAACTTTATTTTTTCAAAAGAATAATTAATTATTTAAATATATAAAATAAGTAATTAACTAAATATCATATATTTAACTAAATATCATATATATATATATATATATATATATATATATATATATATAAAAATATTTATATATAAAATAAATTATTTTTATATATAATAACTACATAAGTATGTTAAACTATTATTAAATAATTAAATAAAAGAATATTATTATTATTATTATTATTATTATTTTGTTTTCTTCATTAATATATCCTAAATTTATAAGAAGTAATATTTACGTATTTGTTTTCCATATTAAAATTAGCTTACTCAGATATTCATGAATTGCACATCATATTTTTATTAGTATACATTGATTTTGAAACAATCGTTCAAATAACATTTTGTAAAAAATTTTATTTTATAGAGAGAACTCGGTCATGTTTTACAAATTTGAGGGAATATCTCTTTTTTGTGATCCAAATTCGATTACGTTAGTATTTCTTTTTATGAACCGAACTTGGTCTTACTAATCTCCCATTTTGTATACTGAAATCAATTCTGCTTCATAAACTTGTAAAATATTGTTTAAAAAAACATACCTCTTTGGTTGTGCTTTTGTGATTTCTTCAACATGTGCCTTTTCGGTCCATGTTTTTATGATTTCATTAACATGCACCTTTTAGTTATGTTTTTGTAATTCATTAACATGCACCTCTTCGGCCATGTTTTAGCAATTCATTAACATGCGTCTCTTCGATCACGTTTTTGTGATTTCATTAACATGCGTCTCTTTAGCCATGTTTGGAAATTCATTAACATGCGCCTATTCGGCCATGGTTTTGCAAATCATTAACATGCACCTTTCGGTCATGTTTTTGCCATTCATTAACATGCGCCTCTTCGATCATGTTTTTCCGATTTCATTAACAAGCGCCTTTTAGTCATGCTTTTGAGATTCATTAACATGCGACTCTTCGGCCATGTTTTTGCAATTTCATTAACATGCACCTCTTCGATCATGTTTTTGTGACTTACATGTTCAATATCTAGAAAATAATACACAAGGTTTAAAGAAAACATAGAAATTTTATTTATATGTGTGACCTCATTAAAAATCCTTGGGAAAAAAATCCTAAAATATCAAGGGAAAAGAATGTCGTCTTGTGCAAAAATGTTTAGCCACAGAAATAAAATTTCAAACTTAATGTCTATCAACTGAAATAAAATTTCAAATTTACCGCATTCCATGTTCGGGGGATAGATCCTCCATTGGGTGTGGATTGTCTATTGTTTCTCATTTCGAAGACAAGGTTTTCTCTCAAGTTTTGTATAGGGGGAGTAGGAAAATTTACCTGCCCTAGGGTGGCACCAATTTGTTCTAGCCGCTCAGGTTTTTTTATTGTTCTTGGTTAGCCCAAATAGAAGTTGTCCTATTTATTGAGAACCATTTTGCTTTTATAAAATTATTTTTTTTCTAGAAAGCAGCATTCAAGTACTAAATATTAACTAATGGATAAGTAACCTAACTGAATATTTCATCGTTAGTTATTTAACTTGACCTCTAAGTTGTTGTTCATAAATAAAGGGTTAACATTTAAATAAAGGGTTAATAAGCCCATACTGCTTGGCCTATCTTTGGATAAAAGAATTATAGTTTGTAACTTCCTTTTTACTAAGCACACCCCTAGACCCAGGAAAGGACAGTAATTTTGACATAACATCATATAAAGAAACATATGTTACTTCAATGTGTATTATTAAATATTTTTAATTAAATTGTATAAAAGAATTAAAAAGTAACCTAACAAATAGGAAAAATAGTCTCATAATTAATTATGTTGTTCTTAATGAAATTGGCTAGAAGTTTTTGAAGTGTAATATGATTGACTTTGAGAAAGTTGAGCTTTGACCAAACTATATATGTATCTCCTCATACAATGGTTGTAGAGCTTTGCTGATTAAGCATCGAGTGTAGATCCATTTGCAAAAGATTCTTTGATGCTCAAGTCGTTAAGAGCTTTTTAGAAAAATACAAACAAATAAATATAAATTTCTATGAGTACTCCCTGTGAGATTAATGTCTATTTATTGGCCTTTTTGAGGTTAGGGGTAGGTACATAAGCTTTCAAGCTCGAAATCCAAAAATGAGGTACAGGTGGACCAAATTGATGGATAAACAAGTCTTAACACACTACAATTAGTCTTCAAATCATTTTGATTTGATGATAAGTTGGGTTACTTTGATACGGTCGTTTATTTTAAAAGTGACTATATTTATTGGATCTAATGTAGTGATAATTTATTTTCAAACTATCTCAGATAGCTTTTAAACTTTTTCATCTAATGTGATCATCATTTCTTACAACCATTTTAGGTCCAGCATAAATTCAAGTCAACTAACTCTTGGTCAAGCTTCGGGACCTTCTCAATCATTTTAGATGGCTTAAAACACATGTGTTATATCGTCAGCATGCTTTTTACATTTGCCGCTTCTCACTGAATAATATTGTCTATTAAAATAATGGTCGTAAAATGAGAACTAGTACACTGGATAAGTTTCTAGAAAAGAGATGTGGGTTAGCATGGATATGCTTAAATACCAAGTATTTCCTTATTACAACCTTCCTAGACATGTACTTTCGCACTTCCTTTCTAGTGTGAGAAATCATTTCTGAAGTGAGACGAAAAACCATTGGTTGAGAATAACAAATTGCATCATTATAATATCTTGTTGTGATTCATAATTTTGTGTGACTTAACGTTATCAAACTTCATCTTTCGATCATTAGTTTCATTTTAGATCGTCGTTTATTTGAATGAATTACTTTGATATGATTGGGTTAGATGGTGTTGATATGACAGGTTAGATGGCGTTGATCTGATAGGTCAAATGGCGTTGATCCATAACGTCAGATGGCATTGATCTGTGTCATCAGATTGCCTTGATCTAGGATGTTAAATTACCTTGATCTATGACATCAAATCGCCTTGATATGTGACGTCAGATTGTCTTGATCCGATTGTTATAATTCATTTTCGAATAATCATTTTGAAATGAATAATACCATAAGATCGAATATTTTTAACTCGATCTATGTCATATTTTAACATATGTCCAATACTATATGTCATGACCTTCCTTACCTAGAATGTTTAATTTCTTCTTATTTACCCTTCTTCAATAATTGTTTTTGGAGGTTATTCAAGTTGAAGTTTGCCTGTTGCATAAGATCATCTAAATCTTCTTATTGAGAAATAATTTCAAGAGTGTTTTATCCACTCGTTAACATTATTTTTCACAATTTTTCTATCTAACTAAATTTTATTATTAGTTCAAATAAATTTACCTACCCCTGTGTGCAAGTGTTCATTCAAGTAATTAATATTGTAAACATCTTTAACCTTTCATGCCTAATTTTTGAAAATATTTTTTATGTTATTTACCATCAAATTTTTTAAAAAGCATAATTGTACTAAGGTTTATAAATAAAAGTTTTATTATTAAATCAAAATAATATTAAGTTTGTGTTAAAGAATTAGATTGGTGTATTTTACTTAATAAAAACATTATTTACAAACTTTCCGAAAATAATTTTTTTCATAAATTGCATTTTCATCTAAATCACATGAAAATATATAGTTAGTGTCTAGATATAAAATTAACATTCAGCTTGGGACTCCTCTTTATACGAGTGTACAAGATAGGATTATTGTATGCAACCTTACCTTATACATGCAGAGAGGTTATGTTCAGTTCGAACCCTTAAACAACTCGTCACCAAGTGTGATAATATGAGTAAATATTTCTGTCAAATGTTAATAATGCACTATTCTAAAACTCTCCTCTTATTATGCTTTATACCCTCACATAAAATAAATAAAATAATATAATTTGAGAATGTAGAATGTAGAATGATGCTTTGGAACAATCATGTAAATTGTGGTCTGGGAATAGTTTTACCCAACCCCTATGGTGGATGTAACATCCTATATTTTTTACACAATAAGAATTCTATCGCATAGAAATTCTATAATAAGCCTAAACACAAATCTCCATACATTCATAAGAGTGTTTCAAAATATACTTCTCTACATGAGATTTAATAAAAATATTTTCATACAATCATAAAATAAAATAAAATTAAACTTCTCCATTAGGTCACTGAGGAGTCACACCACCTGCCAAATCCTCTGCTTACATGTAACACACGATCATCGCAGATTTAAAAATAAAACAAGCACTACACAAAAATTATGCTAGAGAGTTTAAAGAAATGTATATTCATAAATTAAATTCATATCTCAACTAAACTACAAAGATCAGACTTTCATGATTCATCTCATACATCACATCTCTAAAATAACTTATATCTTACATATACTGATTCACATACAAAGACACTTCACTCTCTGCTTCCGAAAGACTCATGCATTGAGTTAGACTCAGAGGCTAGCACCTTCCAGATGACTCTTCCAATTATGAATCGACATAGTCCCAAATGAACATAACCTCATTTGATAAGGTAAATCCATATATATGTTCTGACAAGCTCTTTCAAACTGCAGTTTTAATTAAATGGACATTCTTTAACTCTGACCACCTAATACCCTTCATCTATGTGATTTTAAGGTACTAGTAGAGTTAGGATACCCCCTTCTCGACAAATTATCAAACAATACACATCCTAACAATCTCAACACGGGTATCTCCTTTCCTGAAGATACTATGTCTCGATCACCATTCCACATCATTCACAATCATTTATACTACATCATACCATATGAATATCCATTCAATTTAATTCAAATTCATCCAATTCCTACTCAATAAAACGAGTAATCACAATATATATTAAAAACATTCAAACTAGCTTCCCTTACTTGTATAGAGTAGAGACCCTCAAAGGAGTTTCAAAAAACTTAAAATCACGAGCAACCTAACCTGCACCAAAAGTTTCTTATTGATGATCAGATTATACTATTAGAACAATGAACCAAGAGAGACTTATTTTGATGCCTCAGAGGACATAGGCAAAATATCCCTACCAAGAACGGAATTCACCTAAAACTGACTCTGAGAAAGATGAGCAAAAGATAAACTTACTCTGTTCAAGAATTTGATTGGACACTCTTGCCCTACTCGACATTAAGAATCTAAGGGTGGTCTCTAAATTTCAGCCTCATAAGGAAGGAAGTCAGAGTTTTAGAGAAAACATAGAGAAAAGAGGAAGAACTGCTTCTAAGAGAGATTATGGTTTTGTTAAAAATGAAGTCTGAATACTGATTTTCCTATTTATATAAACTTTCATCTTCTTTGGAAAAAAATATTTAGGTGTTATCTTATTTATATCTAAAGCTAAATTATAGCTTCTAATACATTTATATTTTAAAGCTATTTTTGGGGTATTATATTTTGGACGCCAAATGTTCTTATTAGAATTGGACTAGAACCTTTCCAAATGAAATAGAGTTGGCTTTGAGGAAATCAAGCTTTGACCAAGCGATTTCTCCTCTTACAATGACGGTAAAATTTTGTCAATAGAGCATCAAGTAGAGATTCACTAGTAAAATATTTTCGAATGTTCTATTCAATAAGAATTTTTTAAAAAATTTTAAAAAAAATATAAGTGAGTACTCAATATCATATTAGTCTTTATTTTACAAGTCTTTTTGGGATCAGGATTAATTTATTCCTAACTGGAAATATGGTGATAGATATTAGACTAACGGTAATATTATCCATCATCATAAAAACCTTTATTGAGATTAGATTACAATGATTAAAAGAAGTAATAATAGGTACAACAAAAATAAGAAAAACAAGAAAACGAATTAAAATAAGAATAATAGTGAAACAAATAAACTACAAGTTACAAGGTAACTAGAGTAGCTTACAACTTATAAGTTGAAAGCTTCTAAATAATTTACTTTGATATACTTACCACACATTTTTGTGTTAGTCAAATTAATTTATAAATCTATATTTATCAATTATCAAGGATTCAAAATTAAAATGATACTTGTCTTTTCTTCAATATCAAAATATAAAAAATATATATATAATTACATAAATTTTAAAATAGAGTTCTAAATAATAATTTCATGAATATCAAATAATTATAAAAAATATAAATAATTATATATAATTGAAATTTATTTGAAATTATAATATTTAATATTTTTTTTCAAATATTAGAAGGGAAAGTACTTTAAAAATTTGATAAATATGAAATTAAATGCTTGAAAATGAAAATTTATGTATAAAAAAAAAAGTTCTTCAAATAGAACGAAACTAAGAAAAGGAGTATATAAGATAATTTTTTTAAATTATTTATTTTATTAAAAATATTTTAATAATTTAAAATAAATAAAAATATAAATGATAACACAATGTCAACCCTCATGTCTAATTTTAAAAATTATAAATAAGCTATATATCCTCATACTTAATCTATGAGAATTTCATCAAAACAGAAAAAACATTCAAACAATATTAATATTATATATATATCATCTCCTCTAAGTGATATTCTAAATAAAAATAAGTTATTTTCCTCATCCTTTTTATTTGAATGCTAAGTTATTATTAGAGTGAAGAATTTTTAAGAGCATTGTTATGCTTCTCTCTTTTGCAGAATGACATCATTGCCAACCCATGTCACAAACTATGCTAAAGCATATCATTATGCCAAGTCAATAAATCTGATCGAACCCATTCAATACTAATAATTGAACTCCAAAACTATTCAAAACTTTCACAATGACCATACCAAACTTTCAAACATGTAACAATTATAATTTATCATCCAACTTTATAATTCATCTTCTATTTCTCTAAAACTTCCAAAAGTACTTAAACAAACACTTCCAAATTATTACTAAAACATACTTAACAACCCCACTAATTGGTCACCATGGAGTGCGTCTCTTCAAAACTCGTCAATAAAGAAACTCAGTTACATGAACCACGTGTTCCCATCATTTCGTCCATCTATGGAACACCCGTGTTAGACAAGGAGAAGGAGTAACCCTTACTCACACAGAAGATTCAAAAACCAACAAAATATCTCCTCCTCGGATTCGCGAAGAACCTAAAGTGATCAATTGTTTGGAAACTCATGGAGGGTCTCGAAGAGGGAGTGCTCATTTCAAATCAAAAGTCCCAAGTCCAACCCTTTCCATCTTGGGTTTCTTGCTATTGCCATATGGGAGATTTAGTTCCTCTGTTTTGTCTGGCTAAATAAGGATTATGTGACGTTTGAGAGACCATTTTTTTTTTATTTACATATCCAGAGAATGGTGTAGGCCACCCCCAGAACCCGAATAATCCATACAATCTTTGGACTCAAACTTTTGTTAACACTTTTGAGAAAAAAGTGTCCTTCCACGCTGCCGGGATCATAAAGAGATACGTGTTAATAGATTAAGGTTTAGAGTTTAAGGTGATTACGAAAATTGTGATAGAGTGATGTTTGTGATGTGCGTGGAGTGTAATCATGTCCTTTGTGTAGTTAAGGTTGCGTTTTGATTTTGGCTTTTGGGATGATTTCTTTCTGATATCAATTCGTAGCAAGAGACAAAATAAACAAACATTGTTTGCATGATCAGTTGTCATGTTCTTACAACAAGGGTTCTAAAGAGTGTTTTAGTTCCTTTTTGTTGTTTGATTCTTTAATTGTTGTAGTCTTGTATTTTGAAATACTTTGCAGATTAAATTCTAATTCACACTAATAAAAAGAAAAACTAAATCTAAAAATAAATTTAAATCAAGATTATTTCATCCCATTTTACTTACCAACATCATTTACATAGTTATCACCTTTCTTTAGCTGAAAAAGAAAATAATAATATCTTATCTGATTTAGTGAGTGATATAGTAGAGGACGATAAAAAATAATAGATTTGTGATAATTAGGTCGTTTGACAATGGTTTGGTAGATAAGGAGGTAGTGATTTGCAGATTTGACATTGACATCCTCTCATATTATGAAGATTATGAACAAAATGACTAAGTTATCTCTATTTTTTTTATACTGTGAAATGTTTTATTTTGACAGTTATTAGTGAAGATGTGACTAGTGACAGTGAAATTGCAGGTATGGATTGTTATTGGGTGATAGCTAGATGAGAGAAAGAAGAAGAAAGAGATCAAATACGCACTACCACAATGGATTATCATAGTCGATCATAAGGATACTCAATTATGTTATGCGTATATATTATACAAATAATAAATTAACGTAATCGATTATGTAGGTACGAAGAATTAACTCAGGTGGTAGAGTGCCTTGTATCCCATAAGTATTGGGTTTGATTCTTTCCTTCTCTAAGTTTCACTTTTTTTCTATTTATATTATAATAAAATAAATATAATTAATTATATCATATAACATAACCATAATAATTATTACTAAAATAATAATAATAATAAATTTATAAAATAATAATATTAACAATAATAATTTAATTTTAATTTTAAAATAATTGGCAATATTATAATCTCATAAAAAAATAGTAATTTATCAATCACACTAACCAAATTAATCATATTTTATTTTTAATTTTTTAACTAGAGGGTATATTTGCAATCTTACAATTTTATCAATTAACAAAAATTAAAATATCAATCACATCTATCACATCACACACAAACTTTTATAAATTTTTCCTTTAAATCTCATCATATATTCCTTAATTCAAATAACATAATTCACTTCTTCAAATCCACTCAAATCCAACCATGTATCCCTTAATTCAAGCAACACAATCCTCTTCTTCAAATCCACACAAATCCACTCAAATTCATGTATCCATCCAATCAAAGCAAAAGAATAACTTCTACTTATAGTTTAACATAAAGTTACCCATGACTAATGTTTATTGTGACACATAATTACAACTTACTATTTAGATTTGAGCATCCACATTATATCTCTTTTTCATCCTCAAATCAAAAATTACTATTGTTCTAGCCGCCAAGGTTTTTAATTATTTTTTACTAGCTCAAATCTGTGTTGTTTTTTTCTCTTTGCCGATCTTGTATTTATACTATTTCCTCCAACATATTTCAGGTTAGAATTATAGCCTATTATTGTTTTACTCAATCCTTGAATATTAGCTGACATTCATGATTTCGTGATTTCGTGAAATATTTTATATTTACTGTCGAGATATTGAATTAATGATACACAACTATGAGATTTGATCAAATATTTTGGATTTATTGTTGGGATATTGAATTAATTACACATGCTTTAAGAGAGGGGAGGGGTTATTCGTCAATAATTTAATTTTCATTCATTTTACCAAGATATTTGGTGTGGACTATGGGGCCCAAAAAATACGAACCACTCTATTTTGCTATATGCACCCCCTCCAGGACCAGGAGGGGACACAAACCCCCAGCCTTAAGCCGAATAGGCGCAGAGGCTTGTTAGGCCCATACTGTAAAGGTTATTGAAGTCATTTTAAACATGGCATCTCCTTTACATGAGGTTTGCTCTCAATGGCTTTTTAGAAGCTTTTTGGAGATGTCATTCGACAGATGATTCTTTCAGCATCCAAATGAGGTTTACACCCCTTCGGAAGTTGGTTTTATCATTTCATCATTCGGAGGTTGATTGAGGGTTATACCTTTTCGAAAGTCGGTTTATATTGATTCGTGAACTCAGCTCTCGGTAGCCACTTAAGGAATATATCTTTGATTTATCTTTCGGTAATAGATTAACACACTTTCGGAAGTCGAATTTATGGGCTCACCTTTCGGCATTGTCTTTTAGCTTTTGCATTGTTGAGCCTCTCAAATTTCACATTCTGCTTCCGCCTCGTTGAGCCTTCCGGCTTCTGCATCATTAAGCCTCTCGACTTTGAGTTTCTTCTCCTGCATCCATAAGCCTTTCGGCTTTGACTTTCTTCTTCTGCATCGTTAAGCCTTTCGACTTTGACTTTCTTCTTCCGCATCATTAAGCCTTTTGGCTTTGATTTTGCAATTTTCATTACCATTCACCTTTTAGTCATGTTTTTCTGTTTTATTAACATGCGTCTCTTCGGTTATGTTTTTGCGATTCATTATCATGCACCTCTTGGTCATGTTTTTGTGATTCATTAACATGCGTCTCTACGACCATGTTTTTGTGATTAATTAACATGCACCTTTCGGCAGTCAAATTTATAGGCTCACTTTTCGAGAGTCGAATTTAAAGACTTACCTTTCGACAACTTAATTTATAAACCCACCTTTCAGCAGTCGGTTAAGGGTTACACCCTTTTGGTGGTCGAGTTTATGAGCTCACCTCTCAGAGGTTGCTTTATAAAAACAAATTTATCAAAGCATAAAAAATAAAAATTAGCACATGAAATCCTTTATGTGAGGAATAAATATTTATATTATTATGAATAAATGTGATCTTATTAAACACCCTTGACAAAAAATAGTTAAAAACTCGAGGAAAAAAAGTGTCACCCTGTGAAAGAGTTTACTAGATGAAATAGAATTTTTTACTTGTGTCATTCCAAGTCTGAGGAATAAGACCTACATCCAATGTCTAAAAGTGATACGCTCCATTACCAACGACTTCCGTTATGAGATATGGCCCGCTCTAATGTTATCATTTGTGCCTTTTGCATCACCATATCGACCTCCTTAAATTGCCTAAGAAAGACCTTACTCTTATGTTTGATCTCTAGTCATAGTTTCAATGCCTCGCTTTTGATCCGGGCATATTCTCTGACCTCCTCCAGTAAGTCAAGATTTGCTCACCTAATCTCATCTGACACTCTCGGTGAAAAGTTGATTGTTTGGTATGTTAGTTCTACTGTCTCTACTGGAACTAAGGCATTTGTTCCATACACCAAATTGAGTGGACTTTCCTTCATGGTAGACTATGACGTGGTGTGATAAGAGAGCAATAGCGGGGGGCTTCATCAGAGCATCCTCCCTAGGCTGCATGTAACCTCCTTTTTATACCTTGTAAAATAACTTGGTTGGCTGCTTCTGCTTGACCGTTAGTTTATGGATGTTCAATAGATGAAAACACTTGCTTAATCTTCAACTCCTGACACATCTCTCTTAGTTGCTTACTCACAAATTGTGTTCCATTGTCTGGTATTAGCACTCTTGACACACCAAAACGACAAAAAATATTTTTTCACAAAAAATGTTGGACCTTCGTTGTAGCTCGTTAATTGTTTCCATTATCTGTTAGAGAGTAGGTGCATCATCATTCCCTCCATGAGGTGTTGTCTGTCTCTGGTTTATAATCCTTCCTGGGGATCAAGTTTCCAAGAAGGTCTTTAGTGTATTATTTTTTTGATGTGGATGTAGGAAAGTTTTGTCTAACCCCATGTTGGATGCCAATTTGTTTTAGCCGCTAAGGTTTTTAATCGCTCTTGGCTAGTTCAAATCTAAGTTTTTTTTTTCTCTTTACCAATCTTGTATTTATAATTTTTCCTCCAACGTATTTCACGCCAAAATTCTAGTCTATTATTGTTTTATCCAATCCCTTAATATTAGGTAAAAATACATGATTCCGTGATTTGGTCAAATATTTTAGATTTACGAGATATCAAACTAATGATACATAACTGAGATTTTTGATAAAATATTTCATATTTACTATTCGAATATTGAATTAGTTACACCTATTTTAAGATAGAGTTATTCATTAGTAATTTAATTTTTATTTATTTTATGAAAGTATTTAAGATAGACTATGAAATCTAAAAAATACAAACCACTTTGCTTTCACAATCCCTCCAAACTTAAAGAAACAACTATAATATTGTGAAAATTTATTTATGATAATATTAGAATACAATTATAATTATTATACTAAAAGAAGAAAATGACAGACAAGTTTTAGTTTTGTTAAACTTATAAACTATTAGAAGAATAATAATGATAAGCATCTAGAGTCTGAACACCCACTCTTGAAAGTTGGAAGCTGACTATGAGATTGATTGCGAACCATAAAATGTAATGGAAGTTAGTTGCACCAAGGTTTGAGGACATAATAATTCAAAGTAGTTATTAAAGTGAATCTAACAAAAAGGTCCAACAAAAATTTATAGCTTTTGTACTAAAGTTGATTTAACTTCAAAATGGTCACATTAGATGATAAAATCCTTAAAATTAATTGTAAATTATGATGAATAATATTATTTCAGGATTTTGCTTTTTATAATTTTTGAGATAAAGACATTTTTTAAACTAAAAATGGTTGTACCCTTGATTTTGACTATTAAGAAAATTTTATTTAAGAGCATTAGATGAAATTTCAATTCACCAAACAAGTTTACGTATGAGGTTATGCATACAAATATTCTTAATGAAATTTTAAAAACTATAGAATTTTAGACTCATTTTACTAAAATGGGTAAAATTAAAAAAATAAATAAAAAATTATGAGCACGTCCTCCTTATAAACCGAACAAGTTAAGTTTGAAAGCTTTTTATTTATTATTTTTTTATTAACAAAAAATAAAATAAATAAAGCATTTACAATTTTTTGTATAAAATTATTAATAATGTATAACCTTCTTTCTTCTGTTCTATTCTCCATATTATATGAAAAATAATTGAAAATATAAAATTATATATAAGAAATACTATTGAAAGAGAAATAACGATTAATGTATGTAAACATCATCCGAAAATATATTAAAATTATCAATTTCCGAAAATATATTAAAATAATCAATTTCTATTTAAATAAATATCTACTTTATATTACGTGAAAAGATCACCATGAGCCTTGTAAAATATGTAAAGCAAAGATTTATTTTTACTTTTTACACTTTGTATCATGTAACAAATCACCCCATTCTTAGTTCTTTACTAAACCCTTAGAATGATGCAAATTTATTTCTTTAAATACTTTTATTTGCAAAATATAAAATAATATTGTGATGTTTTATTTCATCTAGTTGTTTGTTATTATATAACTAAAATTTGGAGCATAGATAATTTAGTTTTTATTTTGTATGATATGTTATTGTTAGACTTATAATTTCATTATACTCTTTTTTAGATTTTAATTTTCAGAAAAATAATTTTCCTTAAAAAATTTAATTTATCAAATGACTGGATTCCTTCAAAGTGATAAAAATATACCCTGAAAAGATAAGGTGAAGTAATAACTTTAATTACAAAATAATTATAATTTAATTTAATTTTATTGAACATATATTTAAATTTATTATAACTTCAAACTGTCAACTTTTTATTAAGACGTTATTATTGCACTTTAAATAGAGTGCATTGTGGTTTAAGAGGAGTTAGTTTTTATTCTATAAAACCGTTTTATTTAAAACAAACAATCTTATTTTAAAGAAGGATAAAAAAGGCTAACTTTATTATCTTTTTATTAGATTTTTATTAAAAAAAACAAATTTGATTATAAAGATTTTAAATTTTAAATTTAAATTTACCATCATAATTATCAAAGAAGAAAAAAAAACAATTTTGAAAATTGGATAAAACAGAAATTTAAAATCACAGAAGCTAAAATCAAGGATGTTGTGAGATCTTTTGTATCTAAAATATATCTATTATCTACAATGAATAACAATTAATAAATAGATATTATTCTGTTTTTAACACATTTGGGATAGTTATCTCTTTGTATCTTTAAGCAAATGATGTAATCTGGTATCTATGTAGTTTTGGCAATGATTCTAAAGGGTAATTTTAGTAATTAGTCGAAAAACAAGGGGCACACACTTCTCACTCATTGCTAGCGTTTTCCTCATGATCTATGTCTATATATATAAACCAGCTTCTTCTCAACCCATCTTTCTCTCTCACTCTTCTTCTCTCTGTTCTTCTCTTCTGAATCCTCCGCCTGAGACTCTAGTTTCGCCGGAGTTCTCTGGGATTTGGTAGATCCAAAGCTTCAACCATTTCAAGGTATCCCACTGCACTCTGTTTGATCGGTTGCATTTCAGTTTGATTGTGGGATCCCAATTCTACTCATTATTTGGTGATTTCGTGCATTTGTTTTCGAAATTGGAAGAGATAAAAAACCTCTAAGCCTGTGATAAATCCTGACAATTTTTTAATTGCTTCTGGATCTGATTTTTTTATGCTGAATTAATTTAATCTCTGTTACTGATAAATGAGATGGCCTGCTTTGAATGTTGCTGAAAGCCGGTTTGGTTATGTTGTCGTTTTGTCTTTGTTGTAGATCGTTGGAGAATGGCGTCTGCGGCGAGTGGAGCCACGGGATGGTACAGGGGAAGGGTGAAGGCTGTTCCTTCTGGCGATTGTTTGGTCATTGTGGCAATTTCCAGCGCCAAACCTGGTCCTTTGCCTGAAAAGACCATTACTCTATCTTCTTTGATGGCACCTAGACTGGTATTTTTAGTTGTTTCACTTTTGCTTACAATTGATCGAATAATGTAATGGGTTTTAATTGCTTTAGTTTTATTATTTGGTAATTGTTCTAGGCACGTAGAGATGGTGTGGACGAGCCATTTGCATGGGAAAGTAGGGAATTTCTGAGAAAGCTCTGCATAGGGAAGGTGCGTTCAAATTTAGTTTATCAATGCTCTATCATAAACTGTAAAATTGAGTTCACGTCATGGTGGGATTGATCAAGAACAGGTGGTGGTCTTGGACTACCTAATAATTTTCCCTGGCGAAGAGTGGTATGTGCCTTACGTGATTTGATTTTGGAATTTGAAACAGGAGGTGACCTTCAGAGTGGACTACAACGTGCCAGCCATAAATCGTGACTTCGGAACTGTTTTTCTCGGGGACAAAAATGTTGCTGTGTTGGCTGTTTCCCAAGGATGGGTTAAGGTTGAAAACTGTGTCCTTTGAGCTGTATCTGGATTTACCATGTTGGGAGTGTTTTACTTACCGGTCCATGAATTGGGGTTTTTGTGCATGCAGGTAAGGGAACAGGGGCAGCAAAAAGGTGAAGCAAGTCCATACTTGGCAGAATTGTTACGCCTGGAAGAACAAGCCAAACAAGATGGCCTTGGCCGGTGGAGCAAGGTTTGTTTTGGTTTTCCTCTTTAGAATTGAAGATTGTTTTTTGGAAAAAAAAAAAAAAAATTGTGATATAAGCACGCATTTGGCACAAAATTTGAAAATCAGATGTGCATTCATTGGTGTCCTGGCAACCTGGTTTGCTTGGAAACCAAAATGCATTGTGCTTTGCGTCT
>Ga0209489_103742_pt1 | contig 29102 bp, 19 predicted proteins | sample SiratrowhiteBW_FD_187527 | JGI IMG/M metagenome (GOLD analysis project Ga0209489, IMG submission 187527) | Root nodule microbial communities of legume samples collected from California, USA - Siratro white BW (SPAdes) (version 2) | ecosystem: Host-associated > Plants > Roots > Nodule | place...
GCACACGCTGCCATTGTCTCTAATTTTCAGGTTCGTCCACTCAATATTTCTATTTAATTAATTTACTTTGTTGGTGCTTTATATTAGTTTGTACACTAGGATGATGTTAGAGAGACCTAGATTATAGCGCTGTGATTGTATTGTGTTTATCATGACGAATTGGTATTGAGTCTGGAGATGTTTGATCCCCGACATTTTATGTTTTGTCTAATATTTATGTTTATCATGATGTGTTGGTATTGAGTCCGGGGATGTTCGATCCCCGACATTTTATGTTTGTCTAATATTCATGACGTGTTGGTATTGAGTCCGGGGATGTTCGATCTCCGACATTTTATGTTTTGTATTATGTGTGTGTATGAGTCTAGGGATGTTCGATCCCTGACAATTTTAGGTTTCATTTGTGTTTTGTTTAATATGTATGATGTCTTTTTTTAATGTAGTCATGGACTGAAGTTGGATAACTACAAGTCGAACCAGTGATGAATATGAGAACGGTGTTGAAGAGTTTATACAATTTGCTAAGAGGAATGGAGTAGGAGTAAATAACAAATATTATTGTCCTTGTGTGAATTGTGTAAATGTGATAAGACAAGATATTGAGTTGATACGAGAGCATGTTCTGTGTGATGGTTTCTTGAAGAGCTATACAATATGGACTTGGCATGGTGAAGTTTTGGAGCAATATTCTAGCAAATCTACAACTGAATGTGAATATTCTAATGTATATTCTGAGGATTGCATGGAAGACATGATTCGTGATATTAGAGAAGATAGTTTCCACCAAGCACATGTGTATGATTCATTGAAAGATGATTCAGTCACAGAATTGTATCCCGGTTGTTCTACTTTTTCCCGCTAGTCAACAGTATTGCGATTATTTAATATTAAGGCGAGAAATGGATGGACTGATAAAAGTTTCACCGAATTGCTAGAACTGTTTCATCAAATACTTCCAGAAGGTAATACATTGCCAACCAATCACTACGAGGCGAAGAAGATATTGTGTCCAATGGGTATGGAGTACCGAAAAATACATGTTTGTCCCAATGATTGCATATTGTACAGAAAAGAGTTTGAAGGATTGCATAAGGGTCTTAGATGCGGGGTTTCAAGATACAAAGTAAAGGATAATGATGGTGATGATGATGACATGAAAAAGGGTCCTCCAGCAAAAGTATTGTGGTATCTTCCAATCATACCACGATTAAGACATTTTTTTGCCAATGTTAATGATGCAACGAACTTGACATGGCATGCAAATGGAAGAAAATGTGATGGGTTGTTACGACATGTTGCCGATTCGTTTGTATAATATGCAAGTTATTACTAATCATCTTTGATTTTAGTGCAATTAATGTTATTAATGTACTTGGCGGTAGATCTATATCCTCATCCCATACCCTATGTTGGGTGCAGCCTAAGGTATTTTTAATCTTAATTGAACCTATTAAATTCGTTGTAGACTTGTTTAATGAATTAACTTTGATGAAATTGTAGTGTAACAAACAAAAAGGAAGTTGGGAATGTGGCTACTATGTCATGCATTGGATGAAGACCATAGTCCAAGCCCATATCACCGACTCTTGGGAACATGTATGAAAGTGTTCAAAATAGATAAAATTATGATGAGCATATGTTGATAATATCTAACACAATTATTCTATTTCAGATGTTTATAGATGCAGATCCAATTGAACACAAGTACATAGAAGATATTCAGACAGAATGGGCAACTTACTTCATTGAGAAGAGAAATGAAATCTTATAGTAAACTTGGAGTAAGTTGTAGTATATTGTAATAGCTTTCTAGTATAATGTATATTAATATTTGTCTTAAGTTGTAGTAAATTGTAACAACTTTCTGCTTTATGTTTATAATGTTTGTGTCATTACTTAGAATTCTTGTGTTTGTGGAAACTTGAAATTTGAATTGAGAATTTGTTATATTGGAGATATTAGATTTTGAATTGAGAATGTGTCGAATTGGAAATCTGGATTTCATTTTTTGGTTGCATTTTGGCATTGGGCAGCAGCAAATAGATGCTGCCAATTCAAAAAAAAAGTGCACATACCAGCGCAGTTGTGGAGGGAACCGCGCTGATATGTGTAGTTTCTGTATATTATGAAACATTTTGTGTCATTTTTCAACGCGGTTTCTGAAGAACCACGGTGGTATGTTATACTTTCCATCGCGGTTGTACAACCGCGTTTGTATCTTCAGTACTTTTTATCGCGGCTGAATCAAACACGATTGTACAACCGCGCTTGTAAGCCTTATAGAACCGCGATTAATTGTTATTTTTCTACTAGTGATATGAGATACGCTGATTTTGTTAGCAAATATTATAAGAGTACATTTTTAACTATTGAGGGTTATCATCAGGTTCCAGACTCATTGTTATGTAACCTCAAAAAGTCTAGCACCAAATTTTAAGTACTTATTTTAAAACATTGTCTGAGAGGAAATGTAATGCGGTCCTTCCTTGTAATGCGATCCTTCCTTCCATTAACCTTGAGAATTTCATCACAAGTTTTATTTCATACACTCCCATTATTATTAACTATACTCCCATACTAAAAGAAAAAGACTAGAATCTTCTCTCTCATTGCAAAAAAATCATCATTGTTATTATTATTGTATCATTATTATTGCACTTCCATTTTTTAATGTACTGTTTAAGAGAAAAGAATAAAAAAGAAGAGAGATTGTGCGGGAAAAAAATTTCCAGAAGCTATAATTTACACACTAGAAAGCTTGTTCTGAAAAGTTTAATTCAAAAAACTTATTTATGAATGCATTTCATGTATTCTGGAAAAGTTGTTTTTGAAAAACATGTTCTGAAAGCTCATTTTGGAAGAAATTATATATGTTTAGAAAGTTTGTTCAAAATATTCTCTTCAGAAAGCTCGTTCTAGGATGCATTTTATGTGTTTCAAAAAGATTCTTTCAGATATCATGTTCCGAATATTCCAAAAGATTTATTCTAGGAAATTTAGGTAATAGATAATCTTGGAGTCCGAAAAAAAAATAAAATAGTTATTTTAGAAATTATAGGGATGCAGATAAAAATTATGGGGTGCAGGATGAAAAAGCCCTCCTCACTCAGGCGTAATATTTAAAGAGAGTGTAACTAAAATTCAAAGTCCAATAAACTCGGGAAAGACTTTAGAGTATTTTAAAAATTAATCATTTTATGACATGAAGTGAGTTTCTTTATATTTATATTTATTTAATAATAAATAGGGAATTGTTATATTAAAAGAATATGAGATTAAAAATTCACTAACTCTGAAATATTTATAATTTAAGATAGATGTTATCATACACACGTGTGTATATAATATTAATTCCCATAAAACTTAATTAATTTTTATTAAACAAATATGAATAAAATTAACTTGTTTAAGGGAAGAAAGTTTAGATTGGTCATTTAAAAATATGAAATTAGTCCTTTTTTCCATTTCTTTTCGGGTTTTCCTCCCGTCTTTTGTCTGTTCAAATTGTAAAAGCATTCTCATTTTTGTTATTATACTTTTTTTATTAGTTATTACTATTATTTAAATAAATATATAATAGAAGGAGATGGAATAGTCAAGAGTAAGATTACTGTCCAAATACGTGATTTGTTCAGCTGAATTTCTTTCTCTAGAAGTCACAGTTTTTAAATTTTATTTACTCTTTCAAATAATTAATATTTACTTATTTCATTTCCTTAAATTGAAATGTTTAATAATAATTTGACACTAAATTATATTATTCAAAAATCAGTGTATACTGATATATAAAGTTAATAAAGCCTATCAAACAACAATCCTGCTTAATAATAATAATAATAATAATAATAATTTAGGTCAAATTTAATTAAGAATATTAAAAAGTAAATAACTTTTTTTTTTAAAAAATGGAAAATAAAATTACTGGAAACACCTAAGGGGTGCTCCAATCCTATTACAAGACAAACAAAGAAAATCCTAATAACATCTATACCATTAGACATAAGAGATTCCTGCAACTAACCGCTAGAATGACACACTGCTATAAAAATAAGAAGAAAGTAGTAGCCAACTAAACACAAACATCTGGGTCAAACAAATACAACATAGCAACGAAACTAGACACCAGCAAATTACAGAAGCAAATAATCTCCATTAGGCTGTAAGCCACCCACAAAGAGAAATGGTTGTTGAACTTGGTTCAAAGAAAAGAGTAGAGATGCTCCCATGTCAATCCAGATGCCCTCCCCTTGATGTGTACATAAATGTAAACCTGCAAAATGAACAAAATTCCACAACAGGGACCCCACCCTTACCTGCATCAAACTCCACCAACTGACCACATTACCCACACTCTATCTAACACCCTTAAGCAATCCACTGGATGAATACACCATTTTGAAAAATTTCCCCGCAATCTAAACCTCTCAAATTATGCCCAAGACCATGCATACAATTGTGCCACTGCAAATATCTCTATTTCATCCACCTGACCACCATCAAAGATAATCTTATTCCTGTAAGACCATATTGCTTTCGTAATAGCCAACCACATCCCCTTCCAAACATAGTTAGCTTTTTTACTTAAACCAACGAGGTGAAAAATATAGAAGTGATTAGCAATGTCATTAACTCTCACTGAGGTTAGCCCAACCTATCTGTGACACTTAATCCACAATCTTTGTGTCACCTCACAAGTAATCAGTAAGTGCTGAATGGATTCCACCTCTTTATTACAAAGAGGGCAAAGATTGCAAGATAAATTGACTCCTCTATGTTCAAGATTAACTCTAGTTGACAGTCTATCTAATAAGACCCTCCACCCAAATACTTTAGCCTTATTTAGCACTTTAAGACTCCAAACCTCTCTAAAGCTTACATGTTTCTGAACGTGAGGTAGACCCTTCAAAGCCCAATAGCCAGATTGGACTGTATAAGCATCTGTATTATTGACCCCTACCCAACGTCATTGGTTAAGCACACATCTCCATTCCATAGAGCATTATTAATGAGTTCCAAAAGTTGCTTTTCCAATACTTTCTCCCATTCCAACAAATCCCTCCTCCACGGAATCTGTCACATGAAAGCCTGTGGAGTTCCATATCCTATCCATAGACCAAAATCTTTCACTGTCTCATCTTTGAGAGCTAAAATTCTAAATAATCTAGGAAATTTCCCTTGTAACCATCCATCTCCCTCTCACAACTCCTCCCAAAACTTAATTTCACTCCCATTACCAAGCTGCCATCTAATCCTCTATCAAACCAATTGGATTCTTTATTCACTTCACAGATTATTTTCAAATCCATCCACCAATTCTAACTTCTTCTATCTGTCATGGAGTTTGTCATATTTCTCCAGTCGCCATATCTGGATTCAATTACTTCTTTCCAACCTCCTCCATACTCTGAACCCAACCTCCATTTCCACTTTGCAATAAGGATAGAATTAAAAATAGAGATATCCCTCACTCCCAAACCTCCCATCTTAATAGGTAAGCACACTTTGTCCCAAGCCATCCAAGGGATTTTCCTCCCCTCAGTACCCCAACCCCATACATGTCTCAACAATGCCAAAGTCATTGGATTCACAACATTCTCTTTGTTACTAAAACAATTGGATTCACAACATTCTCTTTGTTACTAAAACAGCCTACTTCGTTTCAACTTCCAATCATATATCTTTTTAAGTATTTTCATTCGCCAAACATTGTTCATCAACTTTAGTTTTAGTCATTTAAAAGGGCGTATACAACTAAGAATTTTTCATCGTATTTCTTCTTTATTTGTGAAATAATATAATTATCGTACAAAACTACATAAAAGTATATTTTTGTTCGACAAATAAATAACTGTTGTTACCAGATCAGCTGTAGAATCTTCGAAGACAAGTTAATGGTGAAAATTTTGAAGACCGAACATGATCAACAACTCTAATGCTATACATATGTTGTGAGTAGATATGACATTATACTATTTTCAAGTGATACCTCAGATTGACATCTTCTCACATATAATCTAAACTTTATAATAAAAAGAATCTAAACTTTATAAAAAAAAGGGTAATGTGCTAATAAATGTCTACAACTGTAGTCTCAGAAAATGAAATATATAGTTTTTGGGGCACAGTTAAACTGTTTATAAGATGATGTAAATAAAATTAGAATTGTTTGATGAGAAATAAATAATTTATTACAACATTGTCAACAATATAAATATTAGATGTTTCTGTTAAATGAGAATTATCCTAAGACGCATACTTTGAGTCATTAATATTGTTAGATCATGACACAAATAATAAATATTACTTTATATATAAATATGGTGTTATGATAATTTTGAGCGCATAAATGCTATTTGGAAGTTAAAATAAAATTTTATTTTAATTTAAACTCATTTAGTTACAAAAATGAAGGATGTAATAAAATATACTGTTAATATTTATTTATATTTGGGTTTGAAATTTATTTTAATTAAAATTTAATTCATATATGAAGTAAATAGGTATTGTAAAAGATTAAAAATAGAAGATAAAATTTAATTGTATTAATTTTAATTAGGTGGTGCTGTTGCCAACGTAAATTTTTAATTTAATTGTATTAAGTTTTAATTAAAGTTAGGTTTTATTTGAATTAAATTCATTTACTTAGGAAGATGAATAGTTGGTACAATGGACAATCGAAGAAAAATTATGATTCACATGTTTTTACAATTTTATTTGATTATCCCACGATTTTTATTGTATCATGATCATGTGTTAGATTTGAATAGTAGATAGTTTAAAAATCTACGATCCTAGAATTTTATAATCAACACTATCAAAGTATATATCTTTTTTTTCTATTTTTCTTATTAAAAAAAGTTCTATTTTTAATATTTTTACTTCTAAAATTCACTAAAGGGTTTAGGGTTTAAACTCTATTATTTGTTATCATAACTTACTTTACTATTATATAATGATGTTGAAAATCTCAATAAATTTAATCACAATGCACTAATTCCTATATGTTATCATGCTCAAGTAAGTGATTAGTCTAAGTAGTTAAGTGTTTTGGATCAGAGTTACATTACCTTGTCTTGCAAAAACACTCTTCTATTTATAGACTTTGTAAGTGGGCCTTGATGTGGATTAGGAGTCCAAACTCATATAGTGATTAACACATGTCGACCTATGTAAACTTGTTTTGAAGTAAAATTAATGTGTGGAATACATTCGTCCAATCCAATCAAGATATCGTTATATAAGACGATGGTTGTCCGATTGATGTAAGAATATATATACTACAATAATGACAAACATTGTCAATCGTCTCAACAATTCAGAAAATACACTATTGAAAAAGATTTTAGGCTGAGTTTAAGAGGGACGGGGGGTAAATTGAACTTTTAAAGATTTTCGCAAAATATGGAAAGAAATAATGAAAATAATGAAAGTCTTTTATCAAAACAATTAATTGTATGAATTTTGAATGCACAACACAAAACCAATTAATTGAATATAAAAAATAATTGATTAAATCGCACTCAAAGCATAGCACAAAACAGATTCAATTAATTGAAAAATAGAATCAGTTAATTGGATTTACTGGTAAGAAACAATTTCACAGAATCAATTCATTGAATCAGAAAAATAATCAAATTGAATAATATATGACACAAACACTATCAAACACTTTAATCAGTAAAAGATTCAAAAGTGTGAATGTGAAATTTTGAGATTCTTAAAAAAAAATAATCAATTAAAACTGCAAATAATTGATTAAAGAACTTGAATGGTAAAATCAATGTCAAAATTGTAATAAATTAAAAGACAAAAACAATCAAGTAAAAGGTTGTCATAGAATATGAAGGACAAAATATAATCAATTGAACTACACACACAATCAATTAATTGAATTTAGAAAATAGTTAATTGATTTTTTAGAATTGAAAAAATTACACAAATCAAATCCATAATGTTCCCCAAAAATATAGTATGGAACAACAGAGAAATATCATAATGCCAAACACAATTTCCAGAATCACAGAATTATGCAGAACAAAATAGACAAAGATGTAGTGCAACGAAATAATTAATTAGTCGAAATCAACTGATTGAATTTTTGACAGAATTGAGAAACTTGTACAGGATCAAAATCTGAATCAAGATAGGGTCAAGACAGCGCATGAACACTAAGAATTATATTAGTTTACTCTTCCTCAAGAGCTACATCTAGTCTATTTACCAACGAGCAAAGAAATTCACTTAAGAACACCAAGTTCAAGCAATATAATCACCAATACACTTGCACCCTGCAAGAAACCCTCTACACCCTGCAGAATGACCTCTAAACCCTACAGAGAATTCAAAAATAGTGCAAAACCACACTACACACCTACAAATGTAAACCCTTTACAATTTGTAGACAAACCACTAACAAATAGCACAAACAAAACCCAATTTGCACTTTACATCAATTCTGTAAAAGAAAATTGGTGCAGAGACTTATCTCTAATGATGCAAAACCAAAGCTACACATTTTTCACCAATGAAGAGCTTCAAGATCTACAATCTTAATCTTTCTTGAAGAGAAACACTTGAATTCAATAGACCCACTCACTTATCTTTGATTATTAGTTTTTCTCACACTAAGCTCTCTCTATTTCGTACTGTAACAGTTATGTATTCGTTTTATGTAAATAGAAAACACACTTCTGTTTTATAAAGCAAAATTGTTATAAAACAGAACTAACAGTCGCGATTCAATCAATTGAATATGAAAATCACTCGATTGATTTTTTCGAAAACAAAAGCAAATTGATTTTTGAAAACAATTAGTTGCATTACTTTGTAAAAGAGGTTTTTGAAAATATTAACTCTCACTTAATTCCATTTGATTATTATTAGACTTAGTGGATCTTTGAAGCTCTTTCAAGTGGATCAAAATGAATGCTCATGGTTTTGAATCACATACCCACTCACACACACCTAGGACTAAACCAATCTTCATATAATCTTCATTCTTGGTCCAAGTTGACTTCATCAAATCACATAGTAGCTTTAGTGCTAACAACTATCTGGTGAATATTCACAATGTAAACTTATTTATTTTTTAGTGCATGTTTTCAAATTATAGTTACTTAAATTTTATCTACAAATTCCATTTTCAAAGAGAGTTGTATAATAACTGAAATTTTAAAAGATGGTAAGGTTGAAAAAAAAAATTTCAACCCATCACCAATTAATGAAGATGGAATAAAGAAGGAATCAAGGAATCTCCTCCACCGAATCAAGATAACATTAATGTTAGAGAAATCTAAGTACCTCTAACACCTTAATGATTCTTTCTCTTACAAAGTCATTAACTTTACATCAATGCAACCATAGTTAAATATTGAAGTCTTAATAAATGTTAACGATTTTAGAAATTTTTCTTACTTATAATCTCTGGCTATTGTCTCTAAGATACCATTTTCAAAAAATAAGATATAAGAAATAGCTTAAAGAAATCTCTTTGATCCCTTTTGTGTTATGTATATTAGATTCGATGAAGAAGTTAAACAATTTTTGTTTCTGATTTAATCAAGTAAAAAACTCTGAGGAATCAAAATTCTTCAATCAAGATCTAAAAATTTAAGAAATAATAAACAAAGACCTAAACATGGAGACCTCAAGTAACAACAAAGAGAAACTCCAAGCTTTGCATAAACAAAGAAAAGAACTTTAGAATTTTATCTTAAAGAATTTATCACAAAAGTAGAACATGAAACTCCAAATCTTGTATTTACACAAAAACTTAAAATCCAAGGCTCAATTGAAGAGTTCCAAAAATAAACTAAAGGAAGATGAAGTTGATGTTGTCATCACAAAAACTTTTCGTTTCACTTTCAACCATTATGAATGGTCTTATACAAATGGATCAATAAGTCTCAACCAAAAAAAAAAATCTTGAAATATTATGTCTCACCAAGATCATATAATCTTGATAATACGGCCAAATAACTTATCATACCAAATCCCCTTTTTTAAATATATTTTCCTAATTTTTTATTATAAATTTGAGCGATCCTTTGCTTTTTCTCAAATCATATTTGCTAAGGTGATCATCCCTTCTTTATCAAGATTAACTAATTCAACAAACATTATAGTTCACATTACAAAAAATCATGTATGTTGTGGCATTATTTTTTATAGAGCGTCGATTACAAATGCTATTTTATACGTGTGTGGCATTTTCGCATATCGTCATAGATCTGGGCATCACAAAATATAAAATGGAATTTTTTCTCGAACCGCTACAACATCCGCCATATAACAACTTTTATAAAGCGACATTTTTTTCACCTAAATAATATTAATTGAAATTGTCATAATTGTTTTTATTGTCAAATTTTTTTAACAAAAAAATGGTACATGCGAACGCCATTGTGAACGTTTTAATATGACGTTTTTTATAACCATATCATAATAAATTGTGAATTATAATACGTTAATTCAAACTTCCGTGATTAGAATATTAAATAAATGAAATATATCCAACATTTTATAACTATATCTAGCATTTCATAATTAATTAGTCTTCATAATTATAAATATTACATACACATAATTATCCAGTAGTTTACAACAAGAGTAAAATAACACTAGTTTTATAATAAAAACTATCATTTAAGTGCAACACATATTCTGTGCCAACACATTTGACAAAATATTTTGTTGCAACACATACTAATTTGTCCTAAAATTCATGCACATTTAACTGTTAAAAGACTAATACTATTACAAGCTTTTTAAATAGTTTAGGCCCAATTGACAAGTGAACTACTATAAAAACATCAACATATTTAATCTGTCTTGCTGCCTCCACTTGATCCTATAATGCGATTTGGAGATGAAATACCACTTGCAACATCTGATGTCTAAAATAAAGAAAGAAAGTTGTAATTTTTTACACAACAAATTATACATGTTAGTAGAATATACACATCAATACTACAACAGAATGTATTTGAGACACGTACCAAACCAGGTGCCATGGCAGCAAAATGTTTAAGAGCATATGATCTTGTAGCAATGTATGATCTCCATATTTCAGCTCTCCCAATATTCCTACCAGTCTTAATTTTCTATATGTTCCAACAAAGATGACATAAGAAAATTGAAATACCAAATTCGGAAGTCAAAGTACAAATATAGAAATTATCCCTTCTTCTTCATAAAGACTTAGCACCAAATTCCAAAATCAGATTATACTATATATTGAAATTCCAAATTCATAAGTCAAAGTACAAATATACCAAATTATCCCTTCTTCTTGATAAAGACATAACACCACCAGTGTGAGGAATAATTTGCCTCTTCCTTATATCTCTTTCTATTACACAGGCTCTACAAAATGAAATTGAAACGAAATTAGTGTAATACAATTTAAAATCAGACTTATCAAGAATGCAGTGTGTACCACTGTGGAAGGCTTGAGACGATAATCAACAAACACAACCCATTGTTCCATGTTACAACATTCTGGAACATTATTGATAAGGTCATTTCTGGTCAGAAGAGGGTCATAAAATTCATTCCAAATCTTGCATTTGTACTCCCTCCACAGTTTTCCTATTCTGAACATAACATCTCTTTTGGCTAAATCTTCATTTAGCTTGAAATAAAATCGAGACTTCAAATAAAAGAGAAGTTAGTCCACACATGTTGGTTAAATTACATAAGACTATATAGTAAATGACTTTTTCACCTTTAGTGCACTCTCCCACACTCTATCTTTGTAAGCATCTAGCATATCTAACCATCTTTCAAAACTTATGGGAAGCAAAATATGATTTGTAACTAGCTGTCCACAATTTCTTGCAAGTAAACCGGATGCTTTTCCAATTGGTTGGTACTTATCACCATATTTGATCACCACCCATAATCTATTAGGAAAGTTATGAGCATCCCTAACCTTGACCTTCAATTTTTAAGTAAGTCCTTCTTCATCTGTAAAAATTAAATACATTAATTGAAAAAAAATAAAGAAATTATTGTTATCATTTGAAAAACATAAAAATTATGTACATGTTTTTACCTATAGCATCAACAAACCAATAGTGGTTTGATTTATGGTTGCACTCTTTTAGGTTCAAAATCAAAAGTTGGCAGTGTAGATTGGGAGGTTTGTGCTGGTATAGATTCAGAAGATTGTGGTTCAACAGATTTAGCAGTTTGTGGTTGTGAAGATTGTGAGGTTTGTTGTTGTGCAAATTGTGAGGTTGTGTATGTACAGAATTAGAAATTTCCCTGTGTGTAGATTCTGCAGTATGAAGGTGTGAGTTTTGTGGTTGTGCATGTTGTGAGGTTTGTGGTGGCGAAGATCTATATAGGCTTGTGGTAGTGCAGATGCAGACTTCCGTAGCAGAGATGGGGTTGTTGGCTAGTTTTTTGCAGTTATAGAGGTATCATTAATTTCAACATAGTTGGTCACAAATGGGTCTGAAATAGGTACAACAACTGACTTAAGCAAATTCTTAATTCTTTTAGGTCCAACCATATCTGTAAATTAAAAATAAAACAATCAATAGAAACTAATTGAACACAAACATTAAAAAATGAACTAATTTAACCAAATCATTTAAAAATGTCATACATGAGCACTGTATTAAGAGACAAGTTCATATAAATAGTGCAACTGGATCAAGGTTATTATTACTTTGACATTGAATAATTTTCACGAAGTTCATCATCATTGTTGTCCTCATTTAATAAGTCATAATCTTCATCATCCCTAAATAATGGCAATTGATCAGAATCATTGAAAAACTTATTTAAGTCTTGTTGTGGACACGGTTCAACTTCAACAAGTTCAGTATCTTCTTCTCCCATGTCATCATGTATCGCGGTTTCAAATGGAAAAGAACTATCCAGTCCTTATTAACTTCATCATTCACATAATATACCATTTCAGCTTGTGAATCTTCAATGTATGGATCATGCTCCTCATGATCACCTATGTGAATTAATCTTGAAAAATTAATACAAGTGAAACCCCACGAATCCTTTCTAAACCCCATATCCCTTATGGTGTTGGCCCAGTTACATTTGAACAACGTAACTTTAAAATGACCATAGTAATTAAGCTCAATTATATCTTCCAATTTTCTATAATATGTCAAATCTATGTCCCTGATGTTTTGATCTGCACTACTTGCAACACATGATGTTGATGAAGTTAAGAAAACTCCACTATTTTGGGTTTCTAACCCATGTTCTTGATGTTCAGTTATAAATTTGAATCCATTTACATTGAATGCAGAATATCATCTTGCAGGTGGTGTTGGGCCTTGAGCTAGATACTTAAGATCATTTAGAACTATATTTGATATGTATAGGTTATTAATCTATAAAAGTATTGATTCAATGTGTCAACATATCATCCAAATATAGCATTTGAAATTTCTAAAAACATATTTTGCCTACCCTTTGAGGAAACCAATTTATGAAGTCTTTATTAACAATCTTTTCTATCTCCGTAGTTGAAATTCTTCTCCCTCTATACCTCCTTCGCAAGTGATGTTTAAATTCCTTAAACAATATTCAATTTTTAACATATTACTAATAACTCCATGAAAATGTAAGGGTTGAATTTAGTGTAATTAAATAATACTCACTGAATGTACGACTTAACCTCAAGACAATTAAATAACATATTTCGATGTGTTTGAGTTCTCTCCATGGTTGACATCTCAAAAGTTGACAAGGCACTTACTACTCTACCAATTGTGGAAATAAAGTACTCAATTGAGTAATATCCACATTAGGAAAATCATCCACACATGAAGGTCTAATCATTCTTGTCTCTATCCCTTCCATATATTGAGAGCAAAACGAGAGAACCTCCTCAGCTAGGTATCCTTCAGCAATAGAACCTTCAGGTTGTGCTTTGTTTCGAACATATGAGTTTAAGTGTCCTAAATACCTAAAACATGATTTTTCAATTAGGCTAGTCAAACTTTACACTTAAAAAAATTACAAAAGTGTGACAAAAATATTTACCTTTCAACGGGATACATCTAACGATAATGTACAGGCCCTCCAAGTTTTGCCTCACTAGCCAAATGACATGTTAAATGAACCATGATTGTAAAAAATGTAGGAGAAAATAACATTTCCAAGTAACAAAAAGTTTGAATCATGAGATAATCAAGTTTATCGCGGTTGGATTGACTTAAAGCTTTTGCACATAATTGTCGAAAAAATAAACATAGTTATACTACCACTACAGTCACATTGTTTGGGAAAACATTACATATGGCAATAGGTAGTAATTGTTCCATTAGAATATGACAATCATGACTCTTGAAGCCGAAAATCTTTCCAACTTTTAAATCAATACACCTTGAAATATTACTTGAGTATCCATCAGGCATTTTAACATTTTTTATTGTTAGCAAGAAATTTTTTTTCTTTGCTTTTGACAATGAAAAAATACTTGGCAAAAATCTTCCTTTGTCATCAAGCCAAAGTTCTTTCCTTATTCCCATCTCTTTAAGAACCTTTCGAGCTTTAAGATTATCTTTTGATTTCTTAGGATCATCCAATAAAGTATACAAGACATTGTCACAAACACTTTTGTCAATATGCATCAGATTTAGACAATGGCGTAATAATTTTGTCTCCCAATAAGGAAGGTCAAAAAATACACTTCTCTTTCTCCATTATTTCACTCCAACAACTTCAACAACATTCTTTCCCTGAGCCCTCTTATTGGTATCCATAGGCTCTAATGGTTTTCCAAATGTGACATTGAGACCCTCAACTTGTTTAAATATGTCTCACCCAAACAAATGTTGTGATGCATCCCTCAATTCATTTCTTCCATTAAAAAGAGAACAATTTGATTTGAATCTATGCTCTTTATGTAAAAAGTGATGGTGTCCCATAAAGCAGAATTTGCCCCTGTATAACCAACAAGAGTTTGTGTCAAAGTGACAGGTAGGGCAAGCAAGATTAGTCTGCATGTCCCATCCAGATAAATTACCTAGCCCAGAAAAGTCACTAATTGTCCACAACAAAGTTGCTCGCAATGTAAACATTTCTTTGTTTGAATAGTCAAATGTTTGCACTCCATCAAACCATAATTCCTTTAATTTTTTAATGAGTGGTTGTATGTAAACATCAATGTCATTTCTTTGTTTACCAAGAATTATCATGGATATCATAAGACGTTTGCTTCAAACACTCCTGAGAAGGGCGATTGTATGGGATCAAGACGACTGACCATATACATATGATGGTTTGTTATAGTTCTTCAACAGCGTATCAAGGTTTATTGTGCCTTCATCTCGCCCCATACTATCTTGCAGACCATTATCTTCATCAAAATCATTCACATCATGCCTTGCAAACCCAAATGCATCATTCAACATATCTTCCATTTGATAGAGGTTGTATAAAATCTTCAACCGCATACGCGCTTGTAGCATCCACAAACTCCGTTACACTTGGTACTTCACCAAGCAAATACCAAATTTTGTAGTGTCGCCATTGAGATCGCGACGGGAACGACGATAAAACTTTTTAAAATTATAAAAATATCAAATAGAGATGGAGTCACCACCGTATTTTATTATGAAAAATTATGAAAAAACCAAGAAAGAAATGTTTGCGAACCAGATACATATTTGGGAGTTGATTACGTGTGGGGAAGGTATAAGCACCCCCACAACGCTTATCCTAAGATGGTAGCTTTAATCAAATAAGAAAAGTGAGTACGGTTTTATAAAATGTTATTTTTCCAAAACAATAAAAATAAAAATGCAAATAAAGAAAAATAAAAAAAAAATATTTTTTGTTACTTTTGGGCCCAACAAGGATTGACCTTGTTCCTATGTATTTCCATTCACAATGGAAAATCAGGGATCACATAGTTCTAGTTTGAAAATGTTTGTTTGGTATTTGGGTGTTTGTTTTTTTTTTTATATTTTTTGTATTTTTTTTATATTTCTTATATTTTATATTTTATAGAGAATTTTATATTTTTATATACCATTTTTAGGAAAACACTCTCAAAAAATATATATAGCACGCTCGATCATGCATATGGATACAACATTCTCGACTACATCATATAAATACGATTCTTTCACTCTCGAAAAGAGATACGACACTCTCAGCCATGCATATGGATACGACATTCTTAGACATAGACTCTCGGAAAAGAGATACATCTTATAGATACAGTTCTCTCGGATATAGACTCTTGGAAAAGTGATACAGTTTTCTCGATCATGTGTATAGATACGACATTCTCAGTCGCATCCTATAGATACGACACTCTTATAAAAGAGATACGACACTCTCAGAAAAGAGATACGATTTTGGAATTTTAAAATACAATTTGAGGTTTTACTGATGCGAATTAAGGTTCTAAGCATGCAGCTTCGGGTTCTGAGGATACCATTTAGGTTCCTAGGTATGGATGTAGATTGAAGTTCTAAGCATGCGTCTTCGAGTTTAGGTTCCTATATACGGATTAAGGTTATAGGATGTGACCTTGGGTTCTAAGGATACGACCTAGGCGTATACGGATACACTTTTGGCTTCTAAAGATACAGTTTGGACTCCTAATGATCCGGCTTAGGCGCATTTGTGGATATGGTTTGGACATATAGGGATATGACTTTGGCTGCTAAGGATATGACCTGGGCATATATGGATACATTTTGGACTTATAATTGGTTCTGTTTGGTTCTAATTGGCTTCGTTTGGTTTTGTTTGGGTTCTAATTAGTTCTGTTTGGTTCTGTTTGGGTTGATGTGGTTCTGTTTGGGTTAGTGCGTTTACCATCTCTACGGGACTCACTATAGGATGGTTGAAGAATTGTGCCCAAGGCATTCATTGTTACTTTAATTCCTCTATATGTGCTTTTTTCTTTGTTCGTTGGTAATAAGGAAAATAAATTTTTAAAATTAAAAAAAAATATTTGTCTATGTAAACTTGATCTTAAGATGAAGGTATTCGGAATTATTATGCCCATGGCAGCGGTCATTCCAAACAATACACATTATCACATGAATTCAATAAAGGGATGAAATAGGATTTGGATAAAAGGACCAAAAAAAGAATAATCAACTATCAATAGCAAAATAACATACAAGAACAAAGAGTAAAACTAAGAATGCAAGAATAATGCTCATAACATCAAAATTTTGAATGCCTATGTTTAGAAGTGATTTCATACTATGGTATCCTTTCTGGCATCGTGTTCTTCCAAAGTGACAGATAAGAGTGAATGATATTCATTAAGAGAAGAGAATGTGCAGAGCCATGAATGACATGTATCATTGGAGAGAGTGGAGGTGGACAAGCGACATGAAAGAAAGAGAAGAGAATGAACATTAATATTATGAGTGAATGAGATTGAATGTTTCAAAAGAGAGAGAGAGTGTGTGTAATAATAAAAAGAGAGAGAAAACATGTATGAATTTATGAAGGTGCTAGGACGTGAACAATGCGAGAGAGTTGCATAGAAAAGAGAGAGTGAATGTGACAATCTAATTAATGGATATGCGGCGTGTGAGTAGCAAACACCTCACTCCCTCCTTTTTTATGTTTGACAACCTTAATGAGTTGGGCTTAAAACAAAACATCCACCTCTTTTTTCTATATTTTATTTATTTATTTATTTTAATTATATGTATATATATATTAACTTTATTTGCACGGAAAAAATTGGGTATTGACAGTTGCCTCTTTTTACTTAACTTGTGCTAGATAATTTGAAAAAGATTTTCAAATTATCAAAGTAAAATTTTACTAAGGATGAAAACACTAATTTCGTTCAATTTTGAAATATTATAAATGTATGGATAGAGTTCGAGACCTTGCTTTGTAAAGGATCACGATCCAAAAGATAAGTAATGATGGTCGAGACCTTGCTTTGCAGGGGATCACGGTTCAAAAGATAAGTAAAGATGGTTGAGAGCTTGCTTTGCAGGGGATCACTGTCCAAAAGATAAGTAAAAATGGTCGAGATCCTACTTTGTAAGGGATCACGATCCAAAAGATAACTAAAAATGGTCGAGACATTGCTTTGTAGGGGATCATGGTCCATCAGAAAAATAAATATGGTTGAGACAATCAACTGAGTCGAGAGGGACACAAACCGAAGTAATTTTAAAAGCGAGGTTGAGACCTTGGACTGAGTCGAAAGGGTCAGACCAGAAGTAAGTTTAAAAGCGAGGTCGAGACCTTGGACTGAGCTGAGAGGCTCACAAACAGAAGTAAATTTAAAAAATGAGGTCGAGACCTTGGACTGAGCCGAAAGGGTCACAAATAGAAGTAAATTTGAAAAATGAGGTCAAGACCTTGAACTGAGCCGAGAGGGTCACAAACTGAAGTAATTTTAAAAGCGAGGTTGAGACCTTGCATAGAGCCGAGAGGGTCACAAACCAAAGTAAATGAAAAAGTGAGGTCGAAACCTTGGACTAAGTCGAGAGGGTCACAAATCGAAGCAAATGAAAAAGAGAGGTCAAGACCTTGGACTAAGCCTAGACGGTCACAAACTGAAGTAATTTTAAAAGCGAGGTCGAACCTTGGACTATGCCGAGAGGGTCCCAATCCGAAGTAAACTTAAAAGACGATGTAGAGATGTTGGGCTAATCCGAGAGGGTCCCAAACCAAAGTAAATGAAAAAGTGAGATCGAGACCTTGGACTGAGTCAAGAGGGTCATGAACTGAAGTAATTTTAAAAGCAAGGTCGAAACCTTGGTCTGAGCCGAGAGGGTCATGAACCAAAGTAAATGAAGAAGTGAGGTCGAGACCTTGGACTAAGCTGAGGGGGTCTCAAACCGAAGAAATTTTAAAAGCGAGGTCGAGACCTTGGATTGAAATGAGAGGGTTACGAACCGAAGTAAATGAAAAAGTGAGATGGGGAACTTGGAATAAACCGAGAGAATAAGAGTGGTCAAAAGTTGAGAAACTGAGAGACTAGGAGGCCGAGTGTTGAGTGGTTGAAGGGTCGAATAGGTAGAAAGTCGAGTATTCAAAGAATAAAAGTACAAGAGGTTGAATGGTCGAGAGGCAAGAAGCCGTGGCCGAATGATTGAATTGTCAATTTATATTTTATTTACAAAAAGAAATATACTAGAAATAATAATATCACATTTACAAATTTCAGAATATTACGTTTTTCATTTTTTAAAAGTGGTTTCAAGAAACTTAAGATTGGGTTTAACAACAAGTATATTTTATAGATTTAAAATTTATATACCTTGACTTAATTGTTTGCATAAGAATATGATCAATAATTGTCCATCACTATAATAATTTCAATTGGAATCAAATGAGGAAGCAATAAGATTAATTCTTCTATGCCTTGAGAAGTTAAACAAAATTTTACATTACATTGGTTAGAATTTTACAAAATGTTTATATTACAATAATATAAAACTACACTAAACTATACGTTTTTCCTATGAATTATACATTAAACTCTTTTATACAATCTTTATAAATATATTTTACAGTATAGTTAGATAAAGATCAGGGTTGTTGTGGGTTGTTGGAGGCAAGAAGAAAGTGACAACCACTGGTCCATCCAAAACCAAGAAGATTTCAGAACTCTGAATGAAAGTCAGAGTTGAATGAGCGATTCTCCTGAAGGTTACTGAGTACTCCATTACGTTGGTACTCCATTCATGTCCAGAGAAGTACATAAAAATATTTGTAGTGAATAAGTGTGTAAAGTTAGAGGCTTTCATTGCTTACTTAAATTAAAGAATTAAGTTACACAAAAAAAATAATACGAAATTGAGATATACATACACTTTAAAATAATTACATTTTAAAACAACAAAAGTGATAAATGGTAAATATTCCAAATAATTTAGGAATATCAAATTTTCCTTTTTCAATAAATCACCATAAGCAATTTGAAAATAATATAGGAATAACAATCACAGTGAATAAATCACTATGAGTAAAATTATAAATAATACAAAAATAACCATTTCACTAAATAGTAAATAATATGGAAATAACATTAATAGTAAATAGTCAGGATAAATGAACAATCATAATATCAACTTTTGGCCAACGATTTACAACTTCTACCTATTTAAATCTTCAAAGAATAAATCCTCCAGTCGCAAGTATCCTAATAAAGCACAACATGATAATGTGTGAAAATTAATAACGAAAATCACCACACAAAATATAAAGAATTTATAAGTTAAAATTAGTATAAAGAATAATATTGAACATAAAAAAGAATAAGTAAAATTGCTAAATAATTTAGAAACTAGTGAGCCTTAGGGGCACCTCACTAAGATTGAAAATAAATAGTAAAAAGAGTTGTAAAAAATATTGTGTGTGTTCAAACTTGTGACCAGAAATTATCTATTTATAATATATTTTGTAATAATTATTATAATTCTATTTAATTGAAATATAGCTAGAATCTAAATTGATATAAATATGAATATATTATATTCATATTTTCAAGATGTTACATCTCCAGCTGTCAACTTAATTCCATCATCATTGCCATCTGATCTAAATGGTTTATCAGTACTCAACTTCTCGATGTCAAAATGATTTTACAAGATTGGATATAATCACCTCAATCCTCTGTCAATAACAATTCTTGTCTATTTTCCAACTTCTACTCCTTCGAGTGCTTATCTCAAAAAGATTCTCAAAATCTTGATTTCTACTCAACTCAGTAACAATCTAAGTGCTTAAGGATTAACTTTTCATTACTTAGAGAGTTTCCCTATTTATAAGTGCTAAGTTGCACTATATTGATGGTAGAAGACTCAATAATTTATCTTGAAGGAGCTGAGACAATGAAAGGGATATATATCATAGTGAGGAACTCATATTTTATCTTAATAAAGAAATGTTTAATCATGGAAGATAATAAGAAAGGAAGGAGGAAAAGATTTTCAATAGTTATTTTCCAACCTCTCTCTACTTCAAACTTTTACACTCTCCTTTGTTTTCACTCCATTCTACAATAAGGGAGGTAAGTTTTTTTTAATTTTGCTAGGCAAAGTTAGATTGCTAAACGAATATTCAAAAGTCAGAATGCCTAAAGTCTGTTCTCTGTAAATTCACAGATGTAATTTGTATTCTCAACAAATTTTGTTCCATAGAAAACCTATCCTATCATGTTTGGCTGGAGGAATACGTTTTCGTTGAATGAATTGACACTTGATATGAGGTTCTTTGTTTTTTATTATTTATTGGATGAACTTGATCCACTAAACCATTTTATTCACTTGGAATTGTGGCTTGAGCACAGAGTTCATCAACTAAAATTTCTCTATCATATACTTACAATTATTTCTCATAAAGTTAAAGCTAAGTTAAAACATAAGGAATTTTACTAATTTTTATTCAATTATTCTCATAAAAGGAGAAGTAAAATAGTCATTTAATACACTGTTTACTTTTTAAAAAATGTTGTGTATAAATGATACAATATTTAAAAAGCATACAAAAATAATAAATATTAATTTGTAAAAATAGTTTTATATTTAATATGTACATGATTCCTATAATATATTCATTTTAACATTTTGGTCATTGTAATATAAAATTTTACTTTTTTTGTTATTTAAATTCAATATCTTATCTTTAAATGATAGCATAACATGAAATATTACGTCACTATCTATGGTGCTCAATTTACTTCGTCGCCGGTTATTATAGGATTAAAACATAAAATTTTATGTTAAAAGTATTAAAAAAAAAAAAACAAATTGAAGATCAAAACAACAAACTTAAGAGGACTAATTACATATTTAAACTAATATTAAATAAATAAAATAAAAAAATTGAAATTTGAAATCTTACTCGTTACAAAATTAAATTTCAATGATTACAACTAGAAATCTTAAACAACATAAAAGTCTTTGAGCAAATATAAGTCTCCAAGTCTAAAATATAATATTAAATAAACAACATGGAAAAGAAAAACTATAACACATTGAATCTTAGTGAATTTGCATGTAATTAGGTCTAGTCTAATATTTCACTCTATCTCTCTCTCAAATATCGTAACGAGTTAGATTAATCCATGAGCTTTAATTCCCTTTAAAAGCTTTGATATTAAACTTTGAGTAAAAATAGATTTATTTACTAATACAAATAAGTTAAGCTACTGGCAAAAAAAAAAAAAAAATTGCACTATCACTTCATTTATTTCAACGAAAATAACTTTTAAACAATATTATTTAATTTTATACAAAACTCCAGTCTTGGAGATAGGGATCGTATAAAAGTGAGTTATGTGATCTTCTATATTTTTAACAAATTCGAAATTCTCTAACTATTTGCGCTCTAGTTTAAAAAGTACAATAAAAAGACATATGTCTTTTAAAAGACTTGATCATAAAAAAAGTTAACAATTAATAGAAAGAACAAACATATATTCTCGTGAACATTATTGAATGTTCTGTTTTATTCAGTTTACTTCTTTTAATTTTATTAAAAAAGAAGAAAACAAATGAGATTTACTAATAACTTAAAAAAACTTAAATAATGGGGAGAAAGACTTCACTGAAATTATCAAGTAAGTTTTTCAACCTAGTTGTCAACAAACAGAGAAAACACGAAATACTTAAAATAGACATAAGTTGATGCGAAAAAAAACACACTGCTAAAAAAAATCTGAAATTAGAATAACAATAATCACGTAAACAACTTTATATTAAAAACATTCCATTAACTAACATTCATTATATTTTTCTCTCTCTCTCTACTTCTATTTTAACTATATAATCTATGATATTTACATTTTTCTTCGCTTTCTTTCTCTCCTAAGTCTTAAAGAGTATATATAGAGTTGTTCATGCAACTTTTTCCTTGCAATAAAAACCCAACACATGTAAAACATTATTCAATGAAATTTACAAACACACTAGCCAAATGCATGAATGAAAACAAGCATGCCATCATGTGGCAATGTTTATTGCATGATTTTTTTTCTTCAGAAAGTTCTTCAACAGGGGGGCATATCTGGAGGTGGAGGTAGCATTGCATCTTCTCCTTCTCCATTGGTCACAATAAGCACAGTTTCCATGCCCCAAGAGAGGTGTCTCTCTAGATGGCAATGCACAAACCACACCCCTGCAATTGAGGTTAAAATTGTATATATGAACATAAACATCACCACCAAGAAATAGTTATTTTTGTTCACCACCTAAAAAAATTTAGACAAATAGTAATAATATATTCTCTCCAACACTCTCATCTCCTACTTTAAGGTTTTTTCATTCATATCCATAACCATATGTATTAAAACAATTTCACCTAAGTAATCTCACTTTCTCAATAAATACATTACTATTATTGACTGAAAACAAACACATAAATTGATAAGTTTGTTTGAGGGCAAATTGAGAACAAAATCTTTATATATCTCATTGAAAATGGAGAAATTCAATCAATTTTTATTTTATTTAAAGCTTAAAAGTCCAATGATTTGGGACGGAAGCAATATATATTCTTTAAAATGATTAGAAATCAGAAATTTGGGTAGGTTACTTCATAATTACGATCTATAATCATTAAACAACAAGTGAGACTTTGCTGAAATTTGTAATTTACAATAAATTGCAATCAATAATGGAGAAAGTGATATTAGTGTTTCTTATAACTTTATACTATTAATCGACCTAGTTTCTAAAAGAAATTATTATAAAAGTAAAAACAACTTATTATGCTTGTCAATTTATAACTAGATGGCACTCTTTTTCCCTATGAGTGTGCTTACAATATATAAATATATATAAAAAAATGGCATTTAAGAAAAAAGAGCAATTTTGCCATGCAACATACCTGGGTTATGAGCTTGAAACCTTATGGCAGCCCAACCATTATTAGGCACTAGTATTGTATTGATAAGGGGAGGATCATAGAGATTGAAGGTCATAGGGTCCTTCTCTTTGTCAAAATTCCCTATCCCAAATCCAACACCAAAGAAACTAAATCCATGAACATGTATTGGATGGTCTATCGCTGTAACCAAGTTTGTCCCTTGAAAAACAATTTCCACTGTTGAACCATATTTAATAACTGCAGCCTTGGTTCCTCTCTTTGGTATCTGAAGAACTAGAGGCAAATACTCTGCAGTATAGTCAAATTCCAATGGTGGAAATCTTGGAAACCCCTTATCAAACACCCCATTTATGTGATAGTAATAGGCTTCTAGGATGTCAATGCTGGGGGCAGTAAAGCTTATGTTGTTCATGCTAGAGGCTAAACGTGTTCCATTTGGTCCTGCACAGGTTTGGTTTTCACTGCATGAAAGTGTGTTAATTGAAAGGGTGGTGAGCATATGAGTGGTGATATTCATAGGGACTTGATGAGGGTATTTTTCATTTAAGCCTTTGAGGCTACCATAATAGTCCAGAGCTGCTTTTGTGTCATTATAGTCTGGCAAATAAGGTAATGGAGGAGATTTTGTTGGAGCATTATTCTCCTTGTAGTGGATCCTTGCTGTGGTTGTGGCATTGTTAAAAGGAACTCCAAATGCACTTGAATATGCCCTTGCAGCAATGTAGTAGTCATTAGGTTCTTGGTTGGCATGCAATAGTGCATCCACTGTTTGTCCTGGAGATATCACTATGTAATCTCTTATCAGTGGCTTAGTATAGCCACTATCAGCACCAACAACTGTGAGATTGTGCTTTGAAACAGAGACAAAGAAATTGAGATTCATTGCAGCATTGACTATGCGCAGAAAATAAGTCTTGCCTTGCTCTACATTTATTTTGAATGTTTCTGAAATTCAAACAAAAAATAATATAGTCATTGTGAACTAAATATACATGTATAGATAAAACATCATTAGACTCATTGAAATTGTGTATATAACTTAATCCACTAATTTGTTAACTACAAATTACTCCATTTCATTGTACTTGTTCTTCAGGTTTATCTAATTTCATGACAAATTTGGTTCTGAAATTTGGTCAATTTCGTGAAGGCAGAACTAATTTGTTATAGGGTCACATTGAGGCATTAAATTGCATAAACACAAACTTTCATGTACCACATCGATTTTGCAACTTTTGGGACTAAACTGTATATTTAATCCTAGGTTTTTGCCTTGAGAGTGAACGTATAATTATGTCACAGTATGCTTGTGTTGATGAATGTAAAGTAAAATCTTGATGTGTACCTTTTCTTGAGCAGGGATAAAGGTCACCAGGTTGACCATTTATAGTGATTGCATCAGACGTATTTGGGGTTCCTCCACCACTGATAAATTCTTCATACACATCTTCAACTCGACTCTTCCACCATTCTCCTATGTACACAAAAATAATTAAGTGAAGACAAATTCTTAAAAGGGTAAAGGAATAGTGTAAAAGATTTTTATACCTAATATTATGGGAACTTCTGCATGAGGTGTGGGAAAAGGGTAGGATTCACCCTTTTTTGGATATATAAAGATAGGTCCATGTACTGTGGCTCTTGCCCAGTCACTATGAGCATGATACCATAGGGTCCCTTCCTCATAGGAAAAAATCAACTTCTGCCTGAATTTTCCTCCTGGTTGGATGGGACATTGAGTGATGTATTCAGGGCCATCTGACCATGGATTCCTTGGTTGCTTCACTCCATGCCTGCCCTCACATCAGTTGATTTCTTTCTTATTCTTCTATAGGTAACATATGTTCTATATAGGTCTTAGTTCTTATATTGTGAAAACAATTATCTTGGGGTTTTCCTATTCCTTATAATATGTGAATTGATTCTTCACTCTAGTATTTTGAGATTCATAAAAGGTTACCAATTATAACAAATATGAGGATTCAACCAAGACAAATTTTGACAAAAAGTTAAGGGACTCAACACATTAACCTCTTTCTTTTTATAAATAACATCAAAGATTCTATGGCTATGAAATCCATACCAGTGCAAGGTGATGTTGGATTTCCCCTTGTTGTGAACATCCACATATATTGTTTCACCATGATAGACTCTGATAGGTGGCCCTGGAAATTTTCCATTCACTGTCAATATGGGTTTCTTGTGGCAGAGTCTTCTATAATGAGCTTCTTTGACCTACAATATTTTCTCAAATTAGCTACATACATAACAGTGAGCCATGAACTAATTAATATATAATAATAGGTAGTGCTAACACTGCATGTGCTTCAAGGGAACCAAAAACTACTCATGCAAAAAAGGGTTGGAAGAGAAACTAACAAAAATGAAAAAACCAATGAAGAATTTTGATGATGCAAGCAAAGCCAGAAAATGGTTTAGGATGTCACAAACTCACAACAAATTTGTATTCTGTATGTTTTTTGCAACTGATTCCAACTAAGGAAAAACACAGCAAAGTTTGAATGAAGATAATTTTCTTGGTAAGCCACATTTTTTTATGAGATGAAATGCAACAGTACAACAGATTGTCTCTGATTGATGATCATGAGCATTTGTGAGGAGGAATTTATATAGCATTTGGAAATGAGAGATTTTATTAGTAAAAAAAAAAAAATGTATGTTGAGAAGCCTTAATCTTTGTCATTAAATATGATTTGACTTCATATCTTTAACCTTTATCATTAAATATGAATTAAGTTCACTTTCAATGGCTTGCCATGATAAGAAAAAGCTCATGTTAAGTAGGTTAACAAAGAGAACATTTGGTGAAGAGAGAGTGAAGAGGGATGCTTCAACGAATTATGCTAGTTTTATTCATATTATGGATCATAGTGCTTTATTTAGTGAAGTTGTTTTTGAAGAAAATTTTGGAAAAATGATTGGAAGAGTGGAAGATTTAATACTTGTCATGCACGGATACTATAAAATACCGTATTCTATATGCATACGTCCTCTATATGTTTGCATTTGTGACTGCTGCCAATGCATGCTCAAATTATATATACTCTATTAAAAAAATATACATTCTCCTTTTCTTTTTCTAAAAGCCAAAATTGAGATTTCTTGGAAGAGATCACCATTTTTTTTAACAATATTTTCTCTTTTCATGGCTCCCAATATCAAAATACATTTTAGTTCAATTCTAAATTTTATAGAGAAAAATGAAGGTATTCAAATTTGAAAAAAAAATAATAATTACGTAAAGTACCATTTCATTTATACAAAAGAAATTATATTTTAAATAAAAATTGAAACTATTTTAATTACAACAAATTTTAAACAAAAATTAATTACTCTATTCATCATTAAAATGTTGGTTTATTTACATGTTCTATTGCTTAATTATCATCAATTCGCGGGTATTAATATTACACAATTTTTTTTATACATTTTATCTTTATAGTTTTCTTAATTTTTCAAAATATTTGATCTTTGTGTTAAAGGGTTCTAGAGTATTATAGAAAAATAGATTTTGGTCTCTGTATTTCCATTTACATAAAATTGGAAAAAAAATTCAAATAATTAAAATTAAAGGATCACAATTATATAAAAAATTGCAAATTATGTCTTTTAAATGCGGTATAACATTATCAAAATAGATTTATGTGAAATAAAATTGTGTTCTTCCGTAAAACAAAATTTAAGAAATTGTACTATTTCTTAATTTTGAATAAGGTTCAGCTGGAAAACAAAACGAATATAACTTTGAAACTTTGGCAAATTAAGGAAAAACTTTCAATATAGAAGAATATATAGAATTGCTCTTTTTATCAATATAGAAATTGATCATTTCATTAACAGTTTAATAGTGTTATTTTGTCTAACGTTCATCATAATTAACTTGCATACAAAAGAAGAAACACTTTCAGAATGCTATTTTCACTGGGTGCAGAATCGTGAAAGTAATTACAATTGAATTCAGTTCACTTTATAAGTGACATTTAGACATTTTGATTTCTATACTCAATCAATTCATACCCTTTTGACATCAAATTCCATCTTTAATGTAGAAGATTTCAACTTTTTTTTTTATCCCATTTTTGTTACCTTCCAGATTAAACTCAACAACCTTGTTCAATGTTTCTCTTTCTATTAAAAACTACAAGCCCCAAAGATCAGAGTTTCAAAACTTCATCAAATAAGGTCAATACAGACACAATCAAGTAGCAGTTCATGATTGTCAAAATCAAATAGTTGTTGGTATTTATTGACAGTTCATGATTTGTCAAAATCAAGTTAGTTCCACTAGGAGGGTAGATATTTCTTATATAAGACAAAGTTTAACAAATGTGAGGCATTGTACTTTCATAACGAAATGGAAAAGATCCCATACTAAATCAATCTATTCGGAGTCACTAATCCTGAGATTTTTGTAAGAAAATTCACAATTATCCTTTTGTATATCAGTTAAGCTAAGTGGTTAATTCAGAAAAAAAAATGTTCACTGAGGTTTATTATTCTTTATTCTTTATCTTATAATTAGTTAGTAGCCATGTTAGACTTATTTGACCATGTTAAATAAGTTACTTTCTAATAACATATTTGACTAAATTTTTAAGTGTTCAACAAATGAACTTTCTAATAACATATTTAACAAGAAGTTACTTCCATTAATTAAAACTTGAATTTTTCTTCTTTACTCTTTCTCTTCCTAAATCGTTTTCATGTTTCCATATATTCCCTTTCAATTTTGCTTTTTCTATAAATTGTAATTGTGGACTTTTACTTCTGCTTCTGTTTACTTTCTGTTTTTCTGTTCCCTTTTGGGAAATGCTTCTCATGTTCATTTTTTGACTTTGGTTTCTAATATTACAGAATCACAAAAACAAGGCCTTCACTTTCAAGGTTTCCCGTACATCTCATCTCTTACTATTAAGGTTTCCCGTACATCTCATCTCTTACTATTTTAATTAGAATTCTACGAAATATCTTTATTATATATTTATTTTTATATTGGGTAGATATTAATTGTATTCCAATTGAAGAACCTATGACTAAAGCAAGGGCTAAGAAGCTAGAGGAGTCATTACAACAAGTAGTGACAACAATCTTTGAAGCTGCAGCAAATAAGAAAGATTTAGAGGCCACAATTCAAAATGCACTATTAATTGAAGGCCAATAGTTACTTAGACAAATAATAAAATAAATAATGTTGGTGACAGGTTTTGAGACCAAGACCTTGAGCTTCTTTGGTCTCAATTAACCACAGAGCCACTTTTATCTGTGTTTGT
>Ga0209489_103745_pt1 | contig 29084 bp, 20 predicted proteins | sample SiratrowhiteBW_FD_187527 | JGI IMG/M metagenome (GOLD analysis project Ga0209489, IMG submission 187527) | Root nodule microbial communities of legume samples collected from California, USA - Siratro white BW (SPAdes) (version 2) | ecosystem: Host-associated > Plants > Roots > Nodule | place...
CTTTTAGTTTTTTTTTTTTTTTCGTGTTGTGCTTTCTCTTACCAATCTTATATTGTGTCTTAAAATATTCTCAAGCAATTAAAAAGAAAAAAACACAACTTATACTTGTATAAAAGAGGGTGACACGTAATCTATGTATCACAGAATACATAGTTTATAACAAAACGGACATACATAAGAATGAAAATAAAGAAATAGAAAAATATAATAAAATTCTATCTTATGTAAAAAATAAAAGATGTAATTAGTATTTTAAAGATAAAAAAACAAATAAAATATAAGAAATCAGAAATTAAAATACTATATTTCATAACGTTAAGCGATTAAGTAAGCCTGTTTTCTAAATACTACTGATATTATAAACTGTCAACTAACAACAAAATACTAAAGACCACCTTAAAAACTTGTTCAAATTACTCAGAAAAAACATGCCTATCAGAATGAAGGAAAACAAAGCAACACAACAAAATGGTAGGATCTTCACAAAGACTATTGTTACTTTTCAATATCTCCAAACATAAAAGAATTGCTAGGAGTGTTGATGCATTAGCAGAAATTTATATTTCCTGAATATTCTTACTTTAATTTTTTATAAAATTTTACAAGAAATGTGTTTCTTGTTAATTATTTTATAGATTTTTTAAGGTCGTACAAAAATATCTGTTAACTTGATAGGATTAATTGATTTAATTAGATTTAATGAAAGAAAAACTGGATTAATTAAAATAAATTAATTAGACTTCACAATTCTTTTGGTCACATATAAAATAAATCACCAAACCCGATACAAAGAGATTAATTTAAATTTGTACAATCGTAGATATGTATATATATTTTTTTATAGGAATGGGTTGAGATACTATCTCCAATATTATATATATATATATATATATATATATATATATATTATTATATATAAAAAATGATATTTTATTTTTAAAAATACAGTAAAAAAACTAATTAATTAATTGTTTAAACAATCATACATTCTTTAAAATTACAATTAAGATTAATAAAGTCAAATAAAATATTCCGGTTCATTTCTTTTGGTAAAAGGTAATATAATGAGAAAGGACATTTCTATATCGCACTCATACCATATAGTCCTGGAGTAAACATGAAATTACAGACAAACCATTTGAGAAAGAAAAAGTATATGAACCCTGAGCACTTCCGAAGTTCATATTCCTGATTAAAATTTATGATAGACTAAAGCATAGGGCTGTAGTTTAATATACCTAGTCCATTGGTCAATTAGCATATAATTATTTAACCAATAATTTTGATATATATATATATATAACTTTATATTTAGAGCTTCAATTAATTAGTTTACCTTAGTTATGTTTTTAAAATTGCATCATCTAATAGTATTGGGTTGCCTTATTTTTCCTTTCAATCGAATATGACTATAAAGGTGAGCTTTCTTGTTAGAATCAAATAGGTGGTAAATAAAGTCACCATTATTCTAGAAACAAAGTTTTTGAGGATAACTTGTGTCGTGTCCTTCATTAATCCCTTACCTAAAACATTATCTCAAATTAAAGGAGGTAATAATTATAATTTTTTTAGTGAATTTGAAAATAGAGGGGTGGTTACATTGGATTGGATGTGGCCCCTTGCAGCATTTTTTTTTCTTTATTGTTATTTTTATCTTCTTTTAGACTTAACCAATTAATCTGACCAAACAGTTGGTCTGGAATCTGGACAAATCTAATAATTCCAACGACAATTTGTCATTTGGATTAGCTTCTAATCTTCTACATGTTCATCATTTGATGTGATACTTAAGAGAGCATAATTTCTTTAGTCGGCGAGAAATTGTGGTGACAAGGTTGACTTATACATCTTACACTAAAAGTCAGATGCATAACTTGATAGATTAATTAGACAATGATCACTGTAGAAAAGGCCTAGAGGATTTGGAATTTGTCATATATTTCAACAGGAGCAAAGAAAAAAAAACCCTAAGCTATATATAAAGTCACCAGAGATGAGAACATACATCGAAAGAATTCCTTAGAATTTTGAATTGAAATTACAAAAGGTGTTTTATTTCAGAAAATAGAACCAATCTAATAAAGGTTTGTTTCTAAAAGAACACATATAAAGCCATATATATGTGTATATATCTATGCAACTCTCCATATATAAATATGAATGTACTTGTATCTTTATAGATATGTATGTTTTGTACATCCATGTACTGTATAAAAGAGAAATGAATCTAGACAAAGAAAAAAACCATGAATGAATAAAACTGCGTATCTCTTCGTTATGTAATATATATCCATGAATTGATGGATCATCCTGAAAGAGAACCGATGATTCTTCTACCACATAATCGGTGACGCAGAAGGGGATGTAAAGCTGCAGAATAAAATGGAAAATATCATGTTAACTGAGGGAAGGTAATGGAAAACCTTATCAATTTTATAACTAATTGAAAGCTTAAAATGTACCAAAATTATATAATATGGTTAGGGACTATTATAGTCCCAGCCAGAGTCTTCACATGATGCTTGTTTGAGTTTAATTAACTTTTTTTAGTAAATTGAAAAATTTGACTTCGTGTCATATGGAAATTAACTAAAATATATATAAACATGTGGACATATATGAAGCTTGGAACATTTTCTCACAAGGTGCATGGAAGCAGGTAAAACCTAGAGCTACCAAGAAAAGGAAAGCAGTTGAGAATAGGGTCTTACTCTAGAATCTCTTTCCAATAGGAACCGCTTCTTTCATCATCAAGCAACAACTTCTCCCAATCATCAAAGAATGTGTTGGAAGGTGACTCTGTGCTCGTTTGTGCTAAGTTACCACAACCGCTGTCCATTTGGTTGAAGGTTCCCATCCTCGGAGAGGCTGCAACTAATGCAGGAAGAGGGTTTTCTTCTTGATTTTCACGTGAATGATTAGTGCTGCTAATTTTGTTGTATTCAAGATCTTGTGGAATGGATCCACCTTCCACATCTGCCAATGATTTTGAAACATCCTGCTGCTGAGAGCACTCACTTTGTGCTTGAGAGTACACACTAGGGTTAGCAAATCTTTCACTCAACACCACAGGGTCCTTAGCTTGGAGGGGGTTTGTGCCGTTCAAAAATAAAGGATTGAGGTTGGGATTGCCTAAGAGGTAAGGGTTACCCATGTTAACAAATGAATTGCTGTTCATAAGTTGCAAAAGATTTTGCAGCAGTTGTATTTTGGCTAGCTGAGTGATATCTGGTTGTAAACCAAGATGGTTATTGCCCCAAGTTGTACTCATTGCACTGCTCAAGTTTGACATGCCAAGCAACTGAGAAAGACTCATGAGGTGATTCAAGTCTGTCCTTGGCTTGTGAGTTTCTGGATCAATGCCCATCTTTAGAAGCTTTTTCCTTATGTGAGTGTTCCAATAATTCTTGATCTCATTATCAGTTCTTCCTGGCAGATGAGCTGCAATCTTCGACCACCTACAAGAAAAAATACACAGAAATATTAAAACAGGTTTCATTTAGTTAAGGAAGTTATTAGCTTCAGAAAGTTTTCATTTTCATTTTGTTTGTTACTCTAAGAAATTTGTTTCATTCTTTCTCATATGAATCCACAAAAATAAGGTAAATTTCGTATACTTATTTACAAAGGAAGCAAACATGTACATACTTGTTTCCGAGAACTGAATGAAGGTTGATGATAATTCTTTCATCTTCTTCAGTGAATTGGCCTCTCTTGATATCAGGCCTCAGATAGTTTGTCCACCTTAATCTGCAGCTCTTACCACATCTATTGAGCCCTGCACGCTTTGGAAGTGTTCTCCAACTGCCATGGCCGTGTTTATTGATATAATCAATCAGCATCTCATCTTCTTCTGGTGTCCATGGTCCTTTCTTTACACCCCTAATCTCCTCATGGCACGGTGATCTACCCATAATAACGGAGATATGTTCCAAGACAAAGAATAGTAAACACTTAAGGTGGTCTGCTTTCAGGGAAAAACTAACTTAGGGCTTAGAACCGTATTGCATAGTTTAGTTGGTCGTGATATTTGGTTTTATAGGTGCAGAGGGGACTCGAATTCAAGAAATGATGTCATCATTTTAATGTTTTTTCAATTACGTTTAATTAGAAAACAAATGGGAAACATATACCTGGGAAAAATGACTGTGTGAAAGAAGTTACCTAGAGATTACCCTTTGGTATATTTCAGACACGGAGAACTTTAATTATTGGCAACAAAAACCGGGATTAGGTAGGGCAAGTGTCGTTTAAGCACAAGGTAAAGTTCATTGTATTTCCTAAAGTACCTACACATATGGTTTGAATGGATTCTTTTATAGTAAGTTATCGTGGTTTGACCTGTTGGGTCAAGGTTTGAAGATTTTCGATACAATCGAGATGAGGATGACAAACTAAAAGCCTTTTTTCTTTTTCTGTCTTTTTGAAGCAGCAGCATGCCCATGAACGTACATGGGATTTTGGGAGATTATGATGTTGAATTTGGAAAACTACAAATAAAAGTTTCACAGTATAAAAAGTACTAGTGAGCTGTCACAGAATTTAAACTAGCGTACGAAAAATTCATCTGATTCATTGCTAGTTAAGTGTACAAAAAAACATGTTTAAAGATGAAAGCGCTCAATCTTCTCCTGCATTAATGGAAGAGTAACCTTTTAATTTGTACACTGCAATCACATATATTAACTTTGTTGTTTAATTAATTAGTTTGTCATCAAATTACTGATTAGTTACAAGATTCTGAAGTTTTAGTGCATTATAAATCTGAAACATTGATTGCACCATCAATTGTAGCCTTACACAAATACTATATTAGATAGTAAAATTCTGCAGTTAATTAGTTTCTTATAAAGTTATCAAAGGACTATATATATTCAGTCATGCAACCAGTGCTGAGACAACAATTTCTTTCAATGGTAGATTTTTCTGTCCAAACTTCATATTTGATTACGTGCTATTTCAATTCCATGAAGTGTATCAGAATAAGAGTTTCAAAACTGAAAAGTAATGTTGGGGAAACAAAAAAAGTGCACAGTGCATACAATAACATCGAAAACTTTATAGAGCCTTGAAGTGAAAAAGCCCCTCCTGGTAAATGGGTCCACGTAGTGTGCAAGATCTTGCCCTAACTAACATGGATGCTTCCTATGTTCCTTCATGCACAATATTATCTTCAGTTGTTCATTTTTTGTCATCAGTGTGGTCATCAACTTTGTCATTTTCTTCTTAGATTTGCATCCCCCATTGTGCTGTCATGAACAACGTCTCCTTGATAATAATAATTGTCAAGCAAGAACAATTCCCCACCTGCTCCTCATTCATTGCACTCGTTTCAAGGATGAATATTCTTTCTCATTCAAATTTCTCAGACGACGAAACAGTGTTTCCTCCACAATTATCACAATATAAAATATTCACTTCTAAACGAAAAGAAAAAGGGTGTGTGCATAAAAAAATCCTTCAATGACCATTATTAATTTAGAGTATATATTGTAGAGGTGATCCTCTTGTCATTGGTGGTTTCCATCACTATTTTTGGTTTTTGCTGATAAAATATTGAACAATACCTACACGTCATGAAGGACACAATTAAGCATAATTAAGGGAGGGTATTTTTAATAAATATTGTTCAAATGATGTTTAATTATATGTTTTAAAACCTAATCGATGTTAAACCGGTCAAATATTATTTTAAGGTTTAATTGTTCAATGGTGGTCGAATTGTGGTCCACCGGTATTTGTAAAATTATCATAATCACTAAATAATATATAAATTAATATTAAAAATGTTTACAAATCTAAAATTAAAAAGGAAAACAAATTTGGAGTATTAAATATAGTTTTTTTTTAAATTGGAACTTTACTTATAAATTAGTTTTAATCTGAAATATAAAACATGGTATTAAAATCTATAACTCATTTTATTTTTGTAATTTTGATAGATGTTCATGGAGAGTGAGTATTGGAAAGCTTCACATTACATGTCTCAAATCTTCGAGTCTGGTTTATATTTGTTGTCGATTGATTTTATGTTAAAATCAAATTAAAAAAAAGGTTAATATGTAATTATATAATATTAAAAATTTAAATAAAATATAAATTGATAAGTTTTTAATATTTAAATTTTATATAAAATAAAATATAATATCTTATTTTTTTTAATACATACACATGATCATACAACCCAATTTCAATCAAAATATTTAAATTGGGCTAATTAATTTAAAATTTTATATTAGATATGATTAAAATATGAGTTTATTGATTAATGAATTTGAGTTAATTTTAAAAATTTTTAATAAATTTGGTTCAATTTAAGGAAATTAGTTTATATATTATTTTTAACTTTATCAACAAATCCTTCTCAATCTACTTAAATCGATTTAAAAGCTTCTCAATCTACTTAAATCGATTTAAAAGAAGAAGTCGATGACCATAAAATAACAAAAATCTAAAGAATCAATTTTTATATTTTTATTTTATTGAACAAATATTAAGAAGTGAGTTTAAGCGTAATTCATTTATCAAAAAGTCAACTTTAAAGGTTAGGATTATTCTCACACACATATATATATTAATTATAAATTGTTTTAATTTTAGTTGATATAGAATCTTCAATAGAAAGACAAAGCGTGAAACTAGATATAAGCGGGTGAGATAATAGATCTTGTTAGGATAGTATGATATCATATTAAGTGAGTTTAAGTATAACTCATCTTTACAAAATCAACTTATAAAATGAGGATTGTCCTCACATATATGCTGTAAATTAGTCTTATCTCTAGATAAACCGAGACATATCCATATCGTGTTCAGTAGCGCATGACTTAATAGACCTACACATCCTGTTAGGATAAACTTTAATATATATTAAGAAATGAGTTTAAGTCGATTTTCTAAAAATAAATTAAATTTGAAATCACTTCTTAATAATAAAAAAAGTAAAAAACGTATTATTTTTCCTTTTCAAATTACCTTTTCTATGAAAGGGCATGGGTTAGCTAGAAATAATGACATTTTCTACACATTATTTACATAAGATATGGTTACTTTGAACTAAAATCAAATTTTCAATCTTAAAATGTCATTTATATATATTTTTTATCAGCAAAAGAATAAATAAAAAAATAAATAGACACCACAAAAGGGTGTTGCAACCATATACAAAAAAACCAAACAAAATTTGGCTTCACCAAAATACATCATCCCATACTCATAACAAGCCAGTCTAACTTTCTGCAAAGATGAAAAAATCAGCCACGCACTTGACTATTAGTTATAACTTTTGATATAGTAATTAGTGTTTAATCTATCAGAACCAAGATCACGAATTTGATTCTGAAAAGTTATACACTGACTATTGACTATAATGACTATAACTTTTAATATAATGGTAAGTACTCGATCCAACAATTATTTTCTGAGAATAGTAAATATGACTCTAAAGTCTTTATACACGTTCCTAATCTTCCTGCTATGTTTTCCCAAACTAGTCTCTCTCTCCTCCATGGTATTATCAAACACCATCTACCTTCTAACAACTCTCCCATTTTCCAATATATTTTCTAGCAAAATCTAAAATACTATACAATTTAGAAAATCTATAATGGAATCCTTTTGCCCATAAATCCTCCCAAAATTGTATATTATTTTCAGACTAATTCCGTAATTATTCTTTCTCATATTTTTTACATAATTCCGTAATTATTATTTCTCATATTTTTTACATGTCTTTCCACCACCAGTGATTCGTTCTTATCTTTTATGTTGAGTTTTAGGCTTCCATCCTTGCCATACTTAGAATAAATAATCTCCCAACATAAATTTTGATTTTTTTTCCCTCCTAACCTCCACATTAATTTTGCCAATAATGCAACATTAAAGTTTACAATATTTTTTATTCCTAATCCCCTTGATACCAACTAGAGAGTTTGCTTAAATATGTTTCTAAACACTTTTAAACAACATAGATAAGAAAAAAAAAAATAACGCTTTATAAATTAAAAAGTAATTTAGACATAAAATAAAAGTTTAAAAATTATAAAATAATTAGTTTCAAACTTGTTTCTTATAAACTGTTTATATATAAACTCTTGCAAATATTGAAAACACTAGTCCATTCCAATTTCAGACCCATCACACATAAGGTAGATTGGGAGAAGGTGGAAAGAAAATTGTGAAAGAGATAAAAAGGGGTTGACTTACGGATGCAAGATCGAATTGGAGGGACACGTAAATCTTTATTCTTTTACTGAAAAGTAAAATGTTTGACATTTTATTGATGAAAGTTTGATTCAGACCTCTCAAGTGATCGTGTGGAGGTTTGATATGGTGGTCAAAGAGGAAGTGACATCATAACATATATTTGTCAACCAACAAATGTGAACTTGGTGAGATATGCTGCAGATTCTTCACTTCTTACCTCATTTTTGCTTTCAATTTATTTTTTCACTTATTTGGATGGCCAACTGTATAGTGCTACAAGTCAAAAGTTAACAATATTGAAATCTTAGGGCCAAAGAAGCTGTGGAGTATTGTTGAACTCAATCTAATTAAGGATATTTATGAACAGTTTTACTTATCAAACTTGGTTTCCTTCAATAAAAATTAAAGAAATAAACACTTGATTAATTAATAATTTATTTAAAATAATAATTTATATGTCTACCCATATGTTTTATACTCAAATTAACATATATCAAAACTGAATAGTGTTGTTGTTAGTTAATTAGCCTTATTATTGGACAATTAAAAGTTTTTTTCACATATATGTGTATATATATATATATATATCAAAGAAAGTTTTCATTTAATACTTAATTATTTCTTGTATTTTTCACTTAAAAATCTTGAAGCTTTAAAGAATTTTATGTACGTGAACATTTCTTCTATCTACAACAAGTTAAAGTTCATCCTTAAAAAATTCACAAAATGTTAAAGGTTATTCTTGAGAAATTACAAAATTAATAAAATAAGACTTCCCCTCTTTACATCTTAGAAGATTAATTTTCCAATGAGAACATTTTTTTATCTTAATTTATATTAGTTAATAATTTAAATTACTTTTTTAGAAAAAAATTGTGTGTGTGTGTATATATATATATATATATATATATATATATATATATATATATATATATGGTTGACAAAATTATAAGTTAATTGTTCTCTAAAATTGTAAATACAATTAAAACAACATAAATATTTTTTCTTGAAATTTAAATGTAACGAATTTCAAAAGTTTCGTAATTTCTTGTAAAGATTGTTGCTATTATGAGTGTTTTCCTTTGCATGGTTCGAAATAGACCAAATCATTTGCAACTTCATTCTCAACAAGACTTGTAAATTTTCGAAACTTATAGCTTTAACCTTTGAACGTTCATAATTTCTTATCTCCAATATATTATTAGCATCCATTTTATCTTGTTAACTAAAATTATCAATCATTTCTCAATCTCATAAATTCCCTTCAAAAGTTGTTTCACTTAGATTCTTTGTACAACCGTACATCATTAACTAAAATTAAAATTTAGTTACAAAGCATATAAGTACTTAAAAAGTATAAGAAATCAGAAAAATGCACACAGGTCATATGACCAGTAATAAACATTTAATCTTAACTATAGTTTATATATATATATATATATATATATATATATATATATATATATATATATATATATATATATTATTTGTGGTCCTTTCGTCGATAACAAGAACTTCAAGAGAACATATACATAGAAAATTGGAAAATTAGGTGAGTAACGTGTTTCCTCACGCATGAAAGCGAGCTTTCTCAAAAGGTTGCACTGTTGAAAACGAAGGTTTGGTATGTCTTAATTTAATTAAACAATATATAATCATATAAATATAACGGTACACACCTAATATATGGAGACTGTCATTTCTTATACTTTGGTACATCTCTTCTACGTTTAAATTTCTTTCTTTTGTTTTAGGCCTTAAGGCATAAAGTCAAGCACACAGTAACAGCGTATGTATAAAGTTTCAACTCAAATAATGTATTTACAAAAATGCTAATAATACCTTGTTTTACATATGTTTTTGCTTTTGTTATTATATTGGATAAAATGTCAGTCAGATCCCACTAGTAAATAATGAAACCATGTAAATTACCGTATTAAAATGAAAAATATTAAAACAGTGTGAGGGTCTCATCAGAACAACATTTCACTTATATATATTACAAGAGAATAATGAGACATTTCAATTTATTAACGTAAATAGTTTCCATTAGCTTTTGTGCATCTTTTAAACTTTCTTCTCTAGAGAGTTAAATTCACTTCTAAATTATGTTAACATTGCTTTAGGACTTCTTTATCCAAGAATTTTGACTGTCATGCGACGTGACATGAGAGAGGTAGGTTTTTATAAGCAACTAAAGCTTATCAGAAACAGATGGTCAAAAAATTTTATGCGAAATTGCAAGAGAAATAATGCAAGTAAAAAAGGATGGATAAAATCACTGTAATAAAATGCTGAAATAGCAATGAAAAAATAACAGCTAAATAGCGGATGCAAATAGCATGGTGTAGCTCACTTTAGACGAACACAAAAAAAGATTAAAAAACTAGAATTGGATCCTTTAATTTTAGAGTTTAGTTTCCATTTTCATTTCGCAATTTTCCGCAGCACCGTGCGACCAGTATCAACTCATACAATATATTTTACATGAAAATATATAACATTTCAAATATAACGAATACAAAAATTCTTATTTCTTCTTATACTCATATTCATACACACTAATAATCATCACATCATTATATCAAAGTTTTACTTCTCCAAAATACTTTGAACACTGAATAACTATACAACCACTTAGATATTCATCTCCCACTATATTTCACATTCATATTATATTTTACATATCTATTCCAATATACAAAATATTAAATTAACTCTTCTTATGGACAGTGTGTTTACTAACAAAACTTTTGGTACATCTCACATTAACTTAAGATAAAATCAATTTAAAATATATAAATAAATATAATATTCCTTATGTTATAAGACAATTATATAATAATAAATTAGATTTAAACTTACTTTTTAATATAACATTAGAACAGTTTAACAAAATTGGTTAGATCTATTATATTTTTATCACAGGATAAACTTGTTTTTCACATAATATATATATATATATATATATATAATTTGTTGGAATTTACATTACTTGTAACAGTTTTAAGTTTTATTAAGAGACATCATGAGACATGTATGTCATACTAATAAAAATTGGAGTGTTTTAATTATAATGTTAGAAGGACACTTTCTTTTGAGCCAAGTTAATCCAAAAAATACATTATTCAGTTCTATATACAATTATACTTCTTCAATATTATTCAAGTTATTCTTTAACAGTTTCTTTTTTTAAAGATTGTTTATAGAAATCATAGATTTTAATTTAATTGCTAGGTCTTTTTTAACAGGTTGAAATATTCTTTAAATATTTCTCATTTATTTATTTCTTATTATTAAAAGACATAAAGATAATAATTAACTTATCTTAATCTCTACTTATCTTAATATATACTTTATTGCCTCATATTCTTCCAAGACAACTGTTCTAGTTATACTTTTATTCTAAAGAGAGTTTAAAGGGGAAAAAACTTTAAAAATGAATTTTGTAATAATTTAAAAAACTAAATAAACTATAATAATATTTATAGTACATTTTTTACTTTTTATCATTTTAAAATTTATTTCTTACCAAAATTTCTAGTCTTGCAGCATCCGGTAAAACATGTTGGTGGGATGTTCATAAAAAGAGGGTTTTACTTTAGCAACATGACACGTTCGCTTTCGTGTTTCTTTTTTCTCTACTTTTACGTAGTTTTCTAATAATATATATAATCCATGTGCAGTTATCAAATATTTCACGTGGGTCAAAACTAACAAAAGCCAATGGTTTTCCCCTCTTGGGCAACTGCATACCATCTATTAATTTTTCTTTTTACTCTTCTTTCTTTCTTCTCCTTCTTATTCTTTCTCTTAATATTATTAGTTTTTATTAACTGACAATGTATAGAGTAGTGTATATTGATAGTATAATAACTTAACAAAACAATCCATTTATCCATCATTCATTTCCTTAATTCACAAATAAATAATATTTTGGATAGAATTTTTTCACTTAATTTTGTAGTTTATTGATAACTTATCAACTATTTTATAAAATTTAATGAATTTGTTATCAATTAATAGATTAAAATTAACCTAATTATTTTTTTACGATTCAACCTTTCTTATATTTATTTTTTAAATTTTAAAAAAATATATTTCTAAAATTTGTTTTACAAAATATATTTTCAATTTTTTTAAGAAATAGAATTTTGAAAATTTGTTTTAGATAATGAAAAGTAATTAATTTTTAAAATATACTACCTTCCCCTCTCTCTACATACACACACATATATATAAAAGGAAATATGATTTTTTTGCTATCCTAAATATGTGAAACATATGTCCACTTTCAAATGGATTAATTGTTAATATTTTTTTATATTATTAGTTTATTGTGAAAAATATGAATGAGATATTCACTTTTCTCATAAAAGTAAAACAAATAATTCAATTTTATTGGTTGGAAAATTATTTATAAGTTATGAGTAATATTATTAAATAATAAACCACGTAATTGAAAGAGTATCCTTGAAATAAAATTTAAATTTATGATGTCATTCTTTAAAATTAATCAATTTAACTATTTTTATTTAGTTTTCACAAATTAAATATATTTTTTTCTTTTACACAATATGAATTGAATATCTGTTCATGAAGAAATTATTAATTAATAGATTAAATAATTTTTAATAGACCAAAATAATTTTTTTATTTAATTTATTATAATTTGACTCAACTGTTATTAGCATATGAATCTTATTTCCACGTTAAGATTTTATAACATTGTGGACTTAGAATTTTGTGAGAGAGTCTTGATCATTTTCTTTTTGTCTTATTAGAAAAGTAAGCTGAACCAGGAAATAAAAATGCAAGTCAAATACATCATGGAAATATAGAATGTTTCTCAACATGAAAATTTAGAACTTGCCTCTGACTGAGATTTTTGGCTTATATATTCAGTAGCAGACTAAAACAGCTTAAAATATCCATTTTAAAAATTTTTAAAGGAAAAAAATAAAATCATTTTTCTTATGAACTAACATTAACTTATACTTAAGCTAAAAATAAAACTGTACAGAAATTATATAAAAAAAATTATACAAATGAATTTTATCTTAATAAAAAAGTTAATATTAATTTTCATAAAAAAGAAAAAACAGATCAACCCCTTAATAACGATAATACTTACTATGTGGAGCTGTATTATTATTTGGCCACAGAGACATTACCGGATGGTTATGGATAGTGGGAATTTAGATGGAGATGGTAGGTTTGATATACCAAAAGAAGTTGAAAAATTCAATATTTAAAAGTAATTTATTCTTAATTATGTAATTTGTTGTTGACTATCTTTGTTGATGTTCCAAATTTGGCAACTGCAATTTTACATTAGTACATCAATTATAGAGACTAAATTTACGCTTTGTTTTGTTTGTTTGCCTATGTTGGCAAAAAAAAAAAAAACTTCGGTCCTAGGGTAAAATTTACAGAGTATTTTAATGATTATGGTATGTAACATGTGTTAAGATATACATGAAGTTTTATAAAGATTACACGCGACTTTAAATAGGATTAGATTATAAAAAAAGTTTATATACATATTTATACTTTTTTGGTCAATACACTTGACTTGACATTTAGTTTTTGGTGTATATATGAAAAGAACTATAATATTGTCGTAACTTTAATAAAAGATACAAAAACTTATTTGCAAATAACTTTTTATGCCAAAATGCAATTTTTCTTAGGTAGGAACTAAAAAATGAATCAGATTCATGAAGTATATTTATTATTTAACAAAACACGCACTATTAATGATTACAAGAAAAATTACACAAAAAAAAGTCAACACAGACTGAAAATTTATTGATCTTTGAAGATGATATTTCTGACATCCTTACACAATGACAGAATGTATCACAGAACACTTGAAAATACAGTAAGTGCAGTTCTACAGCACGAGGATGACATCATAGTTACTATCCATTTGTTTGAGGTAATGTTTTAGATTTTATTTATAGTATTCATATTTATTATTTTGATAATGTTTTGAACATGATATATTGAAACTTGATCAGGAATATTAACACTATTTTAGTTAGGTTCTTTTCTTTGTTTTATGATGTAAACATGCTATAACCAGTGATAATAAATTAGAATGAAGAACTAAATACATTAAACCATTTTACATTTTATAGCACTTACAAACATATATAAGTATGGAATTATTCGGATCCGAATCCACATCATTCTCTATAAATGTGTGGGAAAAACTAAAAAAGAAAAAAAATACAAAATTAAAGTATAAAAAATTCATGTTTTTTTTGTTATGTTCTTCTTCCATTATGCTATAATTGATGATGCTGTTGTTGTTGAAGGTTGACTAATTTAAAGTATGGTCCATTTTTATTCTCTATGAGACTTGAATGAGTCCCTTGCTCAATTATCTTTCCATCCTGCAAAACTGAGATTTGGTCTGCATTTCTTATGGTGGAGAGCCTATGTGCCACCATAACTGTTGTTCTGTTCTGCATTAACCTGTCCAATGCTTGCTGCACCACACGCTCTGACTCCACATCAAGTGCACTAGTGGCTTCATCAAGAAGCAAGATTTCAGGGTTCTTTAGAACTGCTCTTGCAATGGCTACCCTTTGTCTTTGGCCACCAGATAGTTGCACTCCTCGTTCACCTACTTTGGTGGAGTAGCCCTCAGGAAGAGCACTAATGAAGTTATGAGCATTGGCGAGCTTAGCTGCTTCAATCACTTCTGAATCAGAGGCACCTTCTTTTCCATAAAGTATGTTTTCATAAATTGATGTGGCAAAAAGAGCTGGCTCTTGTTGCACAAGACCAATGTGTCTCCTAAGAGATTTCAGATTAAGTTTCGTGATGTCTTTGCCTGTAAGAGTTTCATTTGTTATTGTTAGAAGAATGTTATTGCTTATGCATGCAAAAGGGACAATAAAGAATCCTTAGAATTTACTTGGATAGACTTCTCCACAAAACTTACAATGAAGATAAGAAAGTAAAATGAATTGAGTTTTTCCTTTTAAGTTTTATCTGTGTATTGAACAAAGTATTTGGAGTTGGAGTATCTTACCATCAATTAACACCCTTCCGGATATTAGATCATAAAATCTGAGGATAAGGGAGATCACAGAGCTTTTACCAGAACCACTTTGCCCCACTAGGGCAACACTCTTGCCTGCAGGAACTCTTAGGTTGAAATCTTTGAAAATAGTCACATCTGGCCTTGAAGGGTAGCTGAAATGGATTCTTTTGAGCTCAATTGTTCCCTCCACTGTTTTCAATTCTTCTCCAACATCTCCTGTTATTCCTGACTTTCTATCCATCACTTCAAAAACCGATGCAACCATTTGGTTCCCTTTCAAAAGGTCTGGGGCCAGGGCCAAAGTCTCACCCATTGCCAGTGCTGTTACTATCAAAACCATAAATGACTTCATAATTGATTTAAAGCTAGCAAGCTCCTTTTCCATCAAAGTAGATCCATACCTGCAATAAGCACAAATGTAACCATCATTTGGTGAGACATGAATCCTACTAGTAGCCTATTTAAGACAGAATAAAGTTAAAACATCTACCACAAGGCAAGGCCATAAGATGAGAAAATAAAGAACTGGGAAACGCCATAGAATATGCCAGCAATTTGGCCTCGTTTAAATGAGCGTTTGGAGGGATCAACAAGCTCATTAGCGTAAAGGTCAAGGACCTTTTCTTCAGAACAAAATGCAGCCACAGTGCGTATATTGCTCACAGCCTCCCCAGCGAGCATGTTGGCTTTTAGATATGCTTTGCTCAAGTTGCCACCATATCCTTTCATAAAAAGTTTCTGAAATGATCACACGGAAGTGTTAAACCGCAAAAAGATATATGCTAGTTCTTCAACGTTGAAATGTTAAATAAGGAAAATCACCTCACTGATATGACCACTAATGACAAAAGGATATGTAGCTATGACAATAAGTGTTATTCTCCAGTTCAAGATGAAGGCAATAATAAATGAAGCAACAACCAAACCAATATTCTGTAACAGAATTGTTGAGCGATCAACGACTATAGTTCTTAACAATGTTGCATCAGTCTCTAACTGCGATGAAAGCATAGAACTTGTGTTGTTTGTATCATCAAACCATCCAATTTCGTTCTTCAAGATAGCTGCACCCAGATGAACAAGCGAAGTTAATTGAGAGAGAGATCATCATGTTTGAGCCCCGATAGTTATGAATATATTTGAGCTTAATATATATCAAAAGTAAAAAAGGGAATAATATATTGAATACTGAAATCAAAATGCCCCTTTAAAATATAACTCATCAGAAAATGGATTGATCAATCATATATTACTGATCATGATGCATGAACACACCAAATCCTTAAAATGTGTAACAAAATATACACACTACAAAGTAGTGGATTTTTTCTATACATTCACATTCAGTGTGAAATTGATTGGAGTAAGAAGCTTGAAAGGAAACATTTCATGGCAAGAAAAGTGTACGAGTGGAGAAAGTAATAATCAGTTACAAATATTACCTGAAAACATCATTTGTCTCACACGAAGGGTAAGTCTCTCTCCCATGATTCCAAAAGAGAGATGTTCAATAGCATGGACAGTGATAGTTATAACTGCTCCTCCACAGAAGAGGAAAGCAATTTTTTTTACTTCGCGACATGTCGTGTCCCAGTCCATATAGTATGACACAAGTGCATGAGAAATTCCAAGTGCAAAAAGTGGCATTTGTGCTCCCGCAACAAATGCGCATAAGGTCCCAAAAACCCCATACATCCAGTCAGGACCAACCATAGAATACAGTCTTGCTGCTGAAACATACTTTTTCTTGCCAGAATTTTCTGTTTCTTCAGCACAAACCCGGCCAATAGATTCTTTATCTGATCGAAAACTACCCCCAAGGCTGGTGGTTGTACGGGATAACTCTCTTGAGTAGGTTATGCTGCAATCAACAGAAATATATAATCATAAGCAGCATGTTAATGGAATTGTTATCCAAGAGGAAAATGTAAAAGACAATAGAAGCTTGAAAATGAGAATGAAGTACCTTGGTTGGCGTCCCATGCTAGGACCAACTGATGGGAGGCGTTGCAGAGTAGCAGCCTCCTGGAGTTGAACAAGAGATGCATATACACTAGTAGGGTTAGACATGAGCTCTTCATGGTTACCAGTTTCCACAATCTTCCCTCCCTGTACAACAGCAATCACATCTGCATTTCTAATAGTAGAAAGTCTGTGTGCCACTACAACAGTTGTTCTCCCAACCATCACACGATCAAGAGCCTCCTGCACACTCTTCTCGGACTCAGCATCCAGAGCACTAGTTGCTTCATCCAACAAAAGGATTGATGGATTTTTCACTATTGCACGAGATATTGCAATCCGCTGCTTTTGCCCTCCTGAGAGTTGTATTCCTCTCTCACCAACCTGAAAAAAAAAATGACTTAGTAATAGTATCACCACTATTATCTCTCAAGGAAAGAAAAGGTCTTAAAGAACATGCATAAATCAAATATTTTACCTGAGTATCTAGTCTATCAGGAAGATTGTTAATGAAGGACTGAGCATCTGAAAGCTTCACAGCACGCTTGAGTTCTTCGAGAGTGGCATCATCTTTTCCATACAGTATATTCTCCTTGATGCTTGTAGCGAAAAGGGCAGGTTCTTGGTTAACCAGTCCAATTTGCTGCCTTAGCCATTTGAGATCAAGTTCCCTGATATCATTCCTGTCTAATAGTATCTGACCAGAAAGTGGTTCATAAAAGCGTTCAATCAATGATATGACAGTGCTCTTTCCCGAACCACTTCCTCCCACAAGAGCTACAATTCTTCCTGAAGGAATGTCAAGACACAGGTTGTTGAATATTGCTACATCTGGACGAGATGGGTAACTGAAACAGACATTCTTAAACTGGATGTGACCCTCCAATTTGCGCAACTTGCGACCAGTTTTGGAGCTGCTTTTGCTCACCGTGTCCCTCTCTATCATCTCAAAGATTGGATAAGCTGCTGCCTTTGCTCGAATGAATGCAGTGATATCTGGTGCTGCCTGCCCAAGTGACCTGAGAAACAAAACATGACCTTCAACATACCATAATGTAGAAACAAAATTTAACACTACAGATACAGCCTTAAATTTGATAAAATCCATAAGTGCAATGTCAATTATAGTTTGGTTGATTATTAAAAGAAGAATGCACTATCATGCATGTGCAAAATTCTTCATTAAACTTGAAACAAAAAAAAAAAAAAAAAAAAAAAAGATACAACTTATTCTACTATGCACAATTATTATCCACTCTTATAGAATGTCATGTAAAAGATAGAAAGGACTTACAGGCCAGAGATCACAACATTGAGCATAGTAGTGAAAGACTCGCCTCCATTTGCAATATTCTTGTGAACAACAATACTAGTGAACCAAACAAGCAAAGCCCACGACAGAAAAAGGACACAATGCATTGAGCCCAGGCCCAGGCCCTTTGCCAAACCTGCTTTTCTACCATTTACGTAAGTTTTCATGAGAGCAGCTTTGTATGACCTTACTGCTCTTTCTTCTCCGGCAAATGCTTGAACCGTTCTAACATTACCTATCACCTGAAACTCACCAAGAGTACAACATTGGATCAAGTTTAGAAGAAAATCTAATGGTCTGTATGAATTTGAATTAACAATTTGTCAAAATTGTTAATTAATTACCTCTTCAGCAATTTCCCCAGCTCGCACATAGGCTTTTCGAACTTTTGCAATAAGACCAATTGTGACGTATGCATAAAGACCCCCAGCAAGGGCAATCAAAGGTACAATTGAAAGTGTCACTAGACTTATCTGCCACACTCTGACAAACCCAATAACAAACCCCGCTATAAATCTGCTTATGTAGTGCATGAAGTTCCCCACCTGCAAATTCCAATCTTCAACTATGATCAATCTTTCTACTAAAGTCAAAAGCATATGCATTTTTTAATTTTTAAAATACTTATTTTAGAAGTAATTCTATCCATGTAAAGAGAACCCATGAAAAAAAATTAATTTAGAATGTGCAACACCATGTATAATGACATCATATACTGCTACAAGGTTTAATTGTCTTCTGATAAATAATTAATATTGAACACTTCCAATGTTAAAAGATAAAAAAACCACAAAACTTGCTCCATTCATGGTGGTGGCTACGTGTCTGGTGAATGGTCACACAGCTAGCGTTGGTTGCTGACTCATAATTGCATGCATCCTGAAGTAAGTGTGCATTTTATTGGAGGCACATGCAGCTCAGCTAAAAAGTTCAAAACCTTAAAAACAACGCAACCATATCGACCGGGGCATAAATGCTATCAGATGCATTAAATCCACACTCTTGGATTTTCATATATCAATGGTGTCAGAGACAAAAACACAGGCAAAAGAAGAAGGGAAGAAACGTGAACTGGTGAAGTTATTTTTTACCGCTTCAACTGAAAGTCCCTAACCCCACTGCGCTGTTACCCAAAGAGCATTTATTATATATCTTAACTAGGTATACTCAATGTTCTTTTTCAAAATATTTCTATTTTCTCTTTCAGAATAACAATTAATTGTAGTCTTACCCCTTATTTTTATTATCATTTTCTTAACTTTTTACATTACATTAAGAAAAACCTTCTTAAAAAAAGTTATTTCTCTTACTGGTTTGGGGAAGGCTCCATCCATACACTAAAAGTTGACCAGAAAAAAGGTGAAGCGGCGAGTAATGATGATTAATGAAAACCATCCATTTCACTAGATAGATTGAAGAAGCCAGAAAAACCAAAATAAAACTGAATGAGGTTAAAATTGAAATTGACCAGGGAATGAGTTTTTGTACAATTTCTTGACATGAAATGCATGGAAGCAACAAAGAAATACTGCTTAAAATGCCTACCTTCTCGGATAATGCATCTTGAACAACGATGATGTCACTAGTGATGGCAGAAATAACCTCTCCTGTTGAAGCCTCAGTGTCAAATAAGCTTATATCTTGATTCAACATTGACTTCAAATAAGCCATTCTCATCTTTGCAGCTTGACGTTCTCCAGTATGCATCCAACAAGCCACCTCTATATAATCAATCCAACATCAATATTAATTATATTCTTTAGTTACTAAAATTTGACAAATTAATCAACTGATTTTTGACTTGCTATTTCCATACCTGTCCAAGATGAAAACAATATTGCTACACTTAGATACACAAAATCCAAAGAGTACTGCAAAATTGACCACAAGTACCACATCATTTAAACATGCAGCGGGTAAGATAGTAACATTTCTTTAATGCAGTAATTAAGTCCAAAACATCTTTCAACTGATAGAAAGCATCATAGTGTTGTTTTCTTTCCAGCCAAACAGTTTCTTTTTACCTTGGAAGGTTAAAAAGAGGGCAGAAGAAAAGGTATTGTAAGTTGTTGCTACAAACCTTGGCAACTTTGTGAGAGGCTTCCTTGGGGAAGAGATAGGCCAAGCCTATGACATTGATCAACTTGCCAAAGAAGATAAAGAATACGGGAACAGAAGCACCATGTATGCATGCCCCAACAGATCCAACGGCCATCAAGACACAGTCATAGAAGTCAGCAAAAGAGAAGAGTTTCAGCATAGAAACTTTGTGTTCCTTTTTGCTCTTAGCATCCACAGCCGAGTCACCGGAGAAGGTGCCCCGGTCTGACATTTTGGCCAGAAAAGGATAGAGAAAAAAAGAGGAACAATCCTTCACTAAAAAGTAAGCAAAAACTGTAGTAGCTAACACCAGAAGGTGCCCTGCAACTGCAAACTGCAAACTGCAATGTACTTTAGCAAAAGGCAGAAAGTGAAGATGAGAAGGGAAAAGAGGAGGTGGACACAAAGTGATTTTGGTTGTGTTGTTGTATTGAAGAAAGGAGCTAACGTGGAGAGAGTAGGAATGGGGTAGGAGGTGGTGGATGTGTCATAATATACAAGGTAGAAAAGAAGATGGAATATTTATTATCACCGAAGATCTGAGAGAATGTAAGGTTCATATTCAACTTATTAAGCTAGTAATAACAGTAACAACCTTAACATAATTATAATATAATAATATAGTGTGTATAATTTATTCAATCTTCAGTGCTTGATTGTGTTGTTACAGTTATTAGGGTCATTGCGTGAGTGGTTCATACACTGATGATGATGAGCTGTGACTTTGCAGTATGCAAATGCACTCTCTTTCTTGCTCTCTGTCTGCATTAAATTACATTGAGAGGTAGTTGTTGGAGTTTGCTATATATACATGCAAGCAGGCTCCAAATAAGTTCAGCCGGACATGGCTGAGTCCGTGACTCATACTTTACCATAAACTTCAACTACATAAGGAAAAGGAAGAAGAAACCATTCAAAACCAAGGTCTTGGTGTTGCATTTTCCTAATTTTTAGCATATAAATGTCAGATGCACAATAAGTACTTCTTGCAAATAAGGATATAATTACTTCAATAGTTTAAAAAAGAATAAGATTCAAATAAACAACTAAGAAGTATTATTATTATATTTTTTTTACTTACTTTTGTTGAGGTACAATCTACGTGTACGTAATGGATTAACACAACTCATGACACTACTATACTTACACCAGAAGAGTCGAAAAGGTCAAATACCTAAAAGTAAGGTCAAATACCTAATGTAATTAAGTTTCTGATATACATCCAGAAACAATAAATCATGAGTTGCTCAAGATAAAATTATTATATTTCTACGCCCTTAAACAAAGTCTTTAGAAAATATTTATTCTCATACAATACAAGTTATTTAGTTCAACTTAGACAAAGATAAAATAAGTTACACAAGTGATTGAAATGATGTTTACTGGTTAAGAATACGAAAATGAAATTAATGCATAAAACTAAATAATTATAATACACAATATGACAAGTGAGTATCATAAAAACTAGACAATAATGATATTCATACTATGGCTAATAATAATACTAATAATATACAATGATTAGTATTATTTGATGTTATTTAATCATAGGAAGAATGTGTTCTGAAAAAAAAAATAAAAAAATTGAGCATCCCTGCACGTATCATAACCATGTGGGTGGAGTTGATTGGGAGATCGATTTGAAAGGTACTTTATCTTAATCAAATACTACACCAGAATAAATATTTTTTTTTCTGTTTTATTATTGAATTTTGGAAAACATGTTGACAATTTATTATATATGGACTGTTTCCTATCCAATAAATCAAAACCCCTTCAAACTTCTCATAATAGAATTTTTGGATTCCATTAGAAGCTGACCATATAAGCAAAAAGAAAACAGAATTATATATGTAATATATAAACATTATTCGTTACGAACTTATATTTATCAAAATAGTAATGTTAAAATAAACCACTGTATTTAAGATATAAAAAAAATTAGATTATATAATGTAGTTAAATCTATTTTAACTATGAAGTGTTTAGTTAATCAACACTTCTTTTAGAAGGTTTAATCCATCAAGTCCACCCTCGACCGGAACTCAATTCCATATGTACAAGAACTGATTATTTGGCTATGGGAATCAAATTCTATTTACATAATTAAACAATATAAACACTTATGTTTATATATATAAATCATAAAAAAGGTGTTACATGTTTAGAGAAGATGCGCGACACGTGGACAGAGAAACCCTAAACCTTAAAAATGTAAAGTCACCGAATATTCGGATGCTGGTAAGTAACATCTTTTACATGTACTTTAACATACCCTGCCCCATACCAAAAACTTATGTTCTTCTTTATTATTTGACTACCAATAAGCTCAAAAACCAATGATCTCTTCATTTCATTTTCTGTTTGCATGGATCATTCCAAAGAGGAAATTTTCACAAATTATGAGAAACCCCATTTGGGTCCAAGACTCAATAGTCTAAATGCAACTTTAATTGCCTCCACCCAACCCTTTACCTGTATCTTTTAATGCATTAACAATTGGTTTACTTTGCCCTTCTTTTCCACAACTCCAATCCAACACTTGTGACACATATCTTTTGGTTAATATATAAAATATTTTTGTGTTCAAATAATGAGATATATAAACCACAAGAACCAATAATAAATTAAACAAACTGAACAATCTCTCATCCTATCTTTTGAAACATTGACACTTTCTCCTCCAATGCGGAGAGAAAAAAGAGCTAAAAACTCATGCATCACGTACAACTTATCCAATTGTGATTCATATACACAGGTCACACTTCTAAGTACTATTAACAACGAAAATATCTAGTAATAAGAGTTTGAGAATTTCATGAACAAGTATGAGATTGTTATTGTGTGGTGGTGGGTACAATGGTGGGGCTTAAATAGGGAAATGGAATTTAATTGAAAGATGGACATGACACGTTATGAAGAAGAATATTGATGTCCTTCTTTGTTGTTGTTGGTGTTGGAGAGTGGGAACTAAGTGGCATGAAGGGTATGTTGATTTTGAACAATTTTGAACAACCAGTATAAAGTGATGATAATTGCAGAGTAGTAATGAATATACACAAATAGTTGAGCCATTGAAAGTTGGGCTTGCAATAGTGGTTGGAAAGCTTTAATAATGCAGAGGCAACCGAAAAATTGATGCTAATTAATGCACTTGTGAAAACTGATTGGGACTACCTGTCACCTTTTCTAAATACTATTAACTCTCCTCATTAATTCACTAATTAATTGATTAATTAATTTTCATTGGTAACTTAAACATATTCATTGGTTCCTTCAACAGTCATATAGGGCCCTTGATGGGGATTCATCCTCACTGTGTATGTATTGCTTCATGGGGTTTAATTAGGCCATACATGTGATGCATGAATAGTAGTAGTCTTTCACAATTCCAACACAAAAGTTTGCATTCTTGAGTTAAATCTATCTCACAATTTAGTGAAAATATATACAATTTATTGTTTATAAGAAAATAATTACACTCTTGTTTTTCCAATTATTGTGGATACATCATTCAATTTTGAACTACTTTCACAGAAAAAAGGTTGGTGATGGTTTTATAATAGGATTGGTTACGTGTTTGCCTAAGATATTGGATTGTTTGTGTTTAGTTTTTTAAGTTATTTTTGTATATGTTTGTCTAATTTAAAGTAAAAAGAAGTAAAATGTATTCTTAACTAATTTGGTTTTAAAAAAAAAAAACTTATTTAATTTCATTTCAAATTTTGAATAAACTTACTCATTGATAAAAATATTTAATAATAAAAGTTAGTCATGAGGAAAACTCATTAATATGTTTTAAAAGTAAATAAGATATTAATATTACATTAAAATATCTTAATTGTAAAAAATTGCATGATTTAAAATTATATAAGAATTAAAATTAACAGTACATTTAAACTTTTTATTCTAGAAAGTCTTTATATTATGCATCCAGGAAAATTAAAAAAAAAAATCATCAATCTAAATATCTGTGAAGAAATTTGATAGATATACAAATTGGTTTTCCACAAAAGGTTTACAAGAAGTAAACAATAATTCTTCATCTTGATTTTCATCAACCTTTACAGTTCTCTTGATTTTTTTTTACAGGTATAATTTTTATCTGAAATTCTCAAAATGGTATATTTTTTATTTATTTTTTAATATGGGTAAATTGTGGACACAATATCTATGTGAAAAAAATAAATGAAATCATGGAAAGATAAAATGATTTTAATTTACTAGAGGAAATCCTGCAGTGAAGATTTGAATTAATAAGTTAATTAAAATTGTCAGAATACTGCATGATTTTATGGTGTGTTGTATTACTAATGTATAACTAAAATAAATGTAATATGTAATGGTTGAAATAAAAATAATGTGAGTATGAGATTTATATATTGAATTAAATTAAGAGTAAGTTTGATATTGAAAAGAAAAATAAAATAGAATTAAAATTTAATAATAAAATATATTTAGCAAAATTAAGCATAAGTTGGATATTTGAATTTAGTTACTATATAGAAATAATTTAAAATAAAATTAAAATTTAGCAATAAATTTAGAAAGAAAATTTTAAAAATATTATATAATTTTTTAAATAAATTTATTGTTAGTTTTTGAATTATATCTAGGTAATTTTTCTTCACAATAGGTAACCACTCTTATATTCAAATTAACTTCACATTTATTCAATTACTTAATCATAATTAATTTTAGCCATTACATATTTATCAATAAATAAAAGGACTTTGTAACTGACCACACCTAAAAAAAAAATAGGTGGAGAATATTAACCATCCTAAAATGGTGCAAGAATATTAACCATCCTAAAATGGTGTAGTATTTTCACCATTTTAATTAACTCATTAATTGAAATCTTAGGTATACAATTTCATCTAGTAAACTAAAATTATGTTCACTTTTCACATCATATTTAATGTTAAATTAAATTATGTAATAAGGTCACAGTTTCTTCACAATGATATAGTGTCTCCTATGTAATTACCAATATTTGAAACTAAATAAAAAAAATACATTATTTTAAGAATTTTAGATAAAAATTATACTACTTTTAGATACCATACTAATAACTAAGTTGCTTCATATATTGATTATCTTGTACTGTATAAATATTGCATTAAGTCCTTCAAAATGTCTGACGAGTATAATAAGTAGAATTAATATACTACTTTACATTTTTGATGATGTTTCAGTTTCAAAATATAATGATTTTGATATTAAAAGAAATAAATATATTTTAAAATAATAAAATCAATATATTTTGAAACCACAACAGGTGAATAATACAAAACAAAGAATACAAAATCAGAATATACTATAAAAAATTTACACTTTTTCATGGATAGGAACTAATTTATGCTTTTGTTTAGTCCGTTCAAAACAACAACAGCAAAATACAAAAAAATAATTTTCTTTTATAAAATAATAAAAATATTTAAACCGAGGAATTTATGCAAAATATTCTAATAAACTCGAATAGATAATTGAAAAAAATTTGTATAGATATAGAGATTGTTGATCAGTAGTACCTTTTATTTGCCTCCTTATAACTAAGTAATTTTTCACATCTCGAAATTGCAAAACTTTTAAATAAGGTTTTGAAATTTATCATTTTTTCATCTAAATTTTTAAATTTAACCATATAGTCTTTAACCATATATTAATACTATCACTTAATTCACATTTAAATTGAAATTTTAGACTAATATAATTGACAAAATACACTTTTAAATTTATTAACTTTTTTCTTGGTTGTATAAATTAATGAAACAGTGTTATACACTTCTAAATACTAAAATGTGGTCTACTTCTTCACATGAAGAAAATATAAGTTTTGTACTTTGACAACTCCATTCCCTAAATATTGTTAGAGTGAATTTAATGCTTTGCTTCTTTTTCCTCTTTTCTTTCATTTACTAGGGGGTCATTTCAACTTAAGAAAAATAGTTATAGTTATGATGGTATCCTTAAACATTTCATTCAAAAATATATTAAGTTTTGTGATAATAACATATTCTAATAATATTTTTTTAAAAAAAATATCAACAATTTAATTAAAAAAATAGTTTAAATAATTTATATAATTTCTTAAAAGATGTAGAGGAAAGTAAAGAAATATATTTTTCTCATTTTAAAAATTATAAGATAAAAGTATTCCTTACCTTTTTAAAGAAAAATAATAACCTTTGGGTATACTCTTCTTTTTTTATTACTAGGTCAGATAATAACTTCTCTACTTGTTCATATATGCATTATATAAAAACATCTATATAAAATTAATATTTATTTATCAAAGGAAACTTCTTTTTCTCTTAATCTCTTTCAATCAATTATAAACATAATGATAGCCTTCAAATGTGTGTGGAGCCAATATATTAATTGACAGTTAGACTCTTGACTGCGGATAGCAATATATTTCTATAACTTCAGGAAAATAATAATCCTACATACAGTGATGTTTTAACACTTGTCTAACTTAATTAAGTTTACCTAACTATAATAATTTTGTTGTCATCCTTCACTAGATTTCAAAATCTTAGAACAATCCTGGCAAAACAAACCAACTTTTTTTAGGGGAGATAAGAAGTAATTTTCCCAAGTGAAACATATTGCTAATCAACATTAATTGCCATGTGCAATTTTATTGCACAGAATGTGCAAATTTTGCTTGGGTATCACCGTCATTTATTTGCATGGTCCTCAATCATGTGGTGAAGATGATCATGATATGAGGGTGTAACTTCAAATCACTTTGCACCTGATGAAGTCACCCCATTTCAGTGTAAACGGTTATAACTCTTGCCAGATAGCTAGCTCATTGCAGACCATATCTTATATATCATCACATCATATACTTTTAACTGTTTAATTATATATATATATATGCCCTATGCTAACTTTTAAATTACCTTCAGCCGTCAAAACCTAGTTATAGATAGAAGCCATGCCCAAATACCCAACTACTTGAGTAGAGTAGACTTTATCAGTATTAATTTATGACATGCTAAGTGGGTCACATATTTAGTTTCCATCCATCAAGTCCAAAAGAGAACAAGTATATGCATAAACTCGTATTCTAAAGTTTCTTTCTTTCCGTATGAAGAATTTATTTTAGATCAGTAGCTGTGACATAAATTATGTGGGAAAGAAAAAGTTTTTTTTTTTTTTTTTAATAGTAGGTAAAATTGCTGAATTAAAAAAAAAGAAAAAAAATAAAAAAAAGAGGTAAGAATTGTCAAACTTAGGCCTAGTTCAACAAGAGAGACCTAGATAGTCATCGGTATGTGTGGGAAAATGTGGGAGATTAGTCTTACATTGTATTCAAAAAATTGTACAATAATTAAGGTGTGTGAAGATGTCTACATTTTTCAAGTTAAATTAACAAGTAACATGTGCATACCCAAGAATTGCGTTTGGTCGAATATTTTTTTTAAGGAAAATTTATAATCAACAAAAAATTAAATGTAGTTTTTTCTTTCTTCCAAAATGAATTCATAGTTTTCTATTTTTAGTGTAGTATTCCTTCATCATATAACTTTATAGATGCTCAGCTAGCTAAGTAAGCTAATTCATTGTTTCGACATTCGTAATATTGTACCAATATTCTTCCTAATTGATAGTTATTAGACACCCTTCTCTTAGTTGATGAGTTTGGAGGTCTCTTTTTCTATTCTTCTAACAGCCATGAACAGATACTTTGTTTGTTTTACATGATTTTGTCCCTCACATAGATGGTAGTTGTAGAAGACATGAAGATGATAAAACTGACATTCTTTCATTTTTAGAACTTGAATCTACATCCAAATAATTTGTTTCTTCATTCTCATACGATGTTCTTTCGTTAATGTCACTAATACACGTGACAATCCATTCTCAATTTTGGTGTTTTTTTCTTAATGTGACTTATGTAGGTGTATATAGACTTTATTCAAATTACTTATTTGAGTGACTTAGTTTTTTTTATTCAAGATAACCATGACATTAGTTAATGGTGTGAAGTTGTTTGATCTTCTTTCATGCATAACATTTATGTGAGTGTATTTATTTAAATTTTTATCATGCATGATATTTTTTTTCTTCTGTCCTGCCTTTGTTGCAACATCCTTCAACAAAAATTGTTCATTTTTCATATCTGAGAACATGTACTTTGGCTTAAGTTCCTATCAATCCAAACTACATAAAACATAATGCTGATTAGTTATACATAGTATAATAAAAAAAATTAGTGTCATTTGTATCTGGTGATTCAAGAAAAACAATGATTATATCATTCTAAATGGTAACATGTTTGTTAATGACAAAAAGAAACTGAAATCTCCCTTAAATTACAAAAAGTACGGCATATTTATTCCATTAGAACTTAAAGATATGAATATATATATATATATATATATATATATATATATATATATATAATAAAAATATATAAAACATATACAATAA
>Ga0209489_103746_pt1 | contig 29079 bp, 14 predicted proteins | sample SiratrowhiteBW_FD_187527 | JGI IMG/M metagenome (GOLD analysis project Ga0209489, IMG submission 187527) | Root nodule microbial communities of legume samples collected from California, USA - Siratro white BW (SPAdes) (version 2) | ecosystem: Host-associated > Plants > Roots > Nodule | place...
TATATATATATATATATATATATATATATATATATATATATATATATATATATAATTGTAACAACATAAAGAATTTATTAATAATCTATCATAGGATTGATTAATCCCAAGTTTTTACATGTTAAGTAGATAATCCCTTAGTATATGTAGAGTCCTATTTCTTACACATTCAGCATTCATTGCTATGTATCTGTAGCTAATAAGAATTTATGATTACATTTATTACAAAATTATTTAACATGTGCATATGTAAAAAAAATTCTTAATTAATGTAAGAACCATAACTTTTAATTATATATATAGGTGTGTGTCTATATATATATGATTTTCTTGTAACTAGTTAGGTTGACTTAGTATTGGGTCTACTTGAGATTTTAAATCCTAATTTCATTTTTGTTGTAATAAAAACAAAGAAAACCTATGATTTAGGAGTTATGGCAAGGGTTGAAATTTCACTAGGAGTTTTTAGTGGTGATGATAGTTATTGTTCATTAAAACCACGCACTTCAGGAGTCACCCCCCCGAACAAATATGTACATTCAAGCTAAGGAAGCATGCATTTCGATGGATGCGTTTGATTCGTGTACGTAATTATTTACAACGAAGTATAGTCATGCATTGTACAACTTTAATCCACCAAAATCATAAAAAAACAGAAGCGGAGATCATAAAAGTACCAAAATGGATATTGACAATTTAAAAATAGAAATGAGAAGAATGAAGCAGCATTTGTAAAAGTTGCTAGCTAGGATTTTTAGAATAATGATTTGAGAATCAAACACTAATAAAACAATAGGCGTCCTCGTAAAACATAGTACGATGTTAACAGCATCCACCTACCGCTTAATAAACAAATCAACGATGACACACCAAAGCTAATGCTTTAATCGTATAGTCCTTATTTTAGTGTATATTTTAAGGGAAGCTCCAATGACAAACACGTTGTATACAGCCTAAAGTCTAAACTTAACCAAATAATATATGCCAAAATATTATTCGAGGAAGGAATAGATCCTCTGTGTCTCAAAGTGATAGCATCTCATATACCCCACTAGAATCACACAATGTGTCCTATTGGGCACAATTCACCTAGCCTTGGCCATATTGAGGTACTATAGGTGCCTCTTCATGAATAGAGGGATTGTCAAAAATTCTTTTTATTACCAAAATAATGAGAGAACCCAAAAAGTAGGAAGATGAGATGACCCAAACTATAGTTTTATTAGACAGACAAGTTTGTCCGCTCGATGAATAGATTAAGAATATTTCCTATACATTTTGAGGATCTTGCAATGTACTTTCTCTCTATACACATATCTCACTTTAATTTTCCCTTCAACCCTTGCTGAGCTTTATGTATTCTCTTACCGACAACTTGCCTAATTAAGCTAAGTACTTGATTCCTGATGCAATAGCTTCCAGCTACTTGATTAAAATTTAATTAAGCACACCTAATTCTTGTTAGTTCAATAGAATGCACACTTGAAAGAGGGTATGGTATAGGCTTTTCAGTTTGGTAACTAAAAGGGAAACAAGAGAATTGAAGACATATTATGAACAAGAAAGAAAATTTGATTCACTGAAAGTCTTGGTAACTGGTGAGATTAAATAGGATCATGTGCAGAGGTCACAAATAATAATAGAGCTTAGTCATGGAGGAATTAATTACATTGTCTGCCATTAATTTCCTTTTTTTCGACATTTCCCTTCACTTGAAAAGACAGCACTACTGCAAACATAATATATATTATATATAAACAAATATCAGCAATCAAATTGGCCAAGGTAACGGTCAGCAGTTAGCAATAGTCGTGATGGGAAAAATCCCAAAAAAACTTGTCAGTGATCCGAAGCGCACAGCTGATATGATCAAGCCTGAAGGGCCATATCATTCTTCTCCATCCACACCATACAAACGAGACAGTAAAGCAGTAAAAAGTGTCAACTTGAAAGAAAAGATATTAATTGGAACTGTGTCTACGAAACCATTAATGAGCATCAATATGAGACACATGTAGAAGACCAAAAAAATGTGTAAGGTGTCATAGAAGATGTACGGAAGTGGCTTCAAACAATTAACAACTTCGGGGCATTGAATTTCTACGGCCAACGAGTACATATAATTGAACCATTGAAAGTAGCAACTTAAGAAGAAAAGGCAAAAGGTGAGTGAGAACTGAGAATGATGATATGAGAGAGATGTATATATATAGTCTGCAAGTCTAATAAGCTTGACATATATATAAAAAGGTACATACATACATAAAGAAAACTATGAATAATGCGTTGCTTTTGGTTCCTCACAGTAAGGATGATGGCTTCCTTGTATATTCATTCGTTCGATCTTTCGCTCCCACTACCACTTTTTAGGTACCCCCACTAGCAGTCTACTCCCAGTACCACACTGTATTCTTTAAAAGCAGGTTCATGATATATCCCTCATCTTTAACCTTTTTTTGTTCCTGCCAGAGCAAACAGGATAAAACTACAAGCAGCAGTCTACATGGACTACTACTAGAAAACTTTAAGCTGAAAAATCATGAAAACCCTAATTAAATTAAATATACTACTGAAAATAGAGATCATAAATGATGACTGGAAAACCGTTGAGAGAGCCAGATGAGTGGAATTTTCCACGGAATGAGCATGGCTGAATAGCTGTTGAAAATCTTATTGAGTTGCACCTGGGGGAGGGAGGTGGTGGTGGTGGTGGTGGTGGTGACGAGGAAGAGTCAATGATTGTTGTTGTTGTTGTTGTGGAAGTGGTGGTGGTGGTGGTGGTGGTGGACGCTTTCTTTTCTTCTTCTCATAGCTGATGCCTCTTGCTTTGGACTGAAGTTCACGAACTTCACGGAGGTAGAGTCTCACAGCTCTTGCTCCAAACGGGTTGATTTCAGTCTTCCCTCCGTTTTCCTCATAAGCTGCCCTGAGACGACCTATGAGGGCATCAAGGCTTCCCCAGGCTTGTCTTAGAGGACATGGACATGGCGCTGGAGGGTTCGGGTGCCCGTAAAAGGGACAGATCGGAGTGTGCACTTTGGTCTTGCCAAATTGGTCCAAGTACCTAAACATCACAATAACAATTCAACAAGAAAAAGATAAGAGAGGTTAAGAAAAAGTGCATGACATGGTACGTTTAGTTTTCACAAAGATCGAATTCTAAACTATATGTTTAGAAAACAAGATTATCCGTTTTCCATACTCAAAATCTGAAGACTGCAAAGTACTGTGATTTGGAATGGCATGGCGTGTATAAGATATGTTTGTACCTGAGAAATTCAAGGACGTGTGCACCGCTGCACCGGGAGAGGGAGAGAGGGGGTCGGTGATTCTTGAGGTACTGGCCAAAGGTGTTCCAGTCACGGCGCTTTTGGTTCTCGTAGCGGCTGCTGGTGTTGGGGGAAGCAGAAGGGGAATTGGAGCTACCAACCAAGCTGTTGCTGGTGGTGGTGATGGCGGTTGTGGTGGTGGTGATGTGAGAGTTACACGAGTCCATAAATTCTTGAATTGAATCCATGGAGAGAAGCTAGCGAGACAAGAACTTGACCCTTTGGCTTTGCAGATCCAAGGTTGTTTTGTCTCTTTGCCAGAAGGGTTCTTGTTCTAGGGTTCCTAAGACAGTGACCAGAGTGAGTGAGTGAGTAAGAGTAAGGGGAGTGAGGGAGTGAGTGAGAGTGAGGGATGAATGGATGGAGATTAGACGGGATAAAGGATTACTATACTTATAATCTGGGAAACAGTGGTGGAGCAACGCTGTTCTCTAAAAAATATTCTTTTCTAAGGTCATTGCGTTTTTGAGGTTTGTGTTAAGGAATACAACAACCTTGAAAGAAAATGAAAAGGAAAGAGGGAAGGAAACAAAGTCTGAATCACGATTGATATTACAGATTTCTAATTTTTTTTGGAGAGAGAGAGAGAGAGAGGATGTGAAGCTCCAAGTGGTGAAGCAAAGGAAGATTTTTCTTTTTTTTATGTTTGAGGATGTGATAAGATTGATGGGAGTGTGAGTGGACTGTTCCTCTCTACTATTTGCAGTTCCAGTTTTTATATATTGAGTAATACTAAGGCCACCCGGGGCAATGTTGGTTTTTTTAGCAGTTTTTGAATTCAGGGATTGATAACCTTTTGGTTTTGTTTTTCCTTAAAAGGGTGGTGCAAATTCAGAGTTTCATCTCTTATATTAATGCTTACATTAATATCGTTGTTTGTGTTGGAAGTAGATAGAGATATAGAGAGAAAAGGGTTGCTAGGGCTTTTGAAAAAAATAGGAGAGTTGTACAATAGGTTAAGAGATGGATGGAGATAGAAAAAAGTTTGAAGGGTAAAAATTGAGGTAATAACATGATTCTCTTTCTCCACACTATACATTCCACTTTGAATGACAGTTCCTTACTCATTGACTACAATGCCCCTATTAATGTCCCTCCTTTTCACCTTTCCATTCCAAAAGAACACAAAAACTTTAATTTCTTATGCTGTTGTGTCTCCCTCTTTCTCCTTCATTATAAACAAATCACCTACTAGAGAATTTTCCTTAAAAAACCCAGTCCAGAATTCTTCTCTAGGTGAAAGTTTTCTGTTGCCACTACTATTGTGTTTTGAATCAAATTTATACCATGCTACGCCTTTTCCCATATAAAATTGATTATGTGAAAACAAAACTCCTGCTTACCAGTAAATTAAAATAATAACACATGTCTAAATATAATTTGATATATTGGATGCTGCATATATGGTATGGTATTTACCATGAATTAGTTTGCTTCAATGGTTCTTTTATTATTTTAGATGTAGGTACACAATTGTAAAACCATATATTTATATTTGACTATTACAATTTCACAAGTTATAATATAATAATTTACATAATTCTCTTTATTTAGGGATCCCATAACAAAACAAATATATGCATTACATCCTTTAATCCACTATGAAGATTATCTTACATTTGTGTTTATATCTGACAGTATGTTATAAACAGGATAAACTAATATAATTTTTTTATATGTTCAATTAATAATATAATTCAGTCACATTCTTTTCCTAACAAAGATAACTCATAGCACTTATAGTATATATTTTGTTAGTTTGATAATTTATTCTCTTCGATGTAAATTTTATCTAGTAATCTCTTATAGTAACATAATTGTTAACCATCTTATGAAGACCTGATAATAAAAAGTTCTCATCGACTCTTGCCATAAAATATATCTCACCTTAGCTTATATTTCTTTCTCGTGTGAACTTCCTATCCATTTCGTGTCTACATTAATTGTTATGTATGTATAATTTTAAAAAAAATATTATTATAGCAATGCATCTCAAAATTAGGAATAAAATGGACTAGTCTACCACTATCTTATTGGAATATGTTGTGATTTCAATCCGTTAATCCATTTTAATTCGGTTGACCTAACCCATCAACCGACGGTTCAACAGGATAAAATAGATTAATCTATCAACCTTATTTTTAAATTAAAAATTAAAATAAAAAAGGGTTTGAAAAATTAAATTTTACATTTTTATCTTTTAAATAATAAAAATATATAACGACATTGTAAATTAAATTATTAATACTTACAAATTAAATTCTAATTATAAATTATAATATAATGATTTAATATGTAAAACTAATAATAATTTTAATTTATCTCATTAAAAATATTAATTAACCAATTAAAAACTTAAAAATATTTACATAATTAAGTGTATATTTTAATAAATAAAAAAAAACAAAATCATAAGAAAATTGGGTTTATCTATTCTCTAGCAAACTATATTATGATTTTCAACTCACTTAATCATAAGAGATCAATAAAGAGCAAGTCAAAACGGAAAAGAGTGACCCATTTTTCCATCTTAATTAAGCTCTTCTTCTTGGGTACCTTCAATGTCCTTTACTTGCAACGGTTTACTCTTCATATAACATCTTCTTAATTTAGGTGTGACTTTGCAATTAATTGAAACTCTAGTTGAACTGAAAACTGAGACTTTGTTTTGGCAACGAAAGAAAATGTGAGTTTAATTCATACACATGTGCACCTTATGGATACAAGATTTTGAGAGTACATATTAAAACATTAATGCAGTTCACCTAAAAGGAAAAAGAGAAATGACAGACGAATCTGTTTGCTTGACCACCATTTTAATTTTCCTACAATGGAGGTACATTCAAGTGGGGGCAATTCAATGATTCTCTCTTCGATAGGGAAATTTTTGTCTCAGATTATTTTTTAATTCTTGCTTGGCTGTCATGAAAATTTTTGAACTATACTCTTTGACTGTTTTTGCCTTTTTACTATTTTTCTATGCCATAATTTTCAATCCAAAGTGTTACATTCGTTAGTCTTTCCCTAATTAGTTTCAGTCACAACAGTGCCCACATTATTTTATATTCTTGTTCATCAAATAAAAAATGCACACCCGCAAAATGAGAAAACAAGTTTCAAAATTATATGTGGAGACTCAAAGTGTTTTGAATATTTTTTTAGGACTCAAGGTAGAAAAAAAAACTTTAATTGCTGGGTGGACCATTCTAGCTAGTTGATCTACGAATATGAGAGTATATCACATTTTTAAATGTCTTAATTTCAAAGTAAATGTAACTTTCAAGCACACTTGACAATGCATGAAATGCCTTTCACATCATAAAATAGATAACCAATTCCATCAAAACAACTCATGCAGACGTGTTTATTGTTCAGTAACTCTTCGAGAAATTTTTAGCCGACACGCAATGAAAAATTTACTGTCATCACTTGCTTCTGTTTCTCACCCATTTTAAAGAGTTTTCTATTTTTTATATAGGTATACATCTAGTTAATTACTTTGATTAGTTTATAGTTTATTTGAATTCTTTGTAAATTTATTTAGACAATATAAAAGTGTTTGGTCACAAACATTTTATTACTAATTTATAGTGTTTTTTTACCGTTCAAAATTTAAGAATACTTAAATAGTAATTTTTTTTAACCTCCTTATCTAAATTTACTCTCTTTAACCTCGAGAGATACGTTTATTCAGTTTATTATTTTGGGTTAACAAAGCAAAATATAATTAAAATGATATTTTATTTATTCCACTGAGATATCTTTACTTTTGGGTTTGGATCCACTTAGCAGATTTTAATATGCTCAATAGAGTTTTCAAAGTCCGTCTAGTATATTTAAATTCGTTCAACGAATTTAGAATTAAATAATTTGATTAGTTAATTCAGCTTAATAAGCTTATTTTCATTCTTCAGCTTGTTCTATTTCACAATGTTGTATTTAATTGAAAATATTGGAAAAATGTTTGTGAATGGGTTTTATTATAACTATAAAAGATACATGACTATGAGAAAGTTTTATTTATGTATAATATAGATGTATAAAATTGAGAAGCAGTGAAACTATAAAATAAATATTTTAGCTCATTGAATGTTTAAATCACATTGATTAAAATTTTATATTGTGAGAAGTTAAAGGAAAATTGATTATAAATTCCAAAATTCTAAATATTGAATATCTTAAATTTATCCTAATTTAGTGAAATTCATGTATGTTTTAAATGATTAAATAATTTAAATGTTGGTATATAACAGAACTAACTTATTTATATGGATCTTGTGTGTTTGTGCAAAAGTGATTTTTATTGTATGAAATATGAATATGTTATTAAAACGAAAATGAATAAAATTATTTTTTTTATAATATGATCTTTTTAAATTTTAAATATTTTTTTCTTTTTTATTATTGTAGGATAATCCATTGTGATTATATTATATATCTAAGTGAATACATATGAATAAAAGTTTACGAAAAATAGCAAAACAAGACTAGTATGATGAACTTTATTTTACTATATTTCAGGAAGAGATGTACTCTTTTATAAAAGAATAAATAAATAAGTTAAATAAAACGTTGTAAGAATGTTTCAATCTTTATATAAAAAAAGTTAAAGACACATCACCTGTTGTACTCTAAAAATTATCAATAACAATCAAACTATTGCCAATAATGTAAAGAAATTTATGGTTGATTTGATAAAACGTAATTTATACATAATCTTTAATGTAATAATGTATTTTTTAGATTTTATAGTGTGTTACACACGAGTGAATTGCGACTACTTGTCCACATTTTTTATTATGATATCTTATTTTAATGGATTAAAATTAATATATCTATTAACTCGTAAATTTAATAATTTAAATATAATATTTGTATTATTACCTTTTATATTTGATATACTTAGTTCATAATTTGAATAAAAATAATACGGGAGAAATAATATAAATCACAAATGATTATGAAAGAAAAAAAAAATGCAACTGTATTTTATATTTATGCTTCCTTTTGATTTAAAATATAATTTAAAGTAAAATACGAATATAAAATGTACATACAAATTAGGAAATTCTTGTTATAGTTTTATAGAGTATATACTAATGAAAACACACTTGTAGATGGGTATTCACTTTTTTTTTAATATCATCCTATAAATTTTTGATAAATATAATTAAGCTTGATTCAACTTTATAAAATCAGTTTAGCTTGTAAGGATGGTTTGATAACGGTTTAATAGATCCAACAATCTTGGTAGAATAGATTCTGATATCATATTAGGAGTGGACTTTAAGTCTAACTTAACCTTATATATTTTCTAAACAACAATTATTTAAATTATAAATTAAATGCAGACTAAATTAATTTTTCATTAGTTTCTTTATTTGAATTAAGAGATTTAATTATAATATTATCTATATAATATATATGATTTATTCTCTCTTACGTATAAATTTTCTTATGACTCAATTAGGAAAAGTTTTGGATTTGTTTAATAACAAACATATCTATTTTTAATCGTTTTTTTAATTTAGTAAATATTTTTTCAACAACATTACAAAGATAGTTTGTTTAGGGTTTAAGGTTTAAAAAATATGGTAGAATGGACGAAGTTGGGAATTTTAGGGAAAGGTTCATATAGTACAATATATCTTGCTTCTTTGGTTTTTTCAACAAAACAAGATTCAAATGTCTTAATTGTAGCTATGAAGTCAAGTTCTCTTCCTTTTGCCGTTGCTTCAATGCAAAAAGAGAGAAACATCTTGGAGTTATTCATGAGGTGTGAAGAAATCATTCAATGTTATTTTCACCAATACGCTTTTCAGAGAGGTTGAGGTTTATAACGTACAATCTTTTCATGAAATATGCTCCTCTCCTTATGGTTCTCTAGGTGATTTAATAAGGAAGAGACCACTATCAGAAAAGAAAGTGGTTGTATATACTCACATGCTGTTCAAGAATCGTTCTTGCATTCATAAAAAGGGACTTGTCCATTGTGATTTTAAGCCGAATAACATCCTTCTCTTTCCTTCATCTGATGGTTATGCAAACTACCGACTAAAGATTGATAATTTTGGATTGTCTAGGACTAGAGAAGAGACAAATGATGATCTAGGAGAGATCAAGTTTAGAGGGACGCCCTATTACATGTTCCCATAATCAATTGTGAGTTTTATGAAAACACCATTAGATATATGGTCTCAATTGTTATTGAGATAATAACTCAACATGGTGGGATTTGCAAGACTTAATATGGAAGCTTGCATTCCGAAGCACCAAAGATACTATGAACTTTTTTGGGATTGCAACAAAATTTTGAGCAAGTTTTTTTTTATAGAAGATCCTACACAAATATGGCCCGCAACAATGCTTCTCCACCATCCTTTTATGCAAAAGGAATTTCCGACCTCACTTATGTTTAATTTATTTTAACATTGAATTGCAAGAAGGAAACCTCTTTTAAGTTTTTTTTGGTAAAACACCTTTTTATCTCATTTGTGCATAAAAATTTTGTATGACTTTTTTGGAAGGAATACAATTTATATATTATATATGTTATTCATTCACACTTGAAGCATCAATACCCGATAAAAACATTTTCTATTAGAAAATATTTTCAACTATGTATTGTAATGTTAAATACGAAAAGATTTCTATGATATATTTATTATAAATTATTATTATTAATAATAATATATATTATTTATTATTATACATTATTTTCTTCTAAATAACTATTATATATCATAGTTTGAAATTATATACGTAGTATGTATATATATGCATGAGAGAGAAAAAAATATTGAATAATGGTGAGAGATTCACTATCTATGAAAGAGTGTGTGTAAGAAATATAGTATGAGATGTTTATTTTAATATAATTAATTCACTTAAAAAGTCTAAAAGAATAGAATTTAAAACATGTTATATTTGAAATGTAAAAACAGATAATATTTTATTTTTTTATTAAAATTCTATCTCTATTTCTTAAGATAAAGATAGAAACAAATAGAAACCCTAAACTCTAAATAAAAATAAAAACAAAATATGATAGATTATTTTGTTAAAAGTTATATGATAATCTTTATTTATTTTTATATATATTTTATTTAAGATAATCTGGTCTATCTTTTTGTTATAATTCGAAAACTGATTAATTTTATTTATTTATAAAACATATCAAATCTATTTTTTATTATATTAATCTAATTAAAGTTGAATTCTCTTAATATTTATGATATATTCTGCTTAAAAGTATGATATGATATTAGGTACAAACACTTTTAAAAAAATATGAAATGAGAATTTTTATTATAAGTCAAAATTAGTTTATATATACATATTTATTTATTTATCAAAATTCTCTCGTACAGTACTTTATACTTTATATTTTATATTTATTTTTTGTATAGGTTAATTTTTACGATCCAAATTATTTAGATTACAAGATATAATCTTAAAATAAAAGGAAATGAATGCATATTTTAAGAAATGTTTATAAATAGATCCAATTAAATTAATTTTTCATTTATTCTAAAACTCCATCTCTTAAATATCTTCTATACTATCTTTCATGTGAAAAATTAATCATTCATTTATTTAAATCATGGTGCCTTCTCTAAGTAGCTAACAAATAGATAGATCAAAATCTTAATCTATGTAAGTTGTTTGTTCTCCTATAGTTGATTTTATTTATTTTTCTTCTTTTTCTTAACCTATGTAAGTTTTTTGTTCTACATCTATTTTCTTATTTTTATGAGGATGTGAGTTTTATATTTTGTCAAAATCTTAATCTATGTAAGTTGTTTGTTCTCCTGATTTTATTTATTTTTTTTTCTTTTTCTTAACCTATGTAAGTTTTTTGTTCTACATCTATTTTCTTATTTTTATGAGGATGTGAGTTTTATATTTTGTTTGTATGAATCAACTAAGTAATATGATTTTTTTTTTTTTTATGATATGAACATGTGGAGATACGATAGGTTAAAGTTTTGAAAAGTCATATTTAGTTTGGAAGCATTTTAGAAGCTATAGTTTCTTTTCTTGAAAAGTAAGTTACTTCTAAGTAAGAGAAACTAATTGAGGAACTAACTAAATATTAACATGATAATTGTTAATAATATGATAATGAATATTTGATTTCAGTACTGATACCATATGAGATATAGTTATAGATTCTTGTTGTCTTGATAATGAGACTAGTGTAATTTACATATGTTTTGAATGTTATGAGTCATTCTAAATTTAAGAATGTTTAATAATATGATAGATGCATATTTTTTATGAGAGTCCACATTTGTACTTCTTGTGTTGTTAATCTATTGTATTTGATAAATGAGAAAATGATTTTGTAAGTACCAAGCTAAATAAAGAATTATTTATTTTAACATCTATTTTTTTAAGATTGTGTAGTTAGTTTCGGAAAGCCTACTAGTTATATAAAAATGTTATGTATGTATAAACCATTTTAGAAATAATTGTGTATAAGTGTATGAACATTTATTTACATGCCTAGTGTGTGTGTATACATACATACATATATATATATATATATATATATATATATATATATATATATTTGTGGGATGCTACAAATGTTAGCTTATAAAAAAGTTTATTTTAGTTTTTCTTATTTTTTTAGCTTTATAAGTGTTTATGAAAAATTGTCCAAATTGTAAAACTGAATTTAAATATATATAGAAGATACAGTTTAAAGTAAATGGAGAATGAAAATATTTGCTTAAAAGTTTATAAATAGGTTTAATAACAATTCATTTTTCCTTTCTTTTAAACTTTATCTTTCTAAATTCTAAAACTCTTTATGGTTTGGTGTCGATGGTTCATCCTTTGTTATGATAATATTATGATGTTGAAGATGTAATTGAGAATAGATTAAAATAGACCAATCATAATCTAGGTAAGTTCATCATCCCTATAATAGATTTTATCTTTTTTTTTTTAAGTTTGTAAGAGTTTTATACTTCATTGAATTAGCCAAGAAATAAAATTTTTTAGTTACTTAAAAAAATGGAAGTGTTGATTCTATAGGTTGAAATTTGAAGAATTATATGTTTGAATTGGAAGCTTGTAGGTCTTGTTAGACATTTTCATGAAGAGCAAGCTACTTTTAAGGAGAACTAATTAGTTTTATATATATATATATATATATATATATATATATATATATATATATATATTAAATTAAGTTCATTTGGGTGTGTTGGAATTATATTAAACCTTATATAATGAATTTATCGGTGATATAATTCATTTTTGTTATGTTGACTTAAATCAATTTAAGTAGTTAAAATTAAATATGAATTGGTGCTTAGCAATTTTAAATGTAAAACAAAATTCATTAGGTGATTAAAATATGGACATATTAGAATTGTGTGTATTGTGTATAAGCTATAAAACAATTATGTTTTTCTAGTTTTTTTTTATATATCTTTCAAGTGTGAGTTGATTGTTTGTGAGATACTTAAGTAATGATCATCATTATATAGACAAAATATTATTGATTAAGTATCATATCAGTTGCTCAATCGTCATTGTTTCTTACTCAAACCATATATCCACATTTGAGTAAAAGAGAAGTAGAAAAAATTCTCTTATTTAAAACTCTTATTATTTAAATGACAAGTAATTGGTTAAACGATATACAGTTAAGAATTTGAGGGAAATTTTGGATTGGTGATTATCTCACTCAAATATTATATTCTTGTTTGTTATTAGCTATTTTAATTATAATAGTTATTCAAATAAAAATATAATAGATTTTGATATTTTTATAATAATATTTGATACTGCTTAATTAGTAATTAAATATTATGATAACTTGTATATTAAATATTAAATTTTACCGAGTATTAAATATATCTAAGTAATAAATATGTAGCACAGAGAATATTTAATTAATATATAAAACATAAATTATCATTCTTTCTTGTTGCAGTTAGTATTTTATTAAAATAATTTTTTAAAGCACAATAATATAAGCGTATAATTGTTTGTATGCTAGAAATTGTACACAGAATTATTAGTCTCACAGAATATTTGTGAAGATATCTTAGTATTAGACCCAAAAATTAGCGAAGTGTTTGAAACATAAACTTTCATCTTTGTCCATGCTAATAAACAGAGATAAAAGGAATTCCTCAATAAAAATCTACACCTATGAGTAGTTTTAAATAAATAAAAAAATATATAATATTTTTATTTTAAATAAATAGTTTTAAATAATTTTTTAATTTAAATTATATAATTTGAAATAAAAAATTTAAGAGATATAACATTTATTTAATTTTTTTATTAAGAATATAATGATTATTTTGTTTAGTGTAGAAAAGTATAGGAAAAAAATATGAAGGTACAGGATGAATGCGTCAATAATTTAAGGATTTTTGAGTCCGTATGTAACTTTTCTTTATTTAGCTAAAATCTCATTCCGTTTGTCTATTAATCATTAAAAATCTTAATCTAGTTATGAATACAAAACTGAGAATCACTTAGTATGGGGATGTTCGTTTCAGGCTATAATTTTATATTTTCTAGGATGTAATGTACATAATATTATCACCAGAAAATTAAAATTATGTTTGGGTAAATCTCCATATTCCTGAATAGTTTCTTAATTTTAAATTAATTGAAATAACAAAAATAATACATTCACTTGATAAATTTTTTTCTTCCTTCCGTTGATATGTGACTCCCACTTTCTTTTTCAAGCTCCATAACTTTTATGCTTCCTCCAAATCAATTCTTCAGCCAAAAGTTGTTATTAGAATTGATGATAAAACTATGTTGCTCTCTATGACAATGATTCTCTAGTAATAAGTTGCTTATTTTGTTAAGTCATCATGTTTAAGCCCATAAACCTTTATTTAACATTTTTTTTTTCCTCTCCTTTTATACCACCAGCTTTATTCCCCTTAGTGTTCTAGAACACCTTCTTCATCATCCTCTCTTTCACATTATTCTCTACACATCAAGTTAGGCCACAAAGATAAGTCCATACTCAAATACATGTGTTTTCACTTCCGCCAATTACTTCCTGCACCTCCACTTTTGAACCTACATCTCATGGTGAACAGATCGAATTATTCCGTTTACTTTTTTCTCACTGCACCCTACAATTGTTGCTGTCACTACTATATCCATCCAGAACAACCTCTACAACATCATATTAGCAAATCAAAACTCACAGGTATATAATCAAACAATAATAAATTTTTACAGCAAAGGAAATGCATATTGTGAAGGATGAAAGCTGAGTGATGAAGGATGATGATATTTTTTACTTAAAAAGACAAAATTATCATTTTCAAAATATATAAAAATGCACCACTTTGTGTAGCAACCAAATGACTGATAGCATATTGGGTGATGGCCCAATTATAGGAGTATTTTTGGTTTTCTAAGATAGCTCAACACCCCTAGCAATCTTTGATAATTGCACCCCTCTACGTCCAAGTCTTTGCCAATGTCCAGTTTGCCCTCTGTACCCAACTATGTAGTGTTTTTCTCTGTATCCTTGCTTTCATATTATCAAAATTTGTCACCTAAGCCAACTAGTAGCATTTGAAAGACAAATTCTTCCTCCACCCCCATACCCTCTTCCTGCACCCCCATATAATTTTTTTATTCCACGATTGCCCTTCATGAAATTACATAAATACCCTCATTTTTTTTGAAATTGTGAACCGGATGGAGGGTGTATCCGGTTCTCATTTTTTTTAAAAAAATACAAATCGGACGACCTTATCCGGTTCTCAACCCAGCAGATCGGAAAATCCTCAAATTCGCCGTCGACAGCCCCCCAAATTCCAAATCAACTACTCTAATCATCAATATCACCTACTAATTGCTAATAAACATCACAAATTGGTTACCTAATGCTTCTATGAATGATTAATTGAAAGATTTTGAATAACGAACGGAAGATTTTTCGATCTGCTGGGTTGAGAACCGGATGAGGTCGTCCGGTTTGTATTTTTTAAAAAAATGAGAGTCGGATGCACCCCCCATCCGGTTCACAATTTCAAAAAACTGTAAACCGGATGGCCTGGTCATCCGGTTGTCTATTTTGACAACCGGATGACCAGACCATCCGGTTTACAATTTTTTGAAATTGTGAACCGGATGGGGGTGCATCCGGTTCTCATTTTCAAAAAATGTAAACCGGATGGCTTGGTCATCCGGTTGGGAAGGGGATGGGTTTTATTAAGATAGGGGGGTATTTATGTAATTTCATGAAGGGCAACTATGGAATAAAAAATTATATGGGGGTGCAGGAAGAGGGTATAGGAGTGGAGGAAGAATTTGTTCATTTGAAATGTTACAGTCTTGCAAAAGCCTATTCCAAGCTATTATATTTGGGTTCCATATTTTCCCACAAAATAAAACACTTCTTTCCAATCATACAATTCCTCTATCGCCCCTATTATTAACATCGTGTCATATTTATGTAATTTCATGAAGGGCAACTATGGAATAAAAAATTATATGGGGTGCAGGAAGAGGGTATAGGGGTGGAGGAAGAATTTGTCCATTTGAAATGTTACAGTATTGCAAAAGCCTATTCCAAGCTATTATATTTGGGTTCCATATTTTCCCACAAAATAAAACACTTCTTTCCAATCATACAATTCCTCTATCATCTTTCATATATTTTTTTTTCTGACCAATTATCACTTATAAAAACATGTTTTAGAAGTATATTGAGACATGAACAAAAAATTAGTATCACTTTCAATTTAAAATTTTAAGACAATGAGTTTAAATATTATTTATTTTCAAGATAATAAGGGAGTAGATTTGAAATGAAAATATATGAAAAATCAAGTTATTTAGATTAAGAGAAACATGATAAGATTTGAATGAAAAATTTGAATGAAAAATTAGTAAGTGATTTGATAGGTGTTAGAGATATTTTAATTTTTTTAATAGATAAAATTGTAAAATTAAAATTAATTAAAAATAAAATATTAATTTGTTGGATGTAATTAATGAATTAATATTATTTTAACAGAATTATAAAATTATAAATTATTCTAAAATTAAAATTAAATTATTATTATTATATAAATTTATTTTGATTTTCATTTTAATTTCTAATTTTAATTATATTTATGATTTTATTATTGTTACTAGTTTTTAACATTAATATTATCAGTGTTTAATTTTTATAATTATGTTATTTTTATTATTATTTTATAAATTTATTATTAATATTTTTATTTTCATTAATATTTTATATGTTTCTTAAATTTATTCTTATTTTAATAATAATATTTAGTATTAACAAATATTATTATTATATTATATTATATAATTATAATTAATTAGGACTAATTATATAAAAAAAATTTGCAGTGATGCAAACCAAACAGGATGTAAGTGAATGAGTATGTGTGAGATAGAATATTGAATATAAAAGAATGATATTTAGAAAAAAAAAATAGTATACATAGTGGCGGGTTGATGTAGTGATTTGGGGAGAAAATAAATACAAAATAAAGTGATTTATTATAATTGAATAGAATAGAAAGTTTATTGATACATGATTAATTTGATTAAATTAATGAAATTTGTAAGTTATTTTTAGTGTGATGTGAAAAATATTTTTTGACATAATTTTTAAATTATAAAAAAATTATTTATAAAAACATTAGTTGAAATTTGGAAATAAATTGTTTTAAAAATATTTTTATTAATTTCTAATAATATTTATAAAAAATAAAGAAAACTCCAAAAATAGTATTATTTTAAAAAAACTAAATATTAAATATATTGGTAAATTAGTAATTTACCTAATAAATCCCATCAATTCATCACTTTGTATTAATCTAACATTAAATATTAAATATATAATATTTTATATTGTTTTTATGTCAATATAAGTAAATTACGAAAGCACTAGTTATAAGACTAAGAAAAATACATAAATTATTAAAAAAATTATAAAAGATAGATTGACATGTTGTATAAATAAATCAAATGATTAAGTTACCGAATTATAATAAAAATAGAGTAGATTATCTTAAAGAAAATATATAAAAAAATAAGTAAAGAATATCATATAACTTTTAATTTACTAATTTTATATTTTGTTTCTATCTTTATCCTAAGAAGTAGTGATATAATATTAATTAAAAAATAAGATATTTTCTGTTTTTACCTCTCAAATACAGGACAAATTACACATTTTAAATTCTATTATTTTAATTTTTTTAAGTGAATTAATTATACTAAAATATAAATCTATTTTGTTTAGCACATAACATAACTTTCTATTTATCTAACATAAAATATTAAATATATAATATTTATATTGTTTTCATGTATATATAAGTGAATTATGAATGCATTATTAGACATAAGAGGAAGAAAAATACATGAAATATTATAAATATAAAGATAATAAAAGATAGATTTAATATGTTTTATAAATCAATCGAATGAATAAGTTATCAAATTATAATAGAAAGATAGATTAGATTATCTTAAAGAAATATATATAAAAGGATAAATAAAGATTATCATATAACTTTTAATTAAATAATCTTATCATATTTTGTTTCTATCTTTATCTTAGATAAAATTTAATTTAAAAAATAAAATATTATCTGTTTTTACATTTCAAATACGGATAAATAACACATTTTAAATTCTATTCTTTTAGACTTCTTTAACTGAATTAATTATATTAAAATAAATATATTTTGTTTATAAAGTAATATCTTTTATTAACTTTCTTGCCATATTTATTAGTTAGTTTAAAAGTATTTTTGGATTAAATTTCTTTGAAATTTTGTTATAATATTTTCAGTTAGTTAGTTAGAACATATTTAATGCCTGGATATTCAGGCTAGTTTTTCTAATGAGTGATTATCTAAATATTTTTGTTATTTCCAATCACACACAAAGTGATGATTAAACTGTATTCTCTCTTTTATTAATTCCATTACAGTATATTATATTATATTATCTAGTAATTGGGAAATGCCATTAATGATCAGATATGGTCATTAATAATTATACTTTTATCGTATATATGATCTTTAATAGGTTTTAGAATGATAATTAATCTTTAAATTACTCAATTTCTTTTATTTGGTGCGCAAATAATTTTAACCTCTTGAAAGCAAATAACATTCTTAATTTTCTAAATAGTAGTAATTTGAATTATAAATTAAATGCGGACTAAATTACATTTTAATTAGTTTCTTTATTTGAGATAAGAGATTTAATGATAGTATCTATGCGATATATATGATTCATTATCTCTTACCTATTAATTTCCTTATTACTCAATTAGCAAACATTTTGGATTTGTTTAATAACAAACATATCTATCTTTAATTGTACTTTTCAAATCAGTAAAGATTTTTTTATGAATAACATCACGAAGGTAGTTTGTGTAATATATATATCAATCAGTCTATACAAGTTTTGTGAAATAAGAAAACATGGCAGAATTGATGAAGTTTGGAGTTTTAGGGAATGGTTCGTATGGTACAGTATACCTTGCTTCTTTGATTTTTCCAGGAGAACAAGATTCAAAGGTTTTAGTTGTAGCTATGAAGTCAAGTTCCGTCCCTTTTGGTGTTGCTTCAATGCAAAAGGAGAGAAACATTTTGGAGTTATTCATGGGGTGTGAAGAAATCATTCAATGTTATTTTTACCAATACGCTTTTCGGAGAGGTTGTATAACTTATAATCTTTTCATGGAGTATGCTCCTTATGGTTCTCTAGGTGATTTAATAAGGAAGAGACCATTATCAGAAAAGGAAGTGATTGTCTATACTCACATGCTTCTCAAGGGTCTTTCTTGCATTCATAAAAAAGGAGTTGTCCATTGTGATCTTAAACCGGATAACATCCTTCTCTTTCCTTCATTTGATGGTCATGCAAACTACCGACTAAAGATTGCTGATTTTGGATTGTCCAGGACTAGAGAAGAGATAAATGATGATTTAGGGGAGATCAGGTTTAGAGGGACACCCTATTACATGTCCCCAGAATCGATTGTGGGTTTTATGAAAACGCCATTAGATATATGGTCTCTCGGATGCATTGTCATTGAGATGATAACTAGATTTCCAGCATGGTGGGACTTGCAAACCCAACAAGACTTAATGTGGAAGCTTGCATTCCTTTCAGAAACGCCAAAGATACCAGGTGAAGTTAGTTGGAATTGCAAAAATTTTTTGAGCAAGTGTTTTGTTGCAGATCCTAAACAAAGATGGACTGCTACAATGCTTCTCCACCATCCTTTCATGAAAAAGGAATTTCCAACCTCACCTATCCATCTTAACCATTGAATTGTAATTTTTTACAATGAGAAGGATACCTCCTTTAAGATTTTTGTTTAGAACACCTTCTCATTTAGAGAGATGCATTGTGATGTTAAACACTAAAAGATCTTTTTTTTTTTTCATTCTTAATAGGTTTTAGCAGTATGCTAAGTGAAAGATGATAAAGAGATGACTGTTTGCTTATACTATCCATAATCCTATGTTGTTTTGTGTCGTGCTACAATTCATCTAAATATTTTATTATGTTTGTTTTGTATTCTCATTCTAAATAGGTGATCAAAATTCAATTCTAAAACTTGCAAAATATACAAGAAATATCTCCATGCAAAATAATATGTCAAAACATTACAAGCATCAAAATTAACCCTTATCTTATGTATTGGAAATATTCTTGTGAATAAATAATGTAATTTAAGTATGGAAATTTTATCTTAGAAATTTTATTCGTAATCCATGTCCAAGTCCTAACTTGAGCTAAATAAAATACCTCATCAACATCAACCACACAGTGAGAAGAAACTCCATATGACTAAAAACATATGTTAGATACTACTAAATAGTAAGTGTTGAGAATGTATATAATTTTGTATAAGTAAGTTTCTTATTACGGCATAATTTTAATAGAATGTACAATAAATAATGTATTTAATCATTTTATTTTTAAATAATAAATAAAATAACATAAACCAAATATATATAAATTATAAACAAGTATCCTAAAAATTTAGACAAAAACGTGATCACACATATATTTTTAGTAGGTATTTGGACAAAAATTTGTGTAACAGACACCAGTGTGAGTACAAGTGTTTAAATTCTTTTAGTAAATTTTGTAGTGTGAGCAGCATCCTGCAAGTTAAACAAATTTTATTCAGTAACTATCCACAACTTGAATTACTAAGCTCCCAATTTAACTCAAAATTTAATATTGTTATTTCTATTTGTTTATACAGTAAATTGTTATGTAAATAAATACTAATCTATCTCAATGTATCTTTGTAAAAGATCTAAAGAAGAAACAAAAGTCTCAATTGGGTTTTCCACTTTGCAACGAGAGAGATGAAAGATGAATTACATCTTCTTGGAAGAACTCTATTAGAGTGAAACTCACACATGAATCTGATAAAACCACTTGTCAAAACGTTCTGATGAATTTAAAGCTTAATCTATCAAATTTTAGTGTCTTGTTGACCCCATATTACCATGCAACTTCCCTCACTTTCCCGACCTCAAAAATGTTATGAGACCATTCCTTTAGCTAGTAGATATTTGGATGAATTTCACCCTATCAAGTTTAAAGCAATTTTTTATTGGGTTAATAAACCTTTTTTGAAAAAATATTTTTACTTCTACTTTAAACCATAATTATGTATAATATATGATTGTTTTATGTTGGAATGACACTACAGAAAATTATTATTTTCTGTTGGAATGACACTACAGAAAATTATTACTAAACATTTATGTAAAGCTTCCCTACAATCGAAAGCACGCTACCTATCAAGGTCCTTGGCTTGTGTCTGCTCTTAGTGGACTCTCGTCCCTCAAGTCCTTATATTTAAAAGGTAGTCGATTGACTTGGAGATCAATTTTAAGTATACTTTCCACATAAAAAATCTTCATCTTTTTGTTTTTATTAGAAAGCATATCTAACTCTCTATAATCGGAATATGTATTGTTAGATATTTCAAAATTGAGTTCTTTGGAAACCCTTGACTTAAGTTACAACGGGTTAAATGAGTCTGACGATATCTTAAGGCATATAAAAAGTTAGTTGTCGTAAATATTATTCCGATATGCATGCTTCTTAATCTTCATGACTACTCTAAGTTCATATCCTTTTCAATTTTGTTAATTAGAGAATGATAGATTAGCCAACCAATTTACAAGAACTACGACTGAGTTCAAACAGTCTGGATAACAAATTCCGATCCCTTGATTTAAGCTACAATGAAGGAGCAATAGATATAAGCAGTGATGAGGAACTGTGTAAAATCTTGGGACCTTTACATAAATGTGACAGAAGATATGACAATTTAAGTGAACTTTCATGGTTAGTATAGATTGGTTAAACCTTAACAAGTTATTGCTAGTCACCAGCAAGCCCCTTCATTTCAAGTTTTGTTACCCAAGAATCTCTGGCATTTAAGCTTAATTCAGTTGATAAAATTTAAGCCTTAATTTCCTTGCACATTGCCTAATCTTCCCTCTAATCCATAGAATCTAATCGAATATCCATCACAAAGTGTTACTTGAACGGTAGGAGATATATATATATATATATATATATATATATATATGTCAATTAATTTTGGAAACTTGAATTCTTTTTGTCAATTAATTTTGGAAACTCGTAATAATGTAAGGAGGTGAATGTGAAGGGTTTTGGAAGGGGATGGGGAAAAGGTGAATGTAAAGGGTTTTGGAGGGGATGGGGAAAAGGTGGTCTTCTATATAATATTGGAACATGATGGGAATGCCCTGTTCTCATGTAATATTAAGATTCATTCATAGTGCTTATCTTATTTACTTAGGGAATTGCATTTATGTTTACTGCTCTTAAATGTAATAAAATCTGGAAATTATTTAGATATGTGCTCTAGATTGCTTTTCACTCAATCTATTCATCAAAATATTCAGTCTTCAACTTGGTAACTTGGTATCAGATTAGGTTCTTTAGAATATCTATGCATAATAAAAATAGAGGACCTTGTACTTGCCATTCAAATAGCCACTTTAGCCACCAATTTGGAATGTGTAGTCACTTTAGTGTCTGAATGGTAGAAAATTACAAAGAAAAGTCATTGAAAGAGTAAATCGACAGTTGCTCTAAAATTTAAAAAAAAGTGTCACTAGAGTGATAATATTGATATATTTGGAGACTACAGAGGAAAAAGTGTAAGTTTAAACATAATTAAAAATAATCAATTATAAATATTTTACAAGATCTTAGAATTTATAATTCTCACATAATATAGAGAGACTTACCTTAGTCAGTCCATGAGAGATTCAATCAATTGTATTTCAATCTCCATATCTCAATCTATCTCTTTCAGTCACTCTTATTCTACACACTTTATTGATGATATATTGTATAGAACTCTCATACTGCAGAAAAAGAACTCTATTTTTATACAACCAATATCTATCAAATTGGTTACTATCAGTTATTATAAAGTAATAACTAATTATGTTAATTTGGTTATTATCAATAATATCTATAACCAGCTCTCATCATATTAATTATCATTAAATATTTATGAAATAAATAATTTTTTATAATTATTAATACATCCTTTTATTTTATTAAATCACATATAAACTCGTAATGATATTTCACATGAGTTCTATTATGAAAATAATTTATTTATTTTCTAACAAAAAGGTCCTTGAAAGTGTAAATCGACAGGCATGGTAGAACCTCCTAGAGATTATTCCTGGAGCACAAGAGAGTACTATGCCTCAGGCGTAAGAGCTAAGAGCTACTAGAATTAAACTGCATCTATTCAAGCTACAGCTGAGTGGTATATAGAAAATGTCTTGCCAGTACTTCAGAGGTAAGTACATAGCTTACCATTATAATCATTGCTTTACCTGGTTTGGTATGTTATGTCATTAGATGGCTTCTGTTTTCTGTAATTGTGACTAAAATTTTTTTGATGCTAGTTATCAGAGAGGGTTTTTCAAAATACAATTGATTAGTGCTATTTTTCTGTAATACGAATCTATAGTGCACTAGAAAGTTTGATAAAATGAGGGATAAGAGGAACAAAATGTTTAGGAGAATTATATTCGTGGAAATTAAAAGGCTGAATGAATGAACTGCAACACAGACCAGGAAGAGTAAATTTATAGGGGTAGAATTAGGGAGCTGATCATGTAACTAATCTACCTAATTGGTGTAGTAACAATATAGCCGACTCAGTATATATTTTGTTGGGCTTAAATGGTCTATATCATTTACCATCAACTTCTCATTCATTTCATTTGTTTGACCGGACAACTATTCAGAATATGATTAAATAAGGGAAAATTGTTCCCTCTGATAACAATTAAGTTTTTACAGAAAGCAATGCAGGAAGGTGGCAATGACAAATTTCTTATTGGTGGTTTTCCCACAGTGCAGTTGAGAAAGTGGTAATTATTGATAGCAATGAGGTTGAGGCCAATGATATTGATACTCTAGCGCCCCAATTAAATTAAGTGTAAGGGGAACATGAAAGCCTTAATGTATATGTCTAGAAAATATTCTGGTGATTATATTTGAATTAGTACTAGTTTGTTATAATTAGTATTTATTGAAGATTATTTCTTTTTGTCTATATCTCATTATGTGTTCAAATTCTGAAAATAGTGGGAGTTCCAATTTCGAAAATAATGGGGTTAATAATTGATATTTCAGAAGTTAGTAAAAATCATTGATAACCACTTAAGATGTTAGCTCTTCTTGTGAAAATTCAAACTGCCAATAATACATTTAGAGAGGATTAAAAACTCAAGAAATGTTAAATATAACCCCTATTAAAAATAATTTTTGTTGTAGTGAAAGTTGTATAATTTATGTTTTGGTATATCAAGAATTCAAAGTTAAACATTCTAATATGAGTTTTTAAATGTGAATCACCTCATCAACATCAACCACACAATTTTTGAACATAGTATTATTCCTATGTAGCTAGATAGATAACCAAAATATAACAACCAATATACACTTCTAGATTTTATTTGTTTGACTACTTAAATTTGATAAATAAAATTGACAAAAATGTAAGTGTTAGTCTAATTATTACACCTTAACAAAATTTTCTAGCAAAACCACATTCAAAAAGTAGGTATTATACAGATTCAACTCTTACTCAACAAGGAACAATTCTGACTAAAAACATGCACCTCTTTCCTAATTAAGTTATCTTTCATTAGGATCCTATATAACTATACTCTCCATGCATGGTGTGTAAGACGAAAATAAAGCTTCAAACATTCCATAGTTCACAATGTAAGTTTGAGTCTATATTAGCTCTTGAATCCAAAAAATATTAAATTATTTTTTTATCAAAAATAAAAAATATTATAAATATTGTTCAAGTCTTAAAAGAAAACTTACACACAAAATCTATATATATAAGAGACCTGTTAAAACCAACACAACTCCTTCAATAACATCTCCATATAATCAAATAAGTCCAAAAGAGCTTGTGACATATCGCTCTTTAATCTGATATCATACATCTATGTTATCAAGGATGTTATATGGGGTTAATATGTCCCATGTCTCCGTAAAAATAATTGAATATCCTATACCTATATTCCTTACATACCAGACCTCAAATTATACAGTTTGGGTATTGATCAATGTAAGCACCAATAGACCTATTGAGAGTGTTATCTTGTTCTAATGCTTGGAAGTCCATACAATAATTCATTTTTCATATTTTCTTGCCCAGCGTCTTCATAACGGGTCTTTCCTTATCATCCTTAAATCCAAAATTTTAGTATATTCTAATTTATTTATACACTTATCCTTCCACACCCATTTGTCTTCTTTCCCTACTACAACCGAACATTTTTCTATATTTTTTAAGAACTCATCCACAAGGGATTCTCGCATTTGAACCACTTTTTTCTTCGTTAAGCCAGATTCCACTCCCATTTTCCTTATTTCCAAATAGTAATATCTTCTAATTTTGTCTCCTTAACAAGAAAATTTGTCAATATTTAGGAAAAATTTCCTATATATAGTAGAATCTCCCCAGCCAACAATCCTTCTAGAAGATGTTATTATGTTTTCTTCTAATCCAAGTTATATTATTATTAAACTATCTTTTTTTATAATCCAAGTTATATCACTGTTAAACCAGTTATTATTTGTTTCTTTCCCTACACATTTTTGTCTATAGACTCGCACAAGGAATTAACGTTACTTTCAACTCAATTTTATGACAATGGTTTTTGAAGTTTTTTTCTTATATGTTGTTCAACTTTCTCATTTTTATTTAATATGAGACTTAGACTCACACTTAGATATCTAGTGCATGTTTAAATTTATTTCTCTACAATTATCTCTATGAAAAAAATAAGAAAAAATAAATTAATTTCTCGATAGACTAAAATTAATTTAAATTAGCTTATACATAAATTAATTTGCACTACTTATCTCATAACATATTTAATTTTTTAACTTGTGTACTAACTAATTTTAATTTATAAAAAATATATATTTATTTTGTAAAGTAAAGTTTATCCAATACACTATTTTCTCTGACTTCAAATTTAACTAATTATTATATTATATATTTAGGACATGTTTGTAATGGAAAAAATAATGAATTTCTTGTTTAGCAATGTGCTCACATAATAATAATTATTATACATAACATGTATATATAATTAAAGTAATGTATAGTTTAATGATTGAGAGAGAGAGAGAGAAAAAAAAAGAGAATTGGCAACAGGTGTTATCCATTGTGAAAGAATAAAAATGATGTGAAAACGTATTGAAGTGATTAGGACTTTGCGCGTATGTTACCAACTTCCCAAGAAACCGAAATTGGGTATTTGTTTACTGTACCACGTGATGTTCTACTTTTTAGCGGGCCATAGGGTTTGGGCTTCAAAGGAAAAAACACCTCCCTACACCATCTCCACTTCCTCACACTTTTATTTTATTCTTTTTACCTTTTTTTTTTCAAGCAAAAAGCACCAAAAGAACCTTACAAAGGTCAAGCCCCAACCTTCAAGGAAGAAATGTTGTGTACCCTACAATAAGGTAACACCATTGGGTATGAGGTCCTTATTGCTTAATTAAAAAATAAGAAACTTATGTGTAAATAATTTAAGGTACCCTACAAATAGGATTCTTTTATTCAAACAAGATGTTTCTCCAGACTTTTAAGGTATCGAAATTTATTTAAGAAATTTATCTCTTCTAACATATTTTTTATGTAGATTTCTTAAATTGAATTCTTCACCTTGTATTTAGGGATCAAGATTATCTATGACTTATATTTACTTTTAATTCTCGTAGTTATTTAAATTTATGATTTTGGTCCCTATAAAAATTCAATTGCATACTTCTTCTTTCATTTTTTTTTTAAAATTAAGCGATTCTAATTTATTGCTAATACTCTAAATTTGTAATTAAAAATATTGATTTGTTCATATGTAATGGTAGTATGGTTATTTATTCATAGCGTAATTTAATAATAAGCTTCAACATTTGTTATCATTAAAACATGTTATCATTTTTATTATCCACTATTGTTAGATTAAAATTGTTTACTTTTATAAAAAAAAAAAGAATAATTAACTGTGTCATTAAATTTTACGGAGATGAAAATTACATATTAATGGAACTATAAAGATAAAAAAGGATTTAGGTCATTATCTATCAATTATGTTTTTACTAGCCTTGTTTATTTTTTATGTTTCAATTTTTTATGTCTTCATTAGAATAAATTGGCCTTTTTCATAAATTTTTTTAGTACTAACTATATCAATTTTACAAATATGACTATCACGTACTTCATCGACCATTTATAACAAAATTAATCAAACTGTGAAAAAATAAAAAAAAATGATCAATTTAATATAATAATTATTAACTGATTAAAATTCTTAAACATTTTATGGTAATTAAACTTAAACTTGAAATTTAAACAACTTGTCAAACTCTGTTTATTTTAGTAGTGCTGAAAGGTGTTTATTGAGGAAAAGAAATGAGCCAACAGCTTTTGAGAAACTATTGGGGAACTTGGATTTTTTTCTGAACTTGTCTGCAACAGCTAATTATGTTCCACAACATTTAGACTACTTCTTTTATGTAATCTTTTTTTTTTCATTCATAAAACTTCAATAAAAAAATTTACGAACATGTACCTAAATTGATTCTATATTTTAATTTTCAGGTATACTTATACTCCTCAACCAAATACTTATATCTACGTAAAATATATTTTTTTTCTCTCCAGTTTTTAGATGGTAACTATTCTTAAATCCTCTGAATATTAATTGAGAACAAAGTATTATGAGAATGATTTAATCTTATAGTGTACTCATTTTACAAAATCACACACCTTGCCAATCTTTCTTTTCAATTAATAGTATATATTTTTTATAATACTAAACATTTCTATTTAAAACATATTTTAAGGATGTTTCAATAATATATTTTTCTTTAAACTTAAAAATACTTGTATATATATGTGTGCATGTGTGTATATTATTATGAACTTAAGATTTTGTTTCATTTGGTGTAATATAGATTGCAATTCACAAGATATTGATGCAATGTAAACGTGATTTCTTGATCTTAAATCTCATCAATTACCATCCCTCAATCATCGCCCCTCAATTATTCATGCCCGTGTTTTCGATTGTCTTTATCAACTGAAAATATGATAACAAGGATGAAGCAGTGAATATCAATAATGAAGATGTTTGCAAATAATTGTAGTGCCAATAGAAAATAAAAGAAACATGCTCATTAGGATTTCTTTTCCCAACACTATAGGGAATGATTTTATTAAGAAAGACAAATTCTCTTCAATCATTCATTTTTTTTAAGTAGGAGAATGAAAATATATTTAATATATACACGTACTCACATAAACAAAACAAGCAAATCTAATAAAGATAAAATAAAATCCAAACCCTGTTGGAGAATGTTGAAAGAATGTGTCTACTTATGTAAGCACTAGGTAGCAAGCAGATTTCTATCTCAGTTAAGTGTTCGTTGGCCGACAAATATATGAAAGCAAAATCATTAAGAATGGATGTGTGTATTTAACGATATCACTATTTTTTTTTAATAAAAAGTTTAAGTGGATCACAATTCAACTTATAATGATTTAGGGGAAGTTCCGTGAATATGTAAATGAAGTTTCATGTTAGAAGTAGAAGTTGAGTTTGTGTCTTTGTGAAATATTAGGTTTAAAAATAACTTTTCTTCTAAAATTCTTGTTTCAACATTTTCTATCATTCAATGAACTATATATTTTTATGGGTCTTACTTTCATTCAATGAATTCACTATCTTAAACTGAGTTAACACCCTGTAAAACATAATTTTCTAATAAATTTCAGTAAAAATATGAGTGTTAGAAAAAAAAAAATACAAGAGAGAATGGAGTTTGGATTCTCCTTGAGTCTTTATCTTTACAAGCTAGATAGACTTTTATTATAATTTTAAACATAGTCCTGTGCATATTCTGTTGGATAAGACCATGATATATGCTTCATTGTGCATGATGAAAATAAACAGTATGATTTTTTGAGTTAAACTAACTAGCTTTTTCGAGTTTTCAACTTATATTCTCTTACAAGGTATACCATATACTCACACACATCTTTTGTAAGTCTTGTTTTTTTTTTTTTTTTTTTTTTTTTTTTTTTTTTTTTGTTTTTTTTTTTTTTTTTTTATTTTTTTCTTTTTTTTTT
>Ga0209489_103747_pt1 | contig 29075 bp, 5 predicted proteins | sample SiratrowhiteBW_FD_187527 | JGI IMG/M metagenome (GOLD analysis project Ga0209489, IMG submission 187527) | Root nodule microbial communities of legume samples collected from California, USA - Siratro white BW (SPAdes) (version 2) | ecosystem: Host-associated > Plants > Roots > Nodule | place: USA...
ATATATATTAATATTATTGTCTAATAATTTTAATTAACTTTTCTTTGTTATTTAGGTTTTATCCATCAAACTATATCAAAGGTCATCACAGTCATCATTAAACAACAATTTGGTGAGCCATGGGTAGCATAGCCAATCCCTAAGAGCGATCGAGATCAATTTTTCAATGTTTTAAGATACCTTGTTAATTATAGCTAACCCATATGTTTTGATTTTATGTATACATATATTTATGCCTCCTTTGCTTGCACACCCTAAAATAACATTTTTTATTACTCTTTATTGTGGAAGGTGACACGCAGGATTGAGAGAAAGGACATAATTACGAAAAATTTTAATTACAAGGCTTCTTATAGACTTTTAAAGAAGGTAAGAAGCTTAATGGATTAGAAATAATGTTTGGAAAAGCTTCCTCAAAAAGTAAAACATGTCTATCAAAATGTAATAAAGTAAAAAAATTGTACATCTAAAAATGTGGGAGCTTGTACATCGAGGGATCCATCAGCATGGATGAATACACCATTCGATTATATGACTTTCTTTTAAATTTTCGTATTAATGTATGATGTATTACTAATTCCTTCATTTATAAAACTTTTGATGGCAAACGAAGGAGCTTGGTCGCTTGCTCCATGTTGGAGTTCGAAAATTATCATTGTTGATTTGAATGTATATTCAAAATTGTATAAGTTTTTGCATAAATTAAATCATAATACTTGTTTGTGTAAAACATAATTTCATATAGATATATGTAGGTAATTACCTACAAATTTATTCTATATAATTATATGCAAATATTATCTACTAATATCAGTATATATGAATTTTGAAATTTTGTAGGTAATAGTCACCTACACCTCATTTAACTATAGATTTTTATAGTAAATAACTTTATTTCATCTACGAATTTTGTATGTTACTTAAGAATTTTTCAATAGATAATAGTGATTTTTTTTACAATATTATTTTTATTAGGATTAATATGAACGCATAAGAATAAAGTTATTTTCACAATAGACATAGCAAACAACAGGATGTTGTTCGTCTTGTTATTGTCATGTAATGATCCGGATTATATATATGAGAAGTTTCTTTTTTGGTTCCTTAATTGGTCTTTTAACCAAATATATTGTATGAGAACTCTATATATCAATATTAATTTTGTGTGTACAGGTTAAGTACACTTGTATATATATTTGTAAATACCTTTCTCTTTGCTCATAAAAAAAAAGATAATTCCATGTAAAGGCTAACATCATTTCCATTATCTTATTGAAGGTTATCAAACGAATCAAAACGGTGTGAATTCTTGATCTTTTACCATTTTCAATTTTTGAGTGGTTGGTTCAAGTTATATAGAATGAAGTTTGATAGCATAAGTATTTTTGTCCTCAGCCTAATAGCAGACGATTTGAACTTATTTCATCATTTAATTAAATATGAAGAGCCTCTCTACTCCACATTAACATGTAAATTATGAAGAGTGGTAAAAAAACAACCAACAAGAAGAACATAAATATAACATAGATAAAGGATATCGAAACCCATAGAGAAAAAATTTATGTCAAAGATTAAATAAATAACTTAAGATTAAAAGACCATTCAATAAAAAAATAAATAAACTTAATCTCCTTGTGTTTTATCGAGGTTATGCATAAGATTTAAGCTTAATAAACTTTATAATTGTGTGAAATTTTAGATAATGATGTCTTAAAGTAATATATTCCTAAACAGTCTTTTAAGACCTTGGAACTGTAAGAAGATATCTAAATAATGCACAATGTTATAAAATCGAGCACTCTTCCATGTGGGGTTTTCTAGTGTCTAAGGTTGAGCTGGAAGAAAGAGACCGAGCTATTATGGCGAGTAGGAAAGATTCCCAATTTAGACATGTTAGGTACTCAGTTGCGTGCATCAATATTTATGGACTGTCCAGAAAAAATCTTACGTTAATGAGTTTGAAACAAATAAAAAAAGTATGAGTGTAGTGAGACCAAAATGTCGAACTACTTTAAACAAATGAAATGTGATATATAACTCATCCTCTCATATTCTTGGAGAAGGGAAAAAGCTCTTTCACCAAAACCAGAAGCATATATATTACAAGAAATGTGGGTATCAGCATTAATGCGAAACTGCATAGAATTGTGACCACAAAAAATTGATACCATAGTCAGGTCCACATGGCAATTGAGAATAGTTCTTTTGTTTTCCCTTTGTTTGGAACCAATCCAGGGCAACTGGGGTTCATTATTATCTGCAACAACTTTCTCAATAAAGGATCAACTCAATTTAAATACTCTTTTTCATTTATTAATGTTTTCTCTAAAGTTAAAGAGTATATTGCAGTTATCATGCATTTAAAAAAATCAACTAATATCTTACCAAACTTAGTCTTTTACGGCCAGAGTTACTTTACATCTTGAATATTTGTTTATGTTCATACCCGTTAAAGAGATAATTACAAATTCACAAACTACTTTTATATTGAATTCTAAGCACATTTATAATGGTGAGATAGCTTAGGTGGGTGTCTCACACAATGTTAAATAGTTTTTTCAGTTTCCACAATCCAATGTCATTTTTAACATACCCATATAAAATTTGCTATGAGAAACTTACATTTTTAACTGCAAACTATCATATCTTCTTGTTGATATAAGTTGTTAAGTAACTTCATTAGTTCATATCAAAGGGATAATTTTTTATACTAGGGTTGCTTGAAGTTGAAGTTATAAGAAAACAGATGGGATGGTCAGCTATAACTTAGTTAATTGAGGGCTGAAGATTCCCTTGTTCACTAACCATTAATTTATGGAGGATAAAAGGGATTAGTCGATGGTCACATTATAGTCATCCTCGAATGCCATGATACTTATATTTAAAAACTTGGAAAAGGACTGAAAAATTAAAGTTTATCCTCCGATAAAGCTATATATTATAAATAAAGGTGAAATTCGGAATCACTTTTCATGTTTCCATTGCAAAAAAAAAAAAAAGGCATATATAATAAATCACAACCCCGTTTCTGAATTGAACAGAGAGCCCCGGTGTTGAATAAAGAGTTGAACGTAACTAAAGAAGGAATTATTTGTAGTAGTAAAGCAAAAGCAGAGAGTATGATAAACAGAGGAAAGGAAGCCACGTACAGTTTCTATAACCCAAGCTTTTTCGCATAGATGAGAACCCGAAATTTGTGCATTCAAGCCTCGTGGTCATTCATTGAGCATAACCTAATAAGAAAGAAGTGAACTTCCTAACTCAATTCTATAAAATTATAGCTTATAAGGTGAGTTTACATTCACTTATTTATTATAAATTAGTCTTATTTTTATTTTATGTGTGATTTTTAATATATCCCGTCACATTAAGATATATACATTTCATACGTGAGATTAGATATTTATGAGTATTCTGATAGTGGATGACATAATAGGCCTAACAAAGGTCGTTAGGACAGACTTTTATACTATATTAAAAAGTATATTTTAAACCTAACTCAACTCTATACAATTAGCTTATAAGGTGAAATGTTCATCCACATATATACATAAATTTGTCTTATTTCTAGTTGATATGGAATCTTAATTACAACCAACAACAAAAAGTTGTTATAGTCAATTTTGTGTGAATTTTTACATTGGTGTCAACTTGGAATAAATTTGCAGCTAGCTCATCTCATAATACAACCTACGGATTTATACTCCTAAGAGGGGAATGGTATAGTTAATTGATTACTATTAGAAAGAGGAAACAAGAAACAAAAGAATAAGATTTGAAGGAAACATTTTTATTCACTACAAGATGCATCTTTAGAGGAAGGATTTACAAGGGAGATTCAACAATGAAATTGAGTCAAACCCACATAAATCACATCCAATCTAAAACCTTAAGAAAATAGATTTATGAGTCTTTTTTCTAATATGTTGATCAACTTTCTTATTTTCACTCAATGTAACTTAAACCCTCACACTTGGATTTCTAACAATTTTCCCCTCAAAAATGAGTCTCTTTCGCATTGATATACTCTCTCTCGAGTGAAAGTTTTTTTAACTACAAATACCTCACTAGTGCCTTTGTACTATCGTTTATCGTAATGGGACACGTTTGCCTAAAACTTCTATTAGAAAGAATTTTGATACAAAGATCACTATCATAATATTATACTCGTTTGAGTTTATCACCAAGAAAATTATAACTCTAATATTACTAATGGGTCTTTCAAATGGGGATTCACAAGGAAAATTTTATAATAATAAGACTTGAGGCAAATCCAAATAAAATTTTCTATGATCATAACCCTCTTTTGGCTTCTCTCCTTCAGGTATTGTTAGCCACAAATCTTCTTCTTTCAGATTTTTTAAAATGTGGCTACAAGACCCTTGTTGTTTGGATGTCATTAAGTCGTCCTAGATTTAACCTATTTTTGACTATCCCATGATATTTAACATGATATATATATATTATAAGATGAAAACTACCATCCTATAATATTCTGACTACTAAATCAACAATTTATATATCTATTATAGTAAACTCTATCAATAAAACGTATTTAATTTTAAATTGAATAATATACTCAACTTTATGAATGAAATATATTTAATTTAACCTTAAGGAGTTAGTGTAGGTTAAACACTTGTTAACTTTTAAGATTTATTTTTACGTTATAAAAGTCAATCTTAACAAATATTTGTTTTTTTAATTTATAAATTAATGTAAACAAGATGGACTCTAACTAAAATATATTTAACTTCTTAATTTTAAATTTGTAGCAAAAGTTATGATTTATGTTTATTTTTATCTAATAAATAGAGTTTATATCATGAGACACTAGGTGTTTCAATTCTTATTTCAAAAAATTATACATGCTTGTAATAATATCTTTAATTAGCATGTAATGCACGTAAATGTGTTCCTCCTATTCCTTACACAGAGTTTATTACCATTCTTCTAATATTGTAGGGCAAGGTTGTCAATAAAGATTTTAGCTGAATTAATTAATCACTTAAAAACTACTGCACTAAATTATTATATTAATTTAATTTTTAAAACTACATTGTGAGACTTAATAATTGTGAGACTTAATAGTAATCAAAATCTAGCTGGAAAGAGTTTTTGGTAGAGTGAAATAAAATTATCTTTAAAGAAGAAAGAGTGTATGAAGATAAAATATTTTGTATGATACAGGGTGGATGTGGGTAAATCATAAAGTTCATAAGATAAATTTTACTTATGTTAACTAGTTTTACTGCTTTAAACATTGCCTCAAAACATTAGATGGAAATTGTTAGGTACAGATAATGACAAAACACTTAAGTATAACATTTATTGAGAAAGGATAACATTTATTGATTACAGGAAGAGTGTGCTAAACCTGCTACAAACCCAAAAGGATGCATTTGTAGGAATGTATACAAGGTTTAAGGTTATATCAAGGAGCAAGGTGGGATATGCTAACCAACAAAAAAGAATACCAGCTCAATACTATATATAAAACGTGGACCTTTGCAATGGAAAGAACACACAGGAAATTAATAATAAATGTAAACCATGTAATACAAATGTGGAGAGAGAATGTAAACCATGTGATACAAACGTGGAGGGACAGGGCTGAAAGCAGTTCCTAGAAGATGTTATGTGTGCATATTATAACACTGGAAGCACTCAGAGTATTTGGAGACTGTGCCTGAAGGAAAATCTAATTAGTATAATTGGATTGCTACCAGCCGACGCATTATTATAACTCATACAGGAAGTAACCAATTCAACATCAACATGTACAATCTTTTCTTGATGGCTGTCTTTGGCTGCAATAATAACTCACAACAAATCCTAAGTTAAATTAGTCAAATAACACAATAAGGAAGTAGATCAACAAGCAGTAGTCTCAATAATACGAAAAACATATACCTGAGAAGCACTTGAAAATAGTTTGGAAGTAAATTGGGTGAGGTATCAAATAGTAATATATGTGGTAGAAAAATAGAGAGATTGACTCATTTTGTAAAATATGTTCTATCATTCAAACCTTTTATATAAGACAGAGTAGTAAGTAGTAGAGCAAGTAGGTCATAGATCTAATTATATTTTATAAGAATTAGGAAATTTCTAAAATCGTCTGTTTTATTTAATTCATTCTTTTCGAGAAAAGAAAAATAATTTTTAAAAAATGAATTACTTCTAGATAAAAATTTCTTCCAAATTAAAAAGTTTAAACCAGTATATAATTTAATTTAATTATTTCACATCTTTTCTAAAATTTTATGCAATTTATTTTCTCTATCCATTATAACTACATATATATATATACAGCGTCAATGTCGAATCTAAAATTTGAAAGTTCATTAGCTATATTCTTACAAGAGTAAGATCTAAAACTCAACTCCACATGTAGACAATTTATTATTAAATAATTAATTGTAAACTGGCATAAGGATATTTGTGTAGTTGTGCAGCATAGTATATTTAGAAGAAGACAGGAACGTAAAGTATAAGTAGACGTAGGTGGATATACATATATAACTCACTAAAGATATGATAAGATGGGAGGGTCCACTCCATGCTTCTCCACAGCATCATCATCACCGTCTTTAGTCGAAGAAGAAATGATAAACATTTGCACATACTTTCTACCACCAAGTGGCTTCGTTGTACACAACAAACAATCACAAATCAGTGGAACGTGCGGTGGCTATAATGTCATGCACACACCACCATCTTTATTGTCTTTGTTTAACCCAGACTCAACTCCCATAATCATAATTATGTTTTAAACATAATGTGAAATTTTTTAAGTAGTCTTTAATTAGCGAAAATGATGCATAAAAAGAGAGCATTGTGTTTGATGTTATATAATAGCTTAGGGTAGGAGTTGACAAGGTTCAAAGATAACTATTGACGAACGTGTCATTATTATACATATTAAAAGTCGGTATAGTGTCGGTGATATACTGTTAGAACTTATAAATGGTATCAAACTTTCTTAAAGTATCCAAGTTTGTATGTTTGATCAGTGACAAACAGGATAAAACATAAGTAGGGTTTACTATTTGTGGCTGAGATCTAACATGGAATGATGTGCAACTCACTCGGGTTGACAGATAATCAAAAAGCTTTTTTAATTTTAACAGTTTTTCCCTGTTCATTTGATTTTGAATTTGAATCTGATCAATACTTTTTTTAGTGATGATAATGATCACGTGTTGAGAAATTTTATTTTTTTATTTAACGTTTTATGTATAATTTTGAAACTTTGAATAAAATGATAACAAAGAATGTATTTTAAAGAAATATGATCAATTATATATGTTAAACAGTCCTAATGCAAAAAGCTATCAAAGAAAACAGGATTTCGTAACGAAAATTCATATTTAACCACCAGCCATCAAACTAAATTGAAAATTAATTCTTCTTTGAATATTTCTTTTTTATAACTACTTACAAAAGAAAATAAGAGTCAAACGAATTAAGTTTTTATAAAATAAAATTTGTTTGTAATGTAATCTATAAAACTCTCCCCTTTAACCTATATTCAAAAGTTTGTTTTTAGCTTATAATAAGATAATTTTAATTTGTTGAATTTATTTTCTTTTCTTTGAATGTTTATTGAGAAATTTATCAACATATATACAACACAAATAGTGAACAACAAAATTCATTAAGTAGCTATCACATTGATTTATCTGCTTATTACACAAACTTTTACATTTAGCTATTTATTCAAATAAACTATCATATCATTTGTGGTTTAAATACTCGTAATATTCTACTTCAATGATTTTTTTTTTTTTGGCTAATTAAACTAGAAAATATGCTACAGTATATTTTCATTATACATCACTGTAGTACTATCTAATTAACGGAAGATACAACTTGTTACTATGAAATCAGAAAGTTTAACAATTTAAATACAAATTAAAGTACACAATATGTTAACTAACAAATCATATTTAACTAACAAAGCAAGGAGTAAATAATCCTCCTCGTCTCTATCCACTTTCTCTTTTTCTTTCTTTTCTTTTCCTTTTTCCTTTTTCTTTTTTAAATGATCACTCATCAATTATGTTTATCGTGCTTGAATTGGTGCAGGCGAGATCATGATGCATCAACTTTATGTGTGGAGGACGAATTTTTCTTCCTTTTTTTTATTATCCTAATATATATATATATATATATATATATATATATATATATATATATATATATATATATTTGTGAATATATTGAGTAAAATAAATATGTTTTCCTTGTCATTAAAGGTTCCATGTATGTTAGTACTTTAGTTCTTTTTATTGTCTATTCTGAATTGATTGAGGGTCTAAAAATCCATACATCTTGTCTTTGTGAATTGGTTAATGAGTTAAGAATCTTTACATTTCATCTTTCTTTCAATCTATTCATAATCCAAACATACATCTAAAACATTTAAGACATAATTAATTATTTAATGACATTATAAATATAATGAGTTGAATGGCTTACATTATGGATAATTAAACAACTGATTTGTTGAGTTTGAGTTTTTGTTGTATGATGTAATCTGTAAAAATCAGATTTAGTTACTTATGATGCCTCATGCACTTATGTATTACCAAAAACATTAGTGTTCCCATTGTGCATTTGTTATACTTATAGTTATGACAATCTTGAACAATGTGATCATATTATCATCATATAGATAAATATTTCTTCTTTTGGGTAAGATTTTTGTTTAAAGTTTTTATTGCGAACAACAATTTGATATTAATTGGTGATGTCATAAAATAAATATATTTTAAAATTAATAATATAAGTATAAATATACTAAGTTGTCTAATGCTGGTCTAATATATGTCTAGGGTAAAATAATGAAGGTCTAAAATATCTATGCTAGAGTAACAACCTTAAATGTTGACATAAGAACCACAACATCACCATCATAAAATTTGCTCCATCATGACTTTGACCATGTAAAAAAGTGACAGACACATTATATAAGATGATGGTCCCTTCGAAGACCTTGTCAAGGATCGACAATAAGGTGGAAAGTAATATCATCAATATATAGTTCACAATCATCTCTATTTTAACTACAAGAGGCTCAACAACATGCTCTGCAACAACTATTTGGACTAAGAGTCTAAGGTCAATAGTTTACTATCACACTCCTATATCAACTTTTTTGTCAACTCTTATGTGACCTTCTTGGTGATTTATTATCTTAGCTACTATATAACTTCGGTTGAGGCCTTGGAGGAATGAGAATCGTGTGATTAAGTTCCAAACTAAGGTTGAATCCCTACACCATATCCAACAATATGAATACAATCATGATGCTTAGGTTGTCTGAGTAAAGTAATAAGTATATCTTGGTGACCATGAGCAGTAAAAGTAACCTTGGTATTTTGCTCAACTAGGCAATCCTACAAAATAACCATAATGAATCATGATTTAAGTGAGGTGTATAAAATAAGAAACCAATAAAATCATACTTACAATTTGATTAACGAATTAGAGCAATTCCTTTAATGTATATGTGTTTGAGCATTTGAGATTAGTCTGGTTCCATTTCTCATGTTAGGAAGGTGATAATGAAGGTTAAATTGCAGTAGTAACATCTTTAGTATAAAAGCATCTTTGGTAGGCCCAAGTCACATTTTCTACTTCTCCTTAACTAAGGTTTCCTCAAACTTTCAATAATATCCCAAGACAATAATTGAGGAAGTCTCATTGTGTGTGTAAGTAGTTTGTATTTTTTACCACTCTATCAATATTGAGTTAAGATCAATTATATAAGTTAATAGTATAGTTAATAATAACTTCAATGACAAAAACAAACTATCAGTAAATTTTAAGATTGAGTTGGTAAATTATACAAACCTCTTATTTCTCATTTAATCAACTTTGAAGAAACTTTTGTGAAGTTATTTTCACTTTTTTTAAAACCAAATAAGTCACAATCAGTTTTGACTTAAAAATGACACAATTTCTTTATAACCAAAACAGGAATATTTGATCTCAACATCCTCACCTAATGGATATCTTAATGCTTTTACATAGCAAAACAAACAAAATATAAATTAGTACATACAATTACAATGTTTAACAAAAGAAACACCTTTGCGCCTCTTTTGCTCTTCATTTCTTTAACACTCTTATATTTGCTATTTGTTGTGGCAAAGGTTGCAAATGAAGGCTATTTTCTTGAGATTTTTCTTCCTCTTTTAAGGTGGTTTCTCTCACTTCATCTATGGTCTCTTCCGTTGTCGTAGCTGATTCATCCATCTATACTATTTATGTTAATATTCATCTCTCCATTAACAAATTAGATGGAGCAAATTATGATACTTGGGCCTCAGATATTAACTTATGGCTTAAAAGTCAAGGGTGTGTTGATCATCTTACCAAGTGTGGTGTTGATGTTGATGAAAATGAGGTTTCTTGTTGACTGAAAATTGATGCTCAATTATGTATTGTTATCAAATCTACCATTCACTCGTCTTGAAAACAAATTTTTCGTTCTTTTGAGACGTGTTCAGAAGTTTGGGAGCAGGCAAAATTATTATACACCAATGATACTCAACGTCTTTATGGTTTATGTCAAAATCTCTTCAATGTTATTGCTCCTAAATGTCTTGATGGTATAATAGCAGAATATTTAGGTAAAATTCATGTTCTCTTCATGATTTTAATGAGTTATTTCCTCTCCCCTCTACTCCTTGTCAAGAATTAGAGTTATGGCCTCAGTTACATATGAGCTTATTTGGCTTAAACATTTACTTAAAGAATTACAATTTGGAGAGGCCACTCAAAAGACACTTATATGTGATAATTAGGTTGTTCTTCATATTCACTACAAGAAAAAAGTCATTTAGAGAACAATTTTTAGCTACCAAATGAAATGATTACTAATTGTGACTAAAATAGTTACCAAATTAGATTTTGGTTGCTAAATAACTACAAAATAGAAGTAATGATTGAATTTAGTGACCAATTAAGTCAAGATAATTGGTATCTACCATTAGCTATCAAGGTTTTAGTGACCAATACCATTAGATTCTAAATTAGTCTCTAACTTAATTAGATACCAATTTAGAATCTAATAGCATAGGTCACTAAAATCTTGGTAGGTAATGTTACCAATTATCTTAACCTAATTTGATCACTAAATTCAATCATTACTTCTATTTTGTAGTTATTTAACAACTAAAATTTAATTTGGTAACTATTTTGGTAACAATTAGCAACCATTTCATTTGGTAGCTAAAAATTGGTTTTTAAATAGCTTTTTTCTTGTAGTGATTAGCTCAAATCCTATCTTTCATGAATGCACTAAACATATTGAGATTGATTGTCATTTCATTCGAGAGAAAATTATATTTGTAAACATCAAGACTGAATTTGTTAATTTGAATGATCAATTAGCTGATATTTTTACTAAATCTTTGCGGGGACCTAGAATTGGTTATATTTGTAATAAGCTTAGTTCATATGATTTATATGCACCAGCTTGAGGGAGAGTGTTGAATATAATAGACATAGCCCATATTTTCTATTAGTCTATTACTATTTTTATCTATAAATAATCAATTCATATGTGTGTATTTTATACCAGAGAGATTAATTCATAATTATTTTTTCTTTATTTTAATAAGTATGATTTGATGTTTTACCAATATATCCTGCCATATCATGTTCCTCTCTTGCTCAATGATATGATTTCAAGATGGTGTCGTTTAAAGATTAAAAATTTGGCTTAGAGGCTTGATATGTAAATTTCAATCTAACACTTTTTATTTTCACCAATATTTCATGTTACTCTTTAGATGACACATAATAAAAGTGGTGACATCAAATATGTACTCAAAGATTAACACAAAATGTAATCAACCAAGATTAAATAAAATATAAGAAACATTTAATAAGATAAATATACTAATGAACTATCAAAAAAATAATTAATCTTTCCAATTTTTCCAAATAGATAATTCAAAATTCAATATAATGACAGTCAATACTCTCTCCTCTTCTTTTTATATAAAAGAAATCATATGAATAATTTAAATTGGAGGTATTACTTTAACCCTTTGTTGGATCTCAAATAAGAAACTAAGGTTCACTTAATGTTAAACATATCACACAAATGTTCTAAAATTTCACCAACATAACACTTGAAATGCAAACCTCTTAAAAATTAACAATACAACTTGCAGGGTCAAAACAAAAACATTAAGTAAGAAAAAAATATCAATTTAAAGAATATATAACCTAATTTTAGAATTTTTCGAACATGGTCCACAACAAATATAATTAACTTTAAAATTATTCCCTTAACCTACATTTTTAAGTAATTATCCAACTTAAGTCTAGAGTCATTCTCATGTAATAGACAAATATTCTTTTTACTAATGCTTTAGTATGTCACTTATCGCTACAACACCTATTAATAATACTAATACAATAGTGTCACCATCAATGAGTCAACAATGACACATTATATGACATGTATTACACTAATACATGCTACTATATATTTTCATATTACATACTGTTCTAGCAAAAAAAGATAATTAGTTTTTTCTAACAAGAGCCTTTTGTGTTCCTTTCCTCCTTTTCATTGTTCTTGTATTTCCTCATTTCTCTCTCCTTATATGATTGATATAAAGCCTAATTTTTAGTTTCAATTCATTTTATTCATTACTAATTATGTCTCTTTAATATAATGATTCACATTAAAATAGTTTAAATGTCTTAGTAATGGAGATTCACCTACTAAATAGACTTAAATGTCCTATCTTAGTATCTTCCTCTTACAAGTCTGTCAATGAACTACCAAAAGTATTACTAAGTATTACCAAAAGCAAACCCAAGGAGATGGAGCTTGAACCATAACATTACACATCCCTACGGATGATCAACCCATTTCCATTCTGATCCAATAGTCCAAACTCAATCATGGGTCATTGACTGATTTATGATGGAACATAACACCCCAACCTCGAGCCAAATAGGTAAAGAGGTTTATCTAGCAAAAAGCCCAAGTTGTTCCTTTATTGCGATTTGAATCATATAGCGATATTGCATTTATTGTGGGTTTCTACATATGCATTCTTTCATAATTATTCCTATTGCTTATATTGACATTTTTTCTTTATATTTCTTCATATTTTTTCAATTTTGTTTAGATTTCTTCAATTTTTTTCCTATTTCTTCAATTTCTTCCTATTTCTTCAATTTCTTCATATTGCATTGTAATTTTCTTAGTGTATAATTGTTGATCAACCTTGATAATTGTGTATACTTAGTAAAACAATCTTTACTATGAAAGAGGTGACATTGTTAAAAACCTTTGAGGAAAAATGTAAAGGAAAAATAATGTCATCGATGTCCTTTATATCCTTTTGTACATTAGTTATAGTACAAACATTATTTGAAGACAAACGAGATTTATTGCATTCCAAGTTCGTGGGATGAAGCTCCATCCAATGTTTTTAATTTATTTGTATGCTCCATTTCCCGATACTTCTCATATCTGATTGAATTCTTCATTGATGTCATTGAGGTTGTACTCATCACATGGCTTACGATCTTGTGGTGTAGTTGTGCAACTTAGTGAGATCGAGTTTTTGGGGATCGAAAACCATATGGTCAAAAAGATTTTTTTAAAGGCAAAAGGTGAAAATGAAGTGCTATAGGCGCTTTGTGGTGAGGCAGAGGTAGGAGAGTTGTGTGGTTTTGGCAAAACGAGGGTGAAGGTTTTCTCAATTCATCCTTGTGAAAGGAAGCAATGTGTCGACACAAATCTAGTTAGGTTTTTACATTAGGGTTTCTCATGATTTCATATGTGTTGTTTAGTGGAGGTATAGGAACAAATTTTACCTAGCCCCACAGTGGGGACCATTATTCTAACCATAAAAGATTATTAGGTTTTTTCTAATAACCAGAGCATTTTTTTGTCTCCTTTCTTCCTTCCCCTATTCCTTCTACTATAATATTTTCTCATTTCTCACTCTTATTGTGATTTGAATAAGTTCTTGGTTTTAGTCTCTATTCATTTTAATTATTACTAATTAGATCTCTTTAATAACATAATTCATATTAAAATAAAATAATTTAAATACCTTTGTATTATTATTGGAATTCAGCTATTAAATAGTTAAATATGTGTATCTTTCTCTTACTAAGTTGCTACTGCTACTGAGCCCAAATAAACATCTATTAATCTAAATTCGGTCACTATGACACAAATGAAAATTACTAGAAAAAGACATGAATGTAGAAGAATGAAATAAAGAATAGCTGAATGAGGAAGAAAGTTTAAAAGACTAACTTAGGATGATGGTTATCTTGAAAATTGTTATTAAAGTAGTAAACAACCATGATAATAATCATGATTTAGTTCTTTCAACAACAATTTTCTTTGAAAATATTGTAATTGATATATTTTGTACTATTTATTGTTAAATTTTTTTTTTACCATTTAAATTTTTAGAATTTGTTCTTTCCTAAAACAAAACAAGACAAATCTTTAAGATAAAACTTTAACACGACATTACAATTTCTTTTTAATACAATATATCTCATCAAAAACTTTATAAACGAGTCTGACATATAAAAATAGAAATGGTGAGATAGTTTTTTTAATAACATTAATACGACACACGCAACTATTAAAATTTATACTTATTTTAATAGTTGTTTTTAGATAGGGAATAATGATACCATTTTCGCATTTTCAATATACTACAATAATGTTTAAAATCATTACCTGCATAAACAGTATCCATCTTCAAAGAAATATAAGTATAAGTACAAATAAAGAAGTGTAATTAATTACTTTAAAATTAAATTAATTATAATTTCAACTAACTAGTAGGCAATTTTTTCTATAAAGACTTGCTTTATAATTTTATGTAAAAAAAATTTGAAAGTTGAATGGGGAATTATACTTATGTTTTGAGTTTAGTTTTAAGGTTGTAATAAGAAAAGCAAGTTGTTTCATTCTTCATTTATCTTTTTCTCATTATTTTTTTAAAGATTCTTTCTTTAAACTCTCTCTAAAAGTTTAAGGAGTTTCTTTTCTTTTTTATTCATTTTTTCTTACAAGATAATCAAGACTAAACTTAAATCATACAATGAGAACTTTATCCGAAATAAGTTTTTTTCTCTCTTTAAATTTTAAGTTCTCTTTTCTTCCTTTAGCTTGCATGTATGATATGATGAAAAAATAAGTTTGAATAAGTTTAAGTACGTAGTAATGTGTTTATTTGTGAAGTTTGACTTTCTAAAAGTAATTTATATAGTGTTTAAGCATCTCATCATCTTCTTTAGAACTTAGTTACCTTGAAGATCAAACCTAAGTGAAGTTAACTCTATTCAAAATCCTAATATAGATTATTTTATATAGATTAAAATTTTTGTATAAGTAAACTCTTGAAGTTACTTAGATTCTTTTTGTTTAATGGTTTTGTGTGAGAAGTTTTATACTTTGGAAACTAGAATTAGGATTTTTAGTGTGAAGATATACTAAGTCTTGAGAATTATAGTGTGTTTAGTTGTTGAATTTTTGAATATTAACTTATGATATCGATGAACTATATTGGAATATAATTCCTACCCAATTATGAGGTAGTTTTAAAATCTTGAACAGATACATATGTGAAGATATGACTTTAGGGAACCATTTTATTCTCATTAAATGATACCAATTAAATGATACCAATATGTGAATGAAATGGCCATAACGCAAGAGATAGTAATTTTAGTATTGATGATGTATTTGTCATCTAATGTTGTAGTTTTGCAAAAAAAATAGAGATAATAATGCATGCATATTGGTATGTGGATATCTTGATTTGTCATATTTTTAAGTGTTTATTGATTTTTATTTTTTGAATATCTTGCTCAATCGACCATTTTTCGTGTGAAATAGAGATCGAATGTAAGACTTCTAAATGTAGTACTCCTCAATTAAGCATAGAGTGCCATTTAAGTAGAATTTTGTTGTTCAAGCTAGGAGAGAATTAAATGTCTCATCTATTTTACTACAGAACATTTCTCAAGTAATAGAATATTGATTAAACGTTGATGTATGTTGCTTAAAAAAAAAATCATCGTTAAACGACGAGAAAGTTAACCATATTTTATATTTTTCCAGATTATATTACTTAAATGATAATCCTTTAGGGTGTATAACATGTTTCATTATTGAAAAATTCTTTTAATATTATGATTTTATATAATTTTTTTTGTTATATGTTATTTTTGGATGATTATTATTTGATACTGAGATATGAATTGTATATATGATAAAATATTAATTACCAAATATTAGAATCATTACAAAAATGGAATATTCATTAGTTTGGTTAGCATGTGTGAAGAATTATCTTAATTGCATGTATGCAACCATAGTTTTCGTTATGAATCAATGATAATCTTTTCAGTGTTTTTATTTAATATTTGTTTTTTAAAAGTTGTGAAATTTTTATTGAAATTATTTTATGATAAGGATGATTTGAAAGTTGAGTAAAAAAATGTTAATATGTACGTAAAATTTTATTTTAAATTTTCTGCTTTATTCAAGATAAATTATTTAGTGTTTCTTTTCAAAAACTTGGAACAATCTAGTGAACATTAGACTATAGTTATGTTTTCTGTTTCTTTTCAAAAACGAAAGAGTACATCGAACTTAAAAATATTTAATAAAAAAATATATTTGATCTCGTAAAGAGAATCATTACAACGGTATTGAGAACTGATTATTGAAAATATCTCTGCATCTTTCAATCATTTTAGTTGATATTGTCGTCATGTATCAAAGATTAGTCATAGTCTGGAATTATACAAGGAGCTATTTATACTATATATTTATGAAGAATAAAGACTTTTTAGGTTTTTTTTTTTCAATTCTCTGAAACCTAAGATAATAAATCATTGAGGTTAACATTTCATCGTATAGTTTTTTTAAATGCTTTTGTATTTAATTTTTATACTCATGTTTTACATTTATCTTTTAACGTAACTTGACATCGAAATTATGTTTTCTCAAGTAACTTGATATAGAAATTATATTTTTTTTACGTTTAACTTAACATATACCTTTACATCAAAATTGTATTTTGTAAAATTATTTCAATTTCAATACATTTTTTTTTAAAATATATAAATAATTAATAAATTATTAGTTTAACTAGTACAAGTTTAATCCGCTGTAAGCAAACCCAAAAAACAACAATCCTGGAAACACTTACAGCAAGAACAACAATTACAAAACAACTATGAAATAACCCAACAAAAATAAGAAAAAGTTTACCACAGCATAAACATATACAAGATATAGCAACACAACATTTATAATCAAATTTTAAAATCCAAAAATGAGTGAAAGAAACTCTTTGAAAAACTCATTATATTAATTCAAATCGTATATCAATCCTTCTAAAATTTGTATGAAAACATGAGGCCAAGTGATCTACTCAAAATCATAGATTAAAATTAAATATGATGATGCTTTTAATTTATTACATTAGCATTTAATTGATTATTCTTTAAAAAATAGTTATAACAACTTCTGTTTCAATCAATTAAAAGAAGTGTTAATATATTAAATTAGTTCAACAATTAATCCTGGAGTTTATTTAATTGATTATTAAAATATGCAATGGATTATTTTACTCGGAACTCTGAAAATATTCAAATAGTTATCCTCTTCAATTGATTATTAATGGGATAATCAATTATCATGTTGGGATCTCATCAAGAACAGTTTAATAGATTAAATAAAAATGTAATCAATTATTTTGTTATAAAAACCTTTTAAAATAATTTTTCTCTTTTTTAAGAAAATAATACATATTTCAAAATTCATTTTAAGATAGTTATGTGCTTGCCTTGTAAATACTTTGGTGTGAAATACTCATACAACAATTACATAGAAAGTCAAAACATTCTAGACACATCTACAACATCTTTATCTTTATTCATCATTAAAACATCATCTCTTTGGGACTTGAGCATCTTCAAATCTTCAAGTATAACATAGAGCTCTTAAAAAACTTTTGAAAATCATGCTTACAACATGCAACTTTTTCTTCCATACTTTTTATCTTTTTATTATCTCATTCTTTGGTTTGTTTTAGGTTTGATATTTTTTTCATTAGTTGCAACTTTCTCTTTCTTAAGCTTTACATTTTTCAAAAACTAAGATTCTAAATTTTTGTTTTAGTTTCAAATATTGCTCAGTGATGGAGTTGCAACTTGTGAGAATATTCTAGTAAGAAATATCATTCTCATAATCTTCATTAAATGAATGAACATGATAAGTCTAAAGCAGTATCAAAAGAGAAGTTGAGATTAGAGAGTCTCTCTTCTTTTGTGTCTACCATTAAAGCAAAGGTTGACATGTTCAACATATGACTTTGAATCTGAGCCTTCCCATGTGCCCATCCAAATTTTCTTCTTGAACCTTGGCTTCTTCCTTAGCCTAGGACTCTTAGTACTCATGTGGCCAGGCATTCTACACTTAACGTCTTCCTTTTCCTTTTTATAGAGATTTTACTTTTTCTTGCTAAGAAACCTTTTATTTTCTTGTCCTTTTCGTTTAAGCATCTGCTTAAACTTTTGCAACATGAGGGAGATTTTCTCATCAGTTGAGTTATTAGACTCAATCTCAGATATATCATCTTCTTCCTCTAAAGCCTTCAATGCTCTGGTGTCCTTTCATTTGACATGTACTTGTTTTGCCATAGATTGGAGACCTTTATTAGACGAGGTGGATGCTACCTTTTGGTCATGATCTTGAAGATGAATCTCATGCACTCTCAAGATTCCCAAAAGCTCATCCCAGGTGAGATTCTTTAACTCACGGGCCTTCATAATGGCCATTTTCTTGAGGTCTCATACCTTTGTCATACTATCTAGCACCTTTAGGTTTATCTGAGCCTTCAAGAAGCTTTCGCCAAGGGCTTCGAGCCCTTTAAAGAGGATCTACTTCCTTCCTAACATATCATCCACCATTTCACCACCTTTCATGTGAACAATTCATATTCTCTTCTGAGAGTGAGAATTTTCCTTAGTTGGACATCCTTATTGCCTTTATAGTTGATCATTAAGGAGTCTAAGATCTCATTGGCTAATTTCAACTTGTAATTTTTTTATACTCATTTTTTGAAAGAGCAAAGATGAGAGTGCACCTTGTTTTGTTGTTCAATTGCATCCATTCGAACTCTTTTTTATCCCATTCTTCTTCAACAATATTGATAATAATATCTTCTTTGGTGATAATTTTACACATCTGATAGTGTATGCAATTCATATACATCTTTATCTAATCCTTCCAATATGGAAAGTCTTCTCCAAGAAAGGCTAGAGGCCTAGTGAGAGATGTTCCTTCAGCTATCAATTGTTGCTCTATACCTACCATTACTTGGATCTTTCCTATACTTTTTGTAAGGTGCTCAACCCTTTAGAGATTGAGTTTTGATAGCAATTATGAAAATAGGTGAATACAAGAGAAGAAAGGATTAAATTGTGTATTGAAAAATTTTGGCAGATTTTTCACAATGATGCATATAATACAGTATGGTCAGACACAACTTTGATTTGACAGAACAACTGTCAAAACCTTTTTCAAAAGACTTAGTTTGAAAAACTCTCTTTCCTAAGTTAGTTTATATATTTTATTACATGCAATATATAAGAGATTAAGGATAAGAAGGATTTAAAGTAGGAGTTTTTGTGTTGGTTTGTTTGTAAATGTATATTATGTCTATTTCTTAACCAACTTGGTCAAGTTTTACTAAGCAGACTAACACTATGAAAATACAATCGAGTGTTATTGAACCTCAGTCAATCTTGGCTAAATCAATCCAAGTATATTTTGAATAGGTAGTCACTCTTGGCTAAAAACCTAAGTGTTGTTTGAAAGTCAACCACTTTTGACTAGACAACCCAAAGTATTCTTTGGAAATCAACAACTCCTGGATAAATATAAATATTTTTTGAAAAGCAATCACTCGTCACTAAGGTTTTAGTGAATAAAGGGAGTGATTTAAAAGATTAATGAAGTTTTCTCCCTAGGTAGAAAAAACACATCTCTTAATGAATACAAGGTTTAAACACTTTACTAATTTGCTACACAAAGACAAACAACGTTCTTCTGAAGTTTTAGGCACTAAAATCTTACAACAATGAAATTAATAGTGTTGTAATTCTTGATCCATTGTCTTTCTTGTCTTCAACTTGGAAGATTTCTTTAAATATGAAGTTGAGAAAAGAATCATTACAAATCATTTTCTACTTGTTGAAAGATTTCACTTCAAATTTCCATCTTCAAGACTGTTAAACGGCCAAAACAGTGTTATATGGTCAACCCTGGACTAGATGATCAATGCTAGATTAAACTGTCAACTCTACAATATATTATCAACTTTAGACTAGATGGACAATGCCTCATTAGACGGTCAAAGCTACATTAAAAGGTCAATCCTTATTAGCTGGTCAAAGTTGCATCAACTATTCAACAAAGCATTATCTTATCAACGAAGAGTTCAACAGTTAACAAAGCATTAGACAGTTAACTATGTATTAGACGGTCAACGAAGCATTAGATGATCTATTCTTCTCTTTTGTGTTAGACGGTCTAGTCACTTGTTGAACTAGATAAGCATTTTCCAAACACATTTTTGGCTTGTTTTAGTTCATTTGATTGCGCTTAACTACTAATTGATTAATTTCTAATCAAAATCAGAGGATTAACAAGATTTTAAGTGAATTAATTTCAAGACACATAAGAACAATATCTAAACCAAATAAGAAAGTTTGAACTAATTTAATCTCTTAATGTTTGGAATATAGTCTAATTAAATGTGTATCACTTAAGGATTTTATTTTCTCTAATCAATAATTAACTACGCAAGAGTTTCTACTTCATATAATGTGTTTATACTTATATACATGCTTCAATAGAGCGTATAATAGTTTGGGCTATGAGAAAATTGCTTGTAATTCTTTACTACTGTTAAGTAAACCCTTGTGAAATTTAGTTGTACTCTCTTGAGAGAGTTTCCTTCATTTCTAAGTGATCTTGAACTCAGGGTTAGATTGAGATTGGTTTAAGCTGGAGAGGTTTATGCAGCTATGATAATCTGGAGAGGTTTGTGTACTCATGATAACCTAGAGAAGTTTACGTAAGTATTTATAGTATAGTAAAATCTCTTGAACAATTTGTTCAAGAGAGAACTACACATAACCCAAGTGGCAGGGGTGAACTAATATAAAATTATTTTCTATATGCTTTCCAATTCTTGTATTAGACGTTCTTGGTTTGGTCTTTTGCTTGTAGCGATTTGAGTTTGGGCTCCATCCAACACCTCCTTCTTGAGCCAGTTGTTCCTACAAAGGCTTCGCTTGTTCATGCATTAGCATAAAGATGCATTAAATGTGCTTCGTGCATCAAAGAACGCTTATCTTTCTTTAAGAAAAATGTTCATAGTTGTCATGACTACTCAAACTTTGATCAAAGAGATTTCAACCAAACTAGAGTAAAGTATAGGAATGTATGAAGCAGATAACCTTTCTAGAGTTGACACGGGATGTCAGAATATGCTTTGGTATGCAACAACTTTAACACGTCCTTCAAGAGATCTTTGATATTAACTTGTGCTTTGTGATATCTTCTTGGTAATATGAAGATAAGAACATTATCTACATACAAAATATGCTCACGAATATTTTTTTCAATAGATACAATGTTAATTTAAAATACTATGTGCATGGATATTGTTTGATGAGACCTTTACTCATAAGATGAAGCAAAGAGAACACACGTGTTATGTATAATTTTATAGACAAAGCACACTATGTCTCAAATGATCTTTATTTGATAAAACTTGCGTAATATAGACAAATTGTTTTCATGATTTATGCTTTATTGGTTAACAAGAGTTAATCAAAATTTTAGGGTTATTTGATCATATTCTAACATGGATGTCACCATTGTTTAACACCAATTGATCGAGCTGGCAGGTGGTTCACAATACCATTAATTTTGTCCCTTTAAGGATAGTTGAAAAAATCTTGTAAAGGACGACACTATTGTCAGAAAATAAGTTGACTTGTGTCATGTATGTTTTCCTATGCTCATTAAAATCAGTTGTTCATGTAGAACTTTGCTACATATGGGAGAAAGTGTTGTCGTGATGTCTTTCATGAAAGAGTGGAAGGTATGAAGGCCATGATGTTCTACGTTGATTTGGTGGGACGACCAAAGTTCTTATTTTCTGGATAATATTAGTGAATACTTCATAATTGGATCTCACCAAAACTCTTTCTCCTTAGTTTCAACCATTATGGGTTGTTTTGTATGGTGTTCAATATTTGTTGAGTAGTATGATGATCGACTTTTTTTTATATAAGATTCAACTACATGAGAAGGATGGTGAGAACTAGATTTTTCATCTTCATTAAATTACAGTTTTGAACCAGAACCAAAATCTTTATTTCATTGGCAGCCTTTTGTTGTATTAATAATAATTAGGTGACCAAGTGCAACCTCTTTTTCTTAATAGTTGTAATTCTATTTTGTATTATTTCATCATTCTGTTGCACTACTTCTCTTTGTGTTTTTAAGAGTTTTAATTATGGAAGATGTGTCCATCTCACCATTAAATAAAGAGTATATGACAATATGGCTTCTACTAATAACTATAAATTAAGGTGGTTTAGAAATTTTTTTACCAAAGTCCTATAGTGAACATAAAATATTTTTACTAAAAAATGAAGAGTGGAAAAGCTATTGAACTGATGTAACCTTTGTGTCAAGTTGTGAATTTGATGGGATGAGTTGTTCTAGTATTAAATTGAGATCTACCTACAAAAACTTTTCTATCACTTAATTCAATAAAAAAATTTAGAGATTAAGAAATAATATATAAAAAATAAAAATAAGTAATAAGATTGTACCCTATTTTATGAAAATATTTTTCTATGAACTTATGAGCCTCTCGAAACAAAGATATGAACTCTAAAATTATTAGAGTTGAATTGGTAATTGCAAAGTAATAACCAAATTGTTATATGTAACTGAATTATTAAAATAACTAACAAGATTGCTAGCTAATTTGATTGATAATTGATTTATGAATATTCTTGGAGTTATTCTACGAAGGCAAAGAAATTTTAAAATGTGTATAAAAGTTTTAAATATGTATAAAAGTTCATTTCAGTTAAATATGCATAAAACTTCAAAGTTCAATCATACTGTAAGTCTTTTTTTAAAGATAAAAGTATTTTTTGTTTATGTTTGTATTTTATACTAAACACGGGTGAGTACTGGCAAGAGCCAAATTTGATCCAAGTGTAACCATGAAGAAGGCGAAGAATGTGATGCAGCGAATGAGGACTTTCCCTATCTATCTCTCTCATACGTATCTAAGAAAGATTATTAGATGGAGAGGAGAGTGATGGTTCTCTTATCCCTTATTCTAACCTCTATTCTCATCACTCTTCTCAATTATTTCCATTTTTCTGTCAATGACAACGAAATTTCATTTATGTTTAAAGTTTGATGGTTTGTGTTCTTTATTTGGCCATTTTGAACAGAAAAAGAAAGAAGGCAACACATATTTTTGGCCTAGTACTTTTGCCGACAATTGAGATATTAGCTCCTTCAAGGCAAAATATAAGCATGTGAAGAGATTTAAGACCGTCACTCTATTTTCAAATTAGCTAGAAATAATTTTAAGACTTTACTTTTAATTCATTAATAATGAAATTAGAAACTAGTCGGTGAGTCATGTTATACACCAATTTTCTCGTATAAAATAAAATACCATTAAAGTATTTATTTTATATTTAAAAATTATTATTATTTAATAACATTAATAAAATATGATAATTACAATGAGAGATTGAACTAAATAATTATTTTTTCATTTCTAAAAGATCATTTTACTCTTTATCTTGTAATTCTTCGTCTAATTACAACCTAAGAAAATATTGATCTAATTTTAAGATGTCAAGAAACACAACAATTATAAACACAATACAATAGTAAAATATGAAAAACATAAAGAAGATGTAGTTGAAGAGAATAAAAGAAATAATTAAAATAATTATAAGAATATTAATTCCTAATTTTTACTTTCATCCTTATCAAATTCATTAAATAGTATTGTGTTAGACAAAATTTAGACATTGTATTAGAAAAAAAATTGTTAAAATCTATATTTTGAAAACATAAAACAATTTTAAGTAATTAGATGAAGTATCGTTTGAAAATCAATATAGGACATTATATTATTTCTACATGTGAAAATAGATGAAAATACGAGAAGGGAATATTTAATTTTGTTTTAAAACTTTTCAAAATCTTTTTACAAAACTTTGCCTGATAGGTGTTAATAAATGAACTTTATGCTTCACATATGATCTATCAAGGAATTATCTTAAGAGTATCATCTTATGAAGATTGTCAAATGCATCTTTAAGTTTGACAAATACACTGTCAAAATATTTCAAAATTTATTTTTCATAAAATGCTCGTTTTTAAGTTAGTTGAGAATTAATATCAGGCAATCTAAGGAGATAAAAAAAATGTATACAAATTGGTTTTATATTGGTTTGTCTGTAAACAACATATTATTATTTTTAGTTCTCAATCAACTAATTGAGTTCCAGTAAGCAGACTAATGTTGTAAAGGTACAAGAGAGTATTGTTTGAACCTTAATCACCCTCGACTAAAAACTCTTAATATTCTTTGAAACATATAGACAGTCATGGTTAAATTTCTGAGTATTTTTGTGTGAAAACTAAAAAATCACCAGTAAGGATTGAATTGTGGTAAAATGATTCTTTAAATTCTTTTCACAAAAATTATTTAATTAATAATTCTAAGCTCACTATCTTGATTGAGACACAATCACATCGACAACATTTTCATGTGATGTATTATATCATATGTATTTGACTAACTTCAAGTGAATCATTCATCATCGTTATTTTCTTATTTATCATCTGAAGATCATACTAAGATTCTTTAGTCTGACAGACAATATTTAATGCATATGTAACCTATGCAAATAGTTCAAGAATGCAAGAGTTAAAGTGAAGCACATTTCAATTAAGTTTCTCCTGATACAGCTAAAAGCATGTCTCTTTGAGTAAAATTCATAACAAATATAATCATACAAACATATTTAAAGGCTCGCTATATTGTATCTTATCTAACTCTATAGGGTTACATTAGATGCAGATTTTACAACTTAACTAAATTACTTGACTAATAGATATTCAAGTTTAGTTTAGCAAGTTATTAACTCATAATTTAGAGTCTGCTCAAACAAATACAACCTAAATATATCAAAGAGTCATATTTAACACCCTAAACCAACTACATTTACCTAAACTTTGTGTGTGTGTGTGTGTGGAGGAGCGGGAGTGCCTGTGCATGTGCTTGTGTGTGTACATGTATGTGAAAATAGATCAAATACACAAGAAGAAAATGTTGAATTTTGTATTACAATTTTTTGTAATAATTACCAAGAACAACGTCTAATAAGGTGAGAAAGAGGTTTTATGTATAATGATTGATAAAACACAATTTGTATTGATATACTAACTATCAAGAAGATTTTCACAAACTATGTAAAATAAACTTCATCTTTAATGCGTTGGACAACAATTCGGTAGTATGTAATTTGAAAGAGTAAGTGATGATAAAGATTTACGTAGCTTTTTATATTATTTCATCTATAAATGAGACTATGTCCAATTCTTGATCAACTTGACCAAGTTTTACTACAAAGACTCACATTGGAATATACAAACAGAGTATTATTTAGACCTTTGTCCCTTCTAGCTAAATATTGAGTATTGTTTAAAACTACAACAACTCTTAGTTAAATCGATTTTTGTTTGAACACCATTCCTAATTAAGATAAAATTACGATGAAAGTGATCAAAAGATCATGAGGATGATAGCTAAAAGAGGTTTAAGTCTTTAGATGAATACAAGGTTAAGTTTTTTCCTTTTAGATTCCTAAAGAATACTACAGTGATCTATGGAAAGGAATTGCACAGGATATAATACAAGATTGTCGTAAGTGTTTTCACTTAAAATCTTTTCTTAGCAACCTTTTCTTTTTAAGATGTTATTTATTGGGGTCTTGAGAAATGTAGTCATTGCAAATCCTTTCCAGATGCTATGTAGTCTTGAAGTGTTCTTGGTTCTTCAAATTGTGTCTTTCCAAAGAGAGTTATAATAAATGTTCTTCATGTAGCATTAAATGCAAACTTATTCTTGAAGACGCCTATGTCAAATAACTTTTATCTCATTTTGAGTAAAGGTCAAGACCATACATTATAGATAGTCTATGCAGAAGAGTGAAACAGTCTTTTTAGAGGAGTTGTGACATACGACATATTTAAGAGACTCTTTGAAATCTTTGATAGATTTTTAGAAGATCCTTTTAGTGCTCAGATAAAGAAACAGAAAATTCTCTGCAAAAGCATAATACAAACATTTATAAGTTTTGAGTTGTACTAATATTGAAGACTACTTATCTTATTTTATGTTTAAAAAGGAGCTTATTAGATGAAAATATATTGCATTTGTTGTTATCAAATGAAAAAACTATAATACATTGCACCACCACACAACACATATTATAACACATAGGATTACCTCCTCCTAAGTAAACATTATGTCTACATCACATCATCAACCAACAAATCACATTAATTTACCGTGCACAACTCTTCATACACATGTAATTTTTTTAAGCAAAAAAATTCATCTAGTAAAATCAATAAACATATGATTCAATATTTTTTTATACAAATATATATATATATATATATATATATATATATATATATATATATATAATTTCCAGCAAAGAATGAAAAATTAATATTAAATGTGAATGTTAATTTTTTCATCAAGTTTGACCTATATTGACGTAAAAAAGAAAACTTTTAATCATATCTAATAAAGATTGTTAATGACCATAGACCGTCCACATCCATTAATATTACAGAAAATCACTATCAAGCTCCGATAGTCATATGAATATTATAAATCCATAATTACATGAGTTTAATTTTTATATTTCAGTAATATAAACTCTAATAAATTCAATTAATTAGAAATCACTAAAAATATTATTTAAAAAAGTTAAAGTAAAAGTTACATTACAGATTCTACAGAATAATTAATATTAAACGAATATGTAAAAAGTAACTCTAACTAAAAAACACGAACTTCCATAACTTTTACACCGAAAATAGATTTTAAATGTTTTAATATATCTGATAAAGGAGTTTTTTAGTGGCATCTCTATTGTATGTTTTAATTTAATTTTGTGAGTTTTACTATGTTAGATCACGTTTAACATTTTTTAAAATTTTTATTCTGACACAAAGATTTTAGAATACTCATCCCATTAATGTTTTATTTGGATGTTAGTAAATATTTGTTTAAAGCTTTTATTCTTATGACTTAAATCTTGGATCTTATTTTTATGTCAGCAATTGAGAAGTTTTATAAGACTCACTAATTTTATGACTCAATATATGGCACAAGCAATAGATATGTTTATAGCAGGGAACCTTCATAGACTTTTAAATTAAGTTGCTTGACCACTGTCTATATCTTAGTCTTTTTATAATCAGTAAAAAAATATTATAGCAGTGGAACCTATCGAAACCCTAGCACCACGAGATTTGGTCTCAAATCTCTACACCTGCTCAATCAAGACAAAAGAAGCTTTTGTGGTCCATGCTTCCTAATGTCAGCTCGCAGGCAATCGAAACTTCATTTTGACGATTGTGGTAAAACAAATGAAAATCAAGTTTAAAGAATATATTCATTCTTATACTCTTTATTTTAAGTGCAAAGCACTATTTAGCTACTGTTCCTAAACATGGATTTCTTTAGACGTGTAGGATAGAAATGGATAAATAAAAAATTGAAAAAAATATATATAAAATTATGGTGGTATTTTGATAATAGTATCAGTGATTTTCTTGGAGGATTTAAGAGTATTACAGGAGTTGGTTCTGCTCTTGATGCTGATATAGTAGAAGTGATGCAAGTCATTTCCCTAGCAGACAACTATCATCTATGGATAGAATAGAATGTGATTCCCCTTAATGATTAAGGTCTTTACAAATAAATCTCTGAGTCCCTTGGAGACAAACGTGCATGCTCTCTTTTTCTCATTTCTATGGTAATTTTTCTTATATTTTTGAGGAAAACGACTCATCACGCTTTAATAAGTTAGCTACTCTTAGATAATCTCTTGTTTGGTTAAACCACTTGTCTAGTCTTATTAATTATGATTTTTTTATAAATAGGAGTTATCTTCCCCTTTATCATTTTCATAGTTTGTTCTCATAGGTTTTAGCCCAGTTTTCCTATAATTTTGTACCCTTTCTCTCTTTTTATTTTTCTAAAATATGTAACATTTATTTAGTAAATATTGAAATCACCTTGAAATAATTATTTTTTTTTACTGGTAGATTGGATATACTTTTTTGAAATAAAAGATATAAAACACTTCAACAACACCGACATTTATAAATTTATTTATTATTTTTTCAGTTTTTTTATTTATTCTTTTTAGTCACTGTATTATATGTGTCTATTTTTTTATTTTTTTTTTAAGTAAATATGAGATCCACTAGAAAGAAATTTCATCAGAAATAATCTGTCATTAATCCATTACGGGGAAGATAATCTACTAAGGACAACATTCAACTCCCCCTTGTATTTCCTCTCTTACATGTAAATTTCTGCCTTTCCCTATCTATTAAATTATAACAATAGAAAAGAATAAGTAATAATGTAACCTTAATAAAAATAAATCATTAACAAAAGTATTGCTTTTAATTAAAAGATCATAGAAACAATAATAATGGTAACACAAATAAATAAAATAAGAATAATTCTTAAAGATAAATAATTTTAGAAAAAATACCTTTTTATTTCTCTTTAATCAAACAATTTCTTTTTTTTTTCTCACTCGTCTGTTTTTTTTTTTTTTTTTTTTTTTTTTTTTTTTTTTTTTTTTTATTTTTTTTTTTTTTTTTT
>Ga0209489_103748_pt1 | contig 29075 bp, 25 predicted proteins | sample SiratrowhiteBW_FD_187527 | JGI IMG/M metagenome (GOLD analysis project Ga0209489, IMG submission 187527) | Root nodule microbial communities of legume samples collected from California, USA - Siratro white BW (SPAdes) (version 2) | ecosystem: Host-associated > Plants > Roots > Nodule | place...
ATCATTAAACCTGAATTTACTACTGTCTTAATTGTTAATTACACAAAGTGCACATTGCATATACACAACCATGGCAAAGTAACTTCCTTTAATGATGAAGATTGGGATGGCATACTGTCAAATTTAGCATCAGGAGACAAGGTGGAGATTTTTGTGAATTTTGGTCATGGATTGGTAGTCAAGAACACAACTGTCTATCCGATATATAGTGAATCACATGACTTAGAAAAAAAGCCAAATGACTTAGAAAAGGAGGCCACGCCAAAGAAAAATTCCTTCGTTAGATTTATAAAGAAAATTGTAATGTGAATTCATAATTCATTTATCTTCTTTTAGAACAGTAAGATTCCTTTAGTTATGGAATTAATTCTTGTGTCCTTGAATGCAATTTATTTTTTCTGATGTTTTCCTCGTTTTTTCTTTCAGTATAGCTTATTGTCAAGAAATTGATGTTTACTTTAGCTTGTTTCTCGCTCCTCACATTGTGCTCCCCTGGCTTTGCTTGAGCTGTTTATTGTATTTGCTTTCTCGTTCTTACTTTTGTCAGTTCTTTTTCCCTTTTAGCATATAATATTTCATTCAGAAATGCACCTAAAAATTATTGCATTATCGAATAAAGATAGCCGCGGTTCGATAATTTATTGTTTTTTCTTTGCTGTCTGTTAGGAAGTTTCTGTTTTTGTTTCAACATAACAAGCACCGTAGCCTCATACCTTTGTTCAAGACTAAATCAAACAAAGTTTAATTACATTTTTTTTTTATTTACACTGATTCTATTTGTTTTAGGTATAATTTAAATATATCATTTCTTTCATTTACATTTTTAAGTTTCTTTATACTTTTCAGTTATGTACAAGTCACGTAATTTTTTCAATTTTCAGTTTTCAACTAATTTTTTTCAAATACAGTCATGATCTTAAAAATTATTTGAATTTTGTTAAAATTGTTTTAAAGTTAGTTCTTATAAATTAATACTCATTTGATATATGCCTCCAAATATAATCCTTTAAAAAATACAAATAAAAAAGCAAAAACAAGTATAACTAATAGTTAATAAAATTACAAATGTGCATGACGATTAGTTGTGTCAGTTATAGAAATCATATAGATTATGATGACTTAAAAAGTTTCATTTTCTATGTTTATTAAACAAACAACATAGAAAATTCACTTACTATGTTGGTTAAAACCGAAACCAATTCAAAACAAGTTTTAAATAATTTCATTATTCGCCATCATAAAAAAAAAAGTTTTGAAATAATTTCACTACATAATATTCGCTGACCCTTCTATATTAGTTATGATCTTGATGTAGAAACTAATTTTATTTGAAATATTTGAATTGTTTTAGACAATTCTCTCCCTACATAACAATTTACAATTCTCTCCAATGAATTTTTTCAAATATCCACTGTTGTTATCATTTACTCAAATCTTAATTATAAATTTACCCAGATCTTATTCAACATTAACAATGGTAATTAACAATAGATTGAATGGTAGTCAATATATTGACTAGAATAGTACATATATTCATTCTTAAAATTTTGACTTCTAATTAATAAAATAAAAAGAAATTTATTAGTTATATCAAACAAAAACATTAAATATAATTTTCGTCTATGACCTCAATGTTTAGGTAGCAACTTGAGACGAACATGGACAATTGCTGAAAAAGATGTAACAAAGATGTGTGAATGAGTAAAAGGAAGGACAAACAATAACAATGGTTGGGCAAAACTCACTCTAATGCCAACGTAAGATAAGGAAAGAATTATTGAGAGAATATTGAAGTACAATACTCCACTCAACAGGTTCGATATTTATAGCTTCAAAGAATGCTACTCCCTAATTATGAAGGAATTGGTCCAAGGTGATTGTTGAAGTAAAATAATTCAAATGAAGAAGCTCTGATGAATGAACTAATGCAGATAGAAAACAAGAAAAAGGACTGTTTTGAGTGCAAGCAGAACTGTACAAAATATTAATTTTTAATAAAGAAAAATAATGGTAAATAGCGGTTGTATTAGGATTACAAAAAAAAATGAAATATAACAAAAAATGCTTCAGGATTAACAGCACTATACACCAATCTCTCTTACACCCTGCGATACAGTTTGGACCACATCTGCACCAAAAGACGATAATTAAATGGTCAGCAACGTGCATTTTATTAATAATTTTCATTTTTTTTATTACCGTTAGAATATTTAGAAGAAGACATAATTATATCTTAGATTAATTTATGTTATGTTACTGATACATTAGAAATAGTTTCATATTTATATTACAGTAATTTGTTTGCTATTTAGTACTTTGTCCTCTGCATCACATCATAACACATCAACTACATTCAAAAAGAAAAACAAACATATCAATGCAGAAATATCATATAATTCAAAGTCTTTTATTCTCTTTTTCCTCCTTCTCAGCCTAAAACCGTATAATTTGAACCGATAACATAACATTACAAGTTTTGAAGAAATTTATAAGAAAAGCAATAAAATTATTTGTCTAGAGAGTTTGGTTTTCAAAAGCACTCCAATAGACAAGCACTGCTGTGCTAATGATATCATACAACCGAGTTAAACTAACCAATTTCTCCTGCTGGTAGTACTTAGCTCTACATTTGTCTGTTCTTGGCATATTTAATTCATCATGACTATAAATTATGATTTCGCTTTACTTTCAAATTTCATATTGAATAAAAAGTCTACATCTGATAATAAAATAAAAAATTTTCAAATCACTATTTAATTACAATCTGTCAAGTAAATTTATTGAGTTTTATAATAGTTTATTATCGACGACAATCTCTTAAGAGTTTTATTAATTGATAAATCACACGTAGAAATAGTCTTTTTTTAGTTAGTCAACATATATAATGCTTCGTAAGCCTACTTTTCTCTATCATTTATCTAGAAATTTATCCATATATTCTAATCGGGTAGATTTTCTTATGAATACATTCACATTTAAATATTAATTATAGAGAATATTCAGTTTTTTTAGGATTATTCTTTTGATAAAAATGTTTGACTTCCTTTTTACAGGATAGACCATTTACCTGATCACATTTACATGATAAACCATGAACTTATTATTCAATTCTAATCCATATTAGGATAATTCTTTTATCTTATAATATTGGCCTCAAAATACAGCCTTGTTGACGAGGTGGAGACAAGAGGCAAGAGAACATTTTGAGTACCTTTCTAACAAACCGAGTTTGTAAGGACTTTCTTCAGAATACCTACCTAACTACTTTTATGTAAATGATGCAATACTGATTGATTTAAAACATAGTCTTTTTCTATTCGTTTGAAAAAAAAAAACCCCCAGGTTTTCATTACGTGCTATTTTCTTTTAAAATTATTATTATAACTATTTCATTTACTTATTTTCTTTTTTAATATTTTATCAAAAACTATTTACAATAAAAGAGAAAAATTATTTAAACATCAATTTTAACTATTAAATAAAATAGTTATTAATTATAACAAAACAATTATCAAATTAAATTTTAATTATTAAATAATTACAAAATAAAAATAATAATTAAATTTATTGACTAATTAAATCAACATAATTAGTATCTAATATTAACTATCAAAGTTTTAGATACTTATATTCAAGATTCTAAATTATTCTCTAATAAAATTAATAACTAATTTTATTTTTTTAAAGACTAATAAATTAACTTTTAAAATCAATTTTTCTTTTAATATTTCTGACAAAAGTTTTGACGTGGCTAAAAGTCCTTACTCTTAGTCCAAATACTTGATAGAAACCCTGAATTTTCCGGGCTATCAAGTCTTGAACAGTTCATTCTCAAATATTGTCCAAGATTCCGTAAAGTACACTAATATGTTGGATGTTTCTGCTATGTTACATTGCTAAATTTGAAGGAGTGTACAAGTCTAACCAATCTTCTCGATTTTTATGGGTTTTCGAAATCTTTAAAAACTCTCATTCTTTCTAGGTTTTCGAAGATTGACCTATTGGAAAGAGATACAGTGCAAGGATAAATGTTAATGTAGAAGTTAATTTTTTTGAAATATTTAGTAGTCAGAAACAATTTTTTTATTAGGATTAAAACATTCTTAAAATAACTTTATTTATTTTACTTTTTATTATCAATAAAAAAGTAGTGGTCTTAAAATACTTTTATTTATTTTATTTTTATTATCGATAAAAAAAATAGTGCAAATGGAATCCTTGATAACCCTAATCGACGAAAATAATCATGTTAAACTGTAAGATAAAAAGGCACTGGATATATATCGCTAAGTGGATTTGATACCACAATATCATTACCAAGAATAGTGACCATTGCACGAATTAACTTAACATTAAATGAGTTACTCATAATTTAATTTAATTCATTGTATAAATCTCTTTTCAAAATTATATCCTAAGTACTCGAATTGATTTCCACTTTCTTGCTTTACAAGCTTCATGATTGTTTTATTATTATTGAATGATCATAGAAATATAAACTGAAAGAGACAAATACAAATGCCTAACCGACATGATCGTGACAAAATTAGTCACTAGATTTTTTTAAAATTAATTACCGTTGGTATGTGTTAATTATATATTACAGTTTGTAACATTTGATGAAAAATAATGATTGCACAAGATAATTTGAACAGCAAAATCAGATAAATGACTAAGCTTTTTATCTCATATGGTACAGAATATTGGCAAGCAATGAGTCATGTGATTGTTTGTCTCCCAAGTAACAATCATCCTTATTGCTTGGCTCATAAGAGTGAGGGACATTCTGTTTCTTTCACTGTACCTTCATATTGTGACATGAAGGGAATGACTTTGTGTGGTGTTTATTTATCAACCTCTGAAATCATTTAACCTGAATTTACTATTGTCTTAATTCTTAATTACACAAAGTATACATTGTCTTAACTGTTAACTACACAGTTTAATTTTATATAATTTATGCAATTTCTCGGTGCGTGACCTTATATTTCTTGGTAGAGTCTTGATGCACCCTTAAATTATAAACAATATTCAAACATAAACAAACTCAACATTAATGTTTTTCATGGGTTTAGACCTACCAGACCGACTAGAATTAAAAAAAAAAAAAATTCATAGTCATTAGTGTAATATTTTTTTTATGGACATGGTGCTTGAGAGTGGTTGTTGGTATAATATCTTAAATGGTCTGAACGCAATTCCATGACTAAAAAGAAGTATTAATCTTCCACGTACTTTAAATAGTTGTGTGGGTAAAGATAATCTATTAGCATCATTGCTTTCTCTTCTTCTAACAGTTGATGACGTCATCAATTCCTCCCATGGAATTCGCCTCTTCATCATCCAAACTTCCACGGATGTACGATGTGTTGATCAACTTTAGTGGAGAAGACATCCAAAGAAAATTTGTTTCTCATCTCGATTCTGCCCTCTCTGCTGTTGGTTTCACCGTTTTCCTTCACCACGAGAACGCAGTAAAGTCAACGCGCATCCAACAACCGACTTTTAATCTGTGTCGGGTGGCAATTGTTGTTTTCACCAAAAGCTATTCTGAATCTGCTTGGTGCCTTAATCAGCTTCAACAAATCATCAAATGGCATGAAACTTATTGCGGACATATTCTGCCCGTTTATTACGAAATTGAGCCATCTGATGTACGTCTTCAGAAGGGTGATTTTGGAAAAGCCCTCAAAGCAACCGCACAACAAATATTCTCAGGAGAAGAACTGGAGGATGGCATGTCCAGATGGAGCCACGCACTCACCAAAGCTGCAAATTTATTTGGATGGGATGACAGCAATTACAGGTAAATCACTCACTAAATGACCATATTTTAAGCTTGTGATTTAATTTTGGTACCACATGACCTTATCCATAGTTGCTATTGAACTTGAAGGAGTGATGCTGAACTAGTGGACAAAATTTTGAAGAGTGTTCTTAATTTAGCAGTCTTGTCTGCTACTAAATTTCCAGTTGGATTACAATCCCGCGTGGAAGATATGTTTGAAACTATAAAAAATAAATCCACAGAAGTTTATACGATAGCGATAATTGGAGCGGGAGGATCTGGTAAAACCACCATTGCCAAAGCAATATACAATGAACTTAGTGGTACATTCACGGAGAAAAGTTTCATTGAAGATATTGGACAAGTTAGTGCAACAAGATGGGATTTTCGTCTAGAAGAACGACTTCTTTCAGATGTCCTAAAAACAAAGGTAGAGATACCTAGCAGTGAGATGGGGCGAAGAATGATTCAGGAAAGACTTTCTGGAAAAAAGGTGCTCATTGTATTTGACGATGTGACTAAGTTTTATGAATTGTTTGAACTACGTGCATGCTTCGGTGGAGGAACTGTAATAATCATTACGACAAGACTTCAATTCCTAGCGAAGAAATATCAAACTGATACTGTTTTTCGTATAAAGCTAATGAACCCGAACGAGTCCCTGGAGCTTCTTAGTTGGCATGCATTTAGAGAAGCAAAACCAAAAGAAGAATACAACGACCTTGCCCCACGAGTAGCTGCTTATTGTGGAGGACTACCTCTAGCTCTCGAAGTCATTGGAAGTAGTTTATTTGAAAGGACGAAAGAAGAATGGAATAGTGCATTGTTTACATTGGCGAAAATTCCCCCGTACGATGTTGATCGGAAACTGAAAATAAGCTTCAACGGTTTACGCAATGAAATAGAAAAAGATTTGTTCCTTGATGTATGTTGTTTCTTTGTGGGTAAGGATAGAGCCTACGTTACGAAGATCCTAAATGGTTGTGGAGTAGACGCTGACAGTGGAATAAGAGTTCTCATAGAACGTAACCTCGTAAAAGTTAACAAGAAAAACAAACTTGGAATGCATCCTTTGTTACAAGAAATGGGAATAATAATTATTTTTGAAATTTCAGAAATGAAACCTGGGAAGAACAGTCGACTGCGGTTTCGTAAGGATGCGGAAGATATATTGAGAGAGATTATAGTAAGAACATTGTCTTTATGTGGTTGGAAACTTCTTTCGAAAGTGTTTTTTTTTTTTTTTCTCATTTGCAGTATGTTTGTTTTTCTTTTGCTCTTTTCATCACAGGGGACTACATTCATTGGGCTTTTCCCTGTGAAAGTGCCTTCAGTCAGAAGAGATTGGTTAGATAGGCTTAGCGTAAAATTGGCTGTAAATCCTGAGTATCTTTTTCAGAAACTGAGATGGATCATTGCGCATAGGTTTTCTTCACAATACCCACATAACAACTTTTATGTGCATGATGCAATAGCGGTTGATTTAAAATGCAGTACTCTTCGACTCTTCTGGAAAGAACCCCAGGTTTTATTACTGGCCATTCTTCACTAAAAAACACAAAGCTTTATTAATATAACATAGTAACTTGCTACTATTTGATTTCTTATTTTTGTCTCTAATATTTGTCAAAAATAAAAAACAAACTATCTTGATGTAGGTTTTGAGGTGGGTAAAAGTCCTTAACCTTAGTCACTCCATGAACTTGACAGAAACACCTGACTTTTCAAGACTACCGAGACTTGAACAGCTCATTCTGAAAGATTGTCCGAAATTGCACAAAGTACACAACTCCATTGGAGGTCTCTGCAATCTTACACTCCTAAATTTGAAGAACTGTACAAGTCTAAGCAATCTCCCTTCAGAGGTATATAAGTTGAAATCTTTAAAAACTCTTATTCTCTCTGGGTGTCCTATGATTGACCTATTGGAAAAAGAAACAACCCAAATGGAATCCTTGGTAACTCTAATTGCTGAAAATACAGCTGTGAAACAAGTGCCTTTTTCAATTGTAAGATCAGAAAACATTGGATATATATCCCTACGTGGATTTGAGAGACTGCCACGTAATCTTTTTCCTTCTATTATTCGGTCTTGGATGTCTCCAACAACGAATCCCATATCTTATACTCATTCATTTTGCATGGATATGAAGGACAATAGTTGGGATGATATTAGGCCATTGCTTAGCAGCCTTGCAAATCTTCGAAGTGTTTTAGTGCAATGTGACACAGAGTTTCAACTATCTAAGCAAGTGGAAAATATTCTGGTTGAATATTTTGCAACTATTACAGAATCAGGAATCTCAAAGCTGTCCAGGTCTTCTTTTATTGGTGTGGGAGCATATCATGAATTCTTCAATGCTGTCAGCGGTAACATATCTGAGGTTCTTCGCTAACTTTTTTTTTTTTTTTTTTTTTTTTTTTTTTTGTTTATTAGCTACACTCTAATTTTAGCAATTTAGAGAACACAAAATAATCCTAATGAAGCATCTAATGGAAACCATTTCTAAACTTTTAGGACCCTTCACTTCTATAGCTACACAACTTCATCAAGAAGTATCTGATTTATTTGCAAAAGACAATTTGAATAGCAAAATTAGATAAATAACTAAGCTTTTTATAGCGTGGTACAGGTATTGGAAAGCAGTGAGTCATGTGATGTTTCTCTCCCAGGTGACAATAATCCTTATTGGTTGGCCCATAGGGGTGAGGGACATTCTGTTTCTTTCACTGTGCCTGATCGTGAGTTGAAGGGAATGACTTTCTGTGTTGTTTATTTATCAATCCCTAAAATTATTGGACCTGAATTTAGTACTATCTTAATTGTTAACTACACAAAGTGCACATTGCATATACACAACCATGGCAAAGTAATTTCCTTTAATGATGAAGATTGGCACGCCATAATGTCAAATTTAGGATCTGGGGACAAGGTGGAGACTTTTGTGAGTTTTGGTCATGGATTGGTAGTAAAGAACACAGTTGTCTATCTGATATAGGCTGAGCCAACGAAAAATTTCCTTGATAGATTTATAAATAAAATTGTAAAGTGGCTTCTGGTAAGTCATTTATCTTCTTTGATAAGGCAAGACCCCTTGAGTTATGGAACTAATGATGGTGTTCTTGATTGCAATTCATTTTTCTCATCCTTTCCATGTTTATTTTATCCTGTTTCTCACTCCTCAAATTGTGCTTCTCTTGAGTTGTTTATCTTATTTGTTTTCTTGTTATTAATTTTGTCAATTCTTTTCCCTTTTAGCATATAATATCTCATTAAGAAATCCCATTAAAAAAAGACATGCATTATGTAATGTGTTTTGCTTTGCTATCTCCTAGTAGTCTCTGTTTTCTTTTCAACATCTAAGCTTTGTGACCTCATCCCTTTATTTATTGATAATTCATTTATCATAGTGTGTACTTGTATATGTGCGTGTGCGTATACATGTATGTGTGTATGTCTGTGTGTCTTTCTATGTGTGTATGTGTTTTTTGTTTTTTACCAGTCAAGAATAAAAAATCTATTAAGGAGACACTTTAGGAGTGTCTCAACCCTTATACAAATTACAAACCCTGACTACCACAACATTAAGATCCATAAAAAGACATATTATGTGTACCCCACTTCAAATAAGTAATCCAACATTGAGTCTAACCACATACAAAGCTCATCTTTCCACTTTTACGTACAAATTAGCCCATTCCCACACACTTTATATGTTCTAGTTTTTACTAAAGTGATAAACTTCCTTATTAGGCTTCCGGAATAAAATGCTTGATCCCTAACACCACCAACAGCACAACATAAATCCTTATTTTACATCATCAGCACAAGTTTTACCTGAAAATAAGAAACCTAATCCTCTCTTATCCACGATGTCTCACCTGTACAATTTAACTATATCCATCAACACTCAATCACGCTGTCTACACACTTTGTCATTCCAAAGTTGCTTTCTCAAAGCTTTGGGCAATCAATAGGACTGATACACCATTCAGCGTAAGAAAAATGAGATTTAGGCTTATAAGCCTTACACCAAGACCAACATTTTATTTGTGCTAGGCTGAAAATTTCTAAGTAATTTGCTTTCCCATTAGAGAACACAACTTTATTTCTCTGACTCCAAATTTCTGTTATGATGGCTACAAACATTCCTTTCTATACTTTATACGATCTTGCATTTATTTCATTTAAATGGAAACTTTGCAAGTGAATAATAGAGCTCACATGCCTAACAGACGTGACTCCTACCCATTTGTCACATGCATCCCACACACCTTAAGCTAGTCTACATGTAAAAAATAAATGTTGTGACGTTTCTTCTCCCTTTAGACACATTGGACACGCCAAGTTACTAACTATCGCTCCTCTCCTAGAAAGTTTACTTTTTGTAGGTAACCTATCTAGTACTAATCTCCATAGGCAAACTGCAATGGATGGTGGTATCATAAGGCTCTAAATCAACTCAAATACTTCATTGTTCTATGTCCCTATTTCCTTATTTAAAATTCTATATCAAGATTTCACCGTATACTCTCCTAGATCTTCTTCCAACAAATGCCACTTATCATTTAGCCCCCTCTTCCATTGAATATTTGAAATATCCCTCAGAAGTTGTTCCTCTAGTTGTAACTCCCACAGAAATCTTGCCCTACACCATGTTAATTGCCACTTACAGCGATCATTCCCCCAAACCTAATCACTCACCTCCTTCACTGTTTTGTCCTTACATAGTGACAACATATAGAGTCTTGGGTATTTTCGTTGGAGTGATTGGCCATCCACCCAATTATCCTCCGAGAACCTTATTATTTTGCCATCCCCAACTTTCCAAATAAAATTACCATCAAACCAATTATTAAATGGGCCATCATTACACACTCTTCCTAAATCTCTCCACCATATAGAGCACTTTTTGTTTGTTAAGTCCACGTTCAAGTTTCTCCAATAGCCCTATCTAGACTCTCGGACTTCTTTCCATAAGCCCCCCTCTTCCACTCCTAACCTCCATTTCCATTTAGCAATTAAGGCAGAGTTAAACTTTCCTATATCCCTGATTCCCAACCCACCTTCTCCCTCCGGTCCACAAATTTTATCCCACCCAACCCAAGCAATTTTCTTACCCTCATGTCCCCAAACCCACAAGAAGCTTGCTTGTATTTTCCTAATTTGTTAGAAATCGATGCTTTATAAAGAGATAGATAAAATAGAGGAAGTGCATTAATCACCGACTTTACCATACAAATCCTCCTTGTCATAGACAACAATTTACCTTTCCAACTTGAGAGGCGCGATTTGATCTTTTCTATTATTGGATCCAGAACCTCTCCCTCCTAGGATTCCCCCCAACTATCATACCTAAGTATTTAAAAGGTAACTCCATTGTAGGATAATTTATGCATTTCGCTAAGAACTTAAGGTTTTTTGTATTCACTCCAACCGCCTCAGCATGACTTTTATGAAAATTGACTCTCAATCCTGAACACAATTCGAAACATCTTAATATTGTCTTAATAACCAACATATTATGATACGTAGGTTGGCAGAAGAATGACATATCATCTGCAAATTGGAAAATTTGTATTTGCACGCCCCTATAGCCCACTTCAATACCTTTTAACAACTTTTTCCTCGATGCTTCTCTAACTAAGCCCGTCATTCCCTCCACAACTATCAAGAATAAAAATGGTGCTAGTGGGTCCCCTTGTCTCAACCCTCTCTTAGGCTTAAATTCATCAATAGGGCTTCCATTAACTAATATTGATACTGTAGCTGATTCCAAGCAAGCCCTTATCCACTTTATCCATCTCTCATTGAAACCCAATCTTCCCATCATATAATATAAAAACTTCCAATCTACTGAATCATAAGCTTTTTCAGAATCCACCTTAAATAGCACCTCACTCTTCTTCTCCCTTTTCATAAAATCGACTACTTCGGTAGCCACCAAGACACTATCTAATAATCCCCTTCCACCAATAAATGCAGATTGACGTATATCTATAATGCTTGGAAGACATTTTTAATCTTATCAGCCAAAACCATAGTAATAACTTTATAAACACACCCCTCTAGAGATATAGGCCTAAAATCATGCAGGGACATTGGATTCTCCCTTTTAGGGATTAATGCTATAAAAGACGCATTGCACCCCCTTGGTATGAACCCCAACTCGAAGAAACTAAGAACTGACTTAATAAACTCATCCCCTACGGTGTCCCAATTTTTCTTTATGAAGTTAAAATTAAAACCATCTAGTCGAGGACTCTTAGTACTTACACATTGACCTACCGCTTGCTCTACCTCATCTTTTGTCACACATTTACACAATTGCTTATTTTGGTCCATAGATAATGACTTAAATTGAACCCCATCTAGTGACCAACCCATCTCTTGTTTAGCTGCAAATTTCTCCTCTATAAATCTCTTAACACAACCTTTTACCAAATTAGGTCCATCAATCCATTGTCCATTAAACGTAAGAGCATTAAGTTCATTCGTTTTCCTTCTCCATCTTATCCTTGAATGAAAATACCTAGAATTTCTATCCCTCTTTACTATCCAATCCACTCTAGATTTTTGTCTTAGAATCACCATTTCTTTCTCATTTAGTTCGTTCAAAACACTCAAGAGTTCAACTCTCCTCTTTCTCAGCACCTCCTCCAAGCCTAAGTCCTCATCCTTTTGGTCCAATCTTTCTATTTCCTGTACTACCTCGTGTTTCCTGTTCTTATCCTTATAACAGTTCTCTCTAGTCCACTTTTTCAGTTCTGTTTTTAAACCCTTCAATTTATCCTTGAGAGTCTCTAACCTATCTATGTGTGTATCTATGTCTATGTGTGTGTTTATGTTTGTGTTTTTGTGTGTTTGTCTCCCTATGTGTGTTTGTATTTATGTGTATGTGTTTGTAAGTCTGTGTCATGTATTCATTATTTGAGATAGTAATTGATATTTATGTGTGTGTCTGTGTATGTCTCCCTTTGTGTGTCTATTTTATGTTTGTATTTGTGTTGTTTGTATGTCTGCGTCATGTATTTATTATTTGAGATGGTAATTGATATTTAAAGAGCATTTATTCAAATTTTTTCACTATTTCTTCTATTTTTAACCCTCAATCTCACTTTAGTTAGATTTTTATTTCAAAATATGATAGTTATAAAATTTAAAACATACAATTTTGTTATAACCACAAAATTCTAAAAAACAACACAAAACAAAATCAAATTCAATAACAGTGTTACGTCTCAACTTTTCCAAATCGTAGCTCTTTGTGTCTGCATTATACACCACTCCCATTTGCGCATTTGAATCTATCTGCCACTCTCATTCGTGTATCTCAATTTCTCTGCTACTACCTCCCTCTCATCTCCCAAACCTTAACTTTAATCTCTCTTTTTTTGTAGATAAATTTGAGTGCAAGGATATATTTTTATTGATATAAACTAATATTTATACATCTTCAAGAAAAACAGAATGTAAAACCATAATTTAAAACATATCTAAACTAAAAATAGTTTAAAACTAATTATAAATCAAAAAAGTCTGTTACAAATAGACTACTAAACTTGATAACTAACACCCTAAATTCATGGAACTAAAAAAATAAATATCAAATCTCTTGATTTTTGTTGTTTCTCCTGCACTTGTCTTATTCTGAATTTTTCCAAATTACATCATAAGAGGCATTTTTCCAACACTCCTTCTTGCCGCTTTTGATATAAATTCCAATTTTGTCTTTCAATTCTTCAAATCTACCTCTTTGAGGGCCTTTAATTAAAATATCAACTAATTGATTATTGATCTTCAGGATCTTTTTCCTTGGACTTTGATCGGCTTCTTCACGACGGGCATCCTTGTTTCTCTTCTTGACAGATTTCTTGGTTGTCTTGACCTTAGCTTCTAAAACTGCCACAGGAATATATGATGATCTTTCCTTAATATCATCCTTGCTAATAAATTTGGTAACTTGGCCCTTGGGCCTCTCTTCAATTCTCATTGATCTACCAACAGGGCCATTAACAGCAACATATCCTTGCCTGCCTTTGAACGTGCAACTCTTCTTCTTTTTTGCTTTCTCAATTGTTTTCATTTTCTACCAATTCCTAACTTTAGCCGTAGAGGAATAGGCTAAGTCAGTTTGTATGTTTGTCGAGAAGCTTTTGCCCTTCATCTTTATTGACATCAATTTAATGTTAGTTGAATCAAAGACTTCACAAGTTTTATATTTGAACACAACAGCATAATCTTTCTCTAAAAGTTGTCCGACACTTAACAAATTTTGATCAATCTCAGGAACATATAGAACATCAAAGATTATTCTTTTACCAGAGTCAGAATCAATGGCAATATCACTATGCCTTTGACCTCAATATAGTCTCCATTCCCAATTCTGACTTTCGAAAGATGGGTTTTGTCCAGCTTTACAAACATGCCTTTATCATAAGTCATGTGATGAGTGCATCCACTATTAATCAATCATGTTTCACTAGTGATGTCACTAGCAAAGCAAGTCGCCACAAAAAGATACTCCTCCTTCTCGTCATTAGTCTCTTGAGCAATTTGTGCCTCTTGTTGCTTTCTTTTGCATACCTTCTCTACATGACCCTTTTGATTGCAGGATCTACACACCACATCGAGCCTCCACCAACATCTCCAATGTGGATGAGAAGTTTTTTTACAATATTGACATACTGAGTGCTTTTCCTTCTTTTCTTTGGCCATAAAAGCCCCTTCGGTACTCGGCTCAAGTCTCTGCAATCTCCTTTGCTCCTGAGTTTGCAGAGTATTCATGAGCTCGGTTATTGTGATCTGTGAAAGATCTCTAGAATCTTCAAGTGAAGATATCTTTGCTTCAAACCTCTCGGGGAGACTTACCAGCACCTTCTCTACCACCCTCTTATCGGACAGGCCTTCTTGTAGTAAACGGATTTTGTTTACTACCATCAAAATTCTATCAAAATATTCCTTGATAGTCTCGTTCTGTTTCATCCTTAGCATTTCAAATTCTCTTCTTGGATTGAGAACTTGCATTTGCCGAGTTTGTTCATTACCTTGAAACGAAACTTGAAGAGTATCCCATGCTTCCTTTGCTGTTTCACAATTTATGATTCTCGTGAAAACAACATTGGAAACCGTAGAGTGAATACAAGCTTTAGCCTTGGCTCTCATCTTTATTTCCTCATTGAAAGTTCTAATTTGAGCCACAGTTGGATCTGCCTGCAACGACTGACCTTCAGTGTTTACAAATTCCCACAATCCACTCACTTCTAGATAGGTTTTCATTTTAAGTGACCATATCTCATAGTGTTCACCAGAAAAGACTGGTGGTGCTATCATGAAATTTGCAGACATCTCTTACTCTCTTCAAGAACTCTCGTCTCACAGGTTTTTTTTTTTTTTTTATCACTCACACTCATACAGGCCCTTAAGAACTAAGAGCTCTTATACCACTTTGTAGATAAATTTGAGTGCAAGAATATATTTTTATTGATATAAACTAATATTTATACATCTTCAAGAAAAACAGAATGTAAAACCATAATTTAAAAGCATATCTAAACTAAAAATAGTTTAAAACTAATTATAAATCAAAAAAGTCTGTTACAAACAGACTACTAGACTTATAACTAACACCCTAAATTCATGGAACTAAAAAACTAAATATCAAATCTCTTGATATTTGTTGTTTCTCCTGCACTTGTCTTATTCTGAATTTTTCCAAATTACATCATAAGAGGCATTTTTCCAACCCTTTTCTAATTCTTTATCTCATATCTAAATCTAACTCCCTCTCGTCTCCCAAACCTTAATTTTATTCTCTCTCTTTTGTAATTCTTTGTCTCATATCTAACCCTAATGTCGCCTCTCTCACTATCGCCTCACTCATTATCGTTGCATCTCACTCTCACCTCTTTCATTTGTCACGGCTCCATTTTTCGGCCAATCTCTCTGTCTCATTGTTTACAGATGGATTGAGGTTATATCTCTACCACTGCAATGTTTTTAGACTTTAAGAGTCACTAAAAAGAGGTAAGATTTCAAGTTCAAAACTTTAATCATTTCTAAAAATTTTGTTTACAGAGAAAAAAAATTAATAGATGGTCACACTGTATCTGGTGACAGGCATTCAAGGAAGTCGTTAGATTTTTACCACTAGGATGTTGTTTCACTTCAACAAATTAAGTTAAGATACGAGGATCAAATTTTTTCTCTATCTTTTGTTAAAATAAATTAAGTTAATCATATTAATGGAGGCTATCTGATGCTCCAAAGGCTTCATATATTTTGTGCAAATAAAGTAGCTTAATGATATTAATTGTTGCCATTTTTCAGTGTTAAAGGCTCTTCTCGGACGATTTTTCTGTGTTAAGGCCTCTTCTCGGACAACTATGGTTGTTGTTTGCTTGAAACAAATACCAAATGCGGCAAAAAATGGTGTTACATTTCATCTAATGGTCGGAATTTCACGAAGATGGAAGATCTGCACCATCATTGTGATGTTGTTTCACTTCAAGACTCACCAAAAGCACTTAACAATTGAAGTTAAAAAATTGTTTCATATATTTTGTCATCGTAAATATATTATGTTTTTTGTATAATGTGCAAAAGTTGCGTTACTTTAAAAGTAATTGTTGCAGATCTACACCATACATTCATTTCTTCTTTTAAGATTTCATATTTTAAATTTTGTATTATACGGTTGACCAAGGCACAACCAGATTATAATAACAGCTGAATATCTCATAACTAATTCTGTTATAGAATCATAACAGAATAACAAAATACACCAGAATGGGCCCAAACTCATTAAGCCCTCATAACTAATTCTGTTATAGAATCATAACAGAATAACAAAATACACTAAAATGGGTCCAAACTCATTAAGCCCACTACTACGCCTATAAATACAGGCTGAGTCACCTTAAGCAAGGTACTTCTAAACTCTGATTTATATCCCTGCACACTCTAATCCTAAACTGACTTGAGCGTCGGAGTGCCTGCAGGACATTGTTGTTGCTAGAACCAACCGGTCTTTTGTGAGAATATTTTGGCGCCAACCGTGGAGCCGAGATTGGCCTAACAACAATAATAACATCCAAGAATCATGGAGACGCACTTATTACCAGTGTTCATCAAATCAATAAGACTTTGATTTTGTATTTCCTTTCTTGTCAGTTTTGGTTTTTATTTTATTTTATTTTTTTGTTTTGTTTTCTTCCTAACTACGGATGCAGGATCTTTGAATTCCTCCAAAATCCTCAAGACACAACCACGCTACCCTCTCGCTTATCTAATTCTAATTTTTCCCCAAATGACAGAAGGTGCAGATGACGAATCATTGTTGCATCGTATAGAACAAAAAGCGTGATGAATTACACAAGAATATCAGTTATGCATGCAGCAGATTGGGAGGAACTTTAAAAACTCTCCAATTGACCTCTCCATCTCTCCCAAACTGTTTTTATCCAATGAATGGCCTCCCCCCAGAACCTTTCCTTTTTGCATGTGATGTGAGAGAAAAAAGGGTACAGGTGTGTGAGAATGTTTGTTAGGTTTATAATGTGGGCCCCATGGGAGGTGAGTGGCCGTGGAATGCATGTCATCCAATACATACCAAGTTAATAGCCATGCTTGGACAAATAGCTATCATCCTCATTTTCATCCGAAATTCCTACTCTTTTCATTCTTCTATATATTTTATTTCACTTTTTATGTGCAAACCAGTACATGATATTTGGTAGAGGAAAGAGGATATAGAAATATAATGAATGGCACTTTTCTGCAACGTGAATTTCTAGTAATATTATTTTATTATTAGCATGCTAACATTCCAACCACTCTTTTCTAATATTCTTTTCCTTTCTTAATTTTCTAGCCCTTCTTTCAGCATCCTTATCATTTATGCTGAGTTGACATTATGTTTCATACCTTTAATTTTAAAAGAATTAAGGTTTGGGATTTATGTCCTTCAATCAATCAAATTCCGAGAAGAGCAACACCATATATTGATCTTCAATTAATCAGCAGCGAGGCTCCTCACGTCAACTCCCACCATGCGCCGCTTTACTACACCCTCATGGCAGGTGTCATGCACCTCTAATATACTCGCCACCATTTCACCGCGCAACCACCTCTATCCCCAGCCATGCACCTCCCACAGTGCGCCTTCACACAATCGCCGCCAATGGCATCCCAGATGCGAAGGGTGCAGTCGTCAGAGGCGGAGCAAATATAATGAGAATCCAATAACCAGCTCAGGTCAGAGATACCCTCGGAGTGGCCAACGAGGCGATAGAGGAGGAAGAGGGTGGCGGAGGACCAAATGATTAAGGTTTTATCGAGGGATGTTGATGCTAATAGCGTTCCATCATTCAAGAACTTCACACACGATACGACGTTTTCATGGCCTGTTAGGATAATAGCCTCACCATCGCTGAAGTTATACAACCCCCTGTTTGGGGCATGCCTTGATCAAATCCTCAATCAAAGAGTGGAAAGCATCACAGGAGTGATGCAGTTTTATCTTCAGTTTCTCCATCTGTTAGGTTTGGAGATGTGCAGGATTCTTCATACTCACTTTGAGCAATCAGGCCGAGACCTAACAAAGTTTCCTTGAAGAAAGAAACTTATTCAAATAAGGACCAAGTTGGTGAGAATCCTGGCATCAACGGGGACAAAATTTAGAAGCTCAGATAGACAGTGGCCTTTATCAGACATCAACAGAATTTAACTTTGGAAGAAGCTTGATCTACCGCGGATAAAATTCAAGTCGGTACTCATAACTAATAATAACAGCTGAATATCTTATAGAATCATAACAGAATAACAAAATACAACAGAATGGGTTCAAACTCATTAACCTCACTACTACGCCTATAAATACAGACTGAGTCACCTTAAGCAAGGTACTTCTAAACTCTGATTTATATTCCTGCACATTCTAATCCTACACTGACTACCAGGAGTGATAAATGAGCAATTCTAGAGAACATTATTGTTATTGGAACCAACCGGTCTCTTATTAGAACAAATTTCAAAAACCTTATTTTTCGTAGTTTAGGATATTGGTGTAACACTGTATCCTTTAAGATTTCATATTTTCAATTTTAAAAAACTTATGTTTCGCAGTTTGGGATATTGGTGTAACACTATATCAATAGTCTTTTAATTTCTAAATATATATACATCTCTTTCACTCACTTCTACTTATTTTTAATCAGAGATCTCTCCACAAGGAAATAGTAAGCGGATTTTGATAAAGGCAACGAGGACCGCATATTCTTTAAAATATTATTGAAGTTTTTAATTATATAAAAAGATACAGGAAGTAATGAAACATTTTGTCAAAACATTACTTGCTAAAGCTCCTGAACAATATTATATGATAGTGAAAGAAATGTTCAGATTGATTGCGTGGTTTGAAAGTGTTGAATAAACACGTGATTTAGTGGGTTTTTAATTTTACAGTAATATAATATTTCTTTCAGACGTCCTCGTAAAAACTATTGCATTCTGATATAAAGATAACCGCCGTTACGATAATTTGCTGTGTTTTGCTTTGCTATATGCGTAGTCTCTGCTTTTGTTTTAACATAAGAAGCACCGTAGCCTCATTCCTTTATTTAAAGACTATATGAAACAAAGTTTAGTTTCATTTCCCCTTATTTGGACTGATTCTATTTGTTTTATATATAATTTAAATATATCAAATTCTTTTATTTACATTTATAAGTCTCCTTATAATTTTCAGTTATATATAATAATACAAGTCAGGTAATTTTTTCAATTTTCAGTTTTCAACTAAATTTATTCAATTTAGTGATGATCTCACAAGTAATTTTAATTTTGTTAAAATTGTTTTAAATTAATTCTTATAAATTAATATTCATTTGATGTATGCGTCCAAATATAATCTTTCAAAAATCCAAATATAAAAAATAAGTATAACTAACAGTTAATAAAATTACAGATGTTTACAATAGTTTTATTAAGTATTAGTTGTGTCGGTTATAGAATTAGTATATATTATTATAGAATTTGTTCTTACACAAAGGTTTTATACCTAGATAGAAGTAAGATAACTGAAATCCGACTTCCTCAACTACTCCTTTAACAGTCTTAGTGTTCTCTGTAAAATAAGCACTCCAACCACTACTATAGATATAATAATTAGTAATTTAAAAAAAATTACTAAATCAAATAAAATGTTATTAATATGATTTAGTAAACTAAGCACTCCTTTAATAGTCTTAGTGTTCTCTATGTTATTAAAAAAATTTAGTGACATTTTTACTTGTCATTAGATACATTTATAAAAATGTCACTAAATATATTTTGTAACATTTATTTAATAAAAAAATAACATTTTAAAAATGTTATTAAAATCTTTTAGTAATATCTTTTAATAAAAAAAGTAACACTGTAAAAGTGGTATTAAAAATTTTTAGTGACGTTTTACTTATCATTAGCAATATTTATAAAAATGTCACTAAATATTTTTTTTAATATTTATTTAATAAAAAAATAACATTTTAAAAATGTTAGTAAAATCTTTTAATAATATTTTTTTAATAAAAAAGTAACATAATAAAAATGTCACTAAAGTTTTTAATAACTCTTTTTTAATAAAGAGACAATATTTTAAAATTATTATTAAAAATATATAGTTACATCTTTTTAAGTAAAAGTAACATTATAAAAATGTCACTAAATGATTTTATTAACATCTATTTAATAACATGATCATTTAGTTTTATCCCATTTTAGATGGTTCTGTTAAATAACAAGGCATGTCCAATAACTAATTATGGTCTTCAATTATCAAATACTTAACTATATTTAAAGTCTAAATTAATCTTTACATAATTCAGCTTAACCTTGCATATTAAACAAAAAAATAGATAAATTAAATAAATCATTATGAATAAACTATGATAACTTATGTCATCAGAACACAAAATAATAGCACAGTACAAGTTGACGTTGTAATTAACATCCCTAAAATTCACACGCTTAATCTCTTGTACAATAGGATCACCAATTCAATCTAACTTTCTGCCTTCCAGAACATTAAAATCCTCGACCTTTCCAACAACAACCCACGAATACTCATCAAATAGCATCCACTGCATCAAAGAACAAAGTCAATATTCAATGTGTCTTCGATTATAATGAATTTACATTACTCAAGTTCTTTGTGGAAGAAATTCAATTTATTGCTAAACTTGCACGGGTTAAAGTATAATGATCTCTGAAAAAGAAAGCTCAACATTACATTACAGGTACTATTACATCAATATCAAACACCAAGGAATACAAGAAAATCATATCATGCAAGCAAGAGATAATACCTTGTCCACCAGTTTCCTTCTTTACCCTGGCAACAAAGTCTTCTGTTTTGTAATTGATGGCCACATCAGCCCCAATACTCTTGCAAAAAACTAGCTTCTCCTCACTCCCTGTTAAGCAATATCTAGTCTAGAATAAAATTTGAGGAAACATTGCTTGGAATTTCCATAAACCAGATGGGACATTTTCACTAAATAATATATCAGAGAGACAGCTAATCTTCAATTTTCCACATGTTGAATAAAGGGATAAATCGGTACCAAACATGCAGTAACAAATACTCTGGCCCTTCTATACTTGGCTATCTAAATTGCAAATGTACCATTCCCACTAGAGCCTCCATGAATCTGAGAGTGAGATGTAATAATTTAAAGTTAACATAACACTTAATAAGTTAGCAAATTAGGGTCATCATACATGTTTGAGGTAAGATCCAGTGAAAATGCTTGTGTGGTCAGGATGATATAATGATAATAATAATTTAAAATTTAGGATAAGATGAAATACCAACAGGGTTTCCCCTAGGGATAAATGACTCGTCATGAAAACAGTAGACCACACAGTGCATGCGACCTCAGAAAAATTGGCGGCATTCGTCAGGGAAGCACCTGGTGGAACCAGAAGCACTTGCCCGGCGAGAACAACAACTTTCTCAGTATAACCTCCTCCCGTGAGAAGAGCACATACCTATGAACTAATAATTTTGAGTGACAGTGAAACACTAACAGAAGAAAAGGGAATTAGGTTAGGAGTACCTGATTGTCGCTTTCCCACTTTGTAACGTTTTTACCGATGGATAGGACAGTTCCGGAACATTCGAGACCCAGGTAGGGGCTAGCACCCTTAGGGGGAGGGTGGAAGCCCTTCCTCTGAAGGGTATCGGCTCTATTAAGGGCAGTAGCGTGAACTCTAATGAGAACCTCGTCATCTCGGAGTTGGGAATCTTCAACTTGTTGATATCCATTGTGTTTGTTGATCTCCCTTTGATGTTATGGTTCTCTTCCCTTTGTAGAGTCGCATGGCTTGGTATGAACTCATTCCTACAGCTATGGGGACCTAAATGACAAAAATAAATAACGAAGTGCATTAAATATTCACCATGATAATGACATTGATGGTTTCATTGCTCCTAGAACCAAAAACATATGAACCTCTTAGCTCTTCAGTACTCACATTCAACAATGAGGCCCATATTAGCCTCGTTAAGGAGAGTTAAAAACTATAAGATGACAAGTATGGTTTCCAAAATCAACTCATAAAAACCTTGTCTCTATCAGATACAATAGACTTGGAAAATCCATGCAATTTGACCACTGTCTTCATGAATAAATCAGCCACTTGTGTACTCATGTAATATGCTTTTAAAGGAGCAAAATGAACATACTTGGAAAGTCGATCTACCAGTATCATGATCATTGTAAAACCACTAGCATTGGGTAGTCCCGTGATGAAATCCATTAAGATATCCTTCCATATTTGTTTTGGAATTAGAAGAGGGTGTAATAACCTTGAAGGTAGTGAATTGGAAGACTTAGCTTGCTGATAAATGAGGCATTGTTTAACAAAATTAGCTATGTCTTTATGCATACCCTGCCATTAAAATTAGGCAGCAATCCGAGTCACAGTTCTTTTAACACCTGAGTATCCTTTAAGTGGAGAAAAGTGGAATTCGTGTGTAATATTTGTTGAACCAAGTCATGCTTCCTAGGAATAACTAGTCTACCATTCCAGTATAATAATTCATCATGTGTGGAATAATTAGAATGAGGAGGGGTACCCTTGTGGCATAATTCACGGATGTAGTTTAGCTCAATATCCTCTGTAATCGCAACACACAATACTGGCAGAATTTCCATGTTTGGTTGAGACCACGCCATAAAAAATAATTGAGACAAGGCATCTGCTGCCAAATTATCCTTTCCTGGTTTGTACTTTATAGTAAAGTCATAGCCTAGTAACTTATGTAACCAAGACTGTTGTTCTGAAGTTTGTAGGGACTGTTGTGTAAGGCTCCTTAAACTCCTTTGGTCTGTCCAAATTAAGAACTTATGCCCTGAGAGGTAATGTCTGAATTTTAGTATAGCTTTAGTGATTGCATATAGTTCCCGCGATAAGTTGATTGTTTCTACAATGAAGGAGTTACTTTCTCTGAAAAGAAAACAACTGGATGATTATTTTGACTCAGCATTGCCCCTTTACCAATCCCTGACGCATCTGTTTCTAGTACAAAAGCCTTAGAAAAATCTGGAATAGCAAGAACTGGAGCCTGAGTTAAGGCAGATTTGAGTGTTTCAAAAGTTGCAGTAGCAGCAACATCCCAATTAAAATTGTCTTTCTTTAGCAAATTTGTCAAAAGGGCTGCCATAGATGCATAACCCTTGATAAACTTCCGGTAATAACCTGTAAGGCCCAAAAATCCCCTTAACTACTTGAGGTTAGTAGGAAGAGGCCAAGCTAACACAGCTTGTACCTTGGAAGCATCCACAACTACTCCTTGACCTGAAACCGTGTTTCCTAAGTATCTGACTTGAGTAAGACCAAATGAACACTTAGATAACTTGGCAAACAATTTATGTTTCCTTAATAATTGCAAGACAGCTTCCAAAATGATGTAAATAAGAAGACCAAGTTGGACTATACACCAATATGTCATAAAAAAAAATCAAAATTGGTTTCCTCAACATATCTTGAAAAACTTCATTCATCAAACATTGAAATGTAGCCGGACCATTCATCAACCCAAAAGGCATCACAAGCCATTCGTAGTGCCCATGATGTGTTACGAACGTTGTCTTATATCGGTCTTCTTCTTTTAATAAGATCTGATGATAGCCAGACCTGAGATCAAGCTTGGAAAAACATTAAGTCCCAAATAGCTCATTAATCTCATCAACAATGGGGATGGAAAAATTATCCTTGACAGTTATAGCATTTAAAGCCCGATAATCGGTACAGAATCTCCAAGTACCATCTTTCTTCTTAACCAAGATAATTGGTGAAGAAAATGGGCTAGTACTAGCCACTATAATTCCTTCTTGTAACATATCATTGACCATCTTTTCTCTTTTTTGACTATGAGGGTACCTTTAAGGTCTAACCTTAACAGAATCCGCTCCTTTAATCAAAGGAATACAATGATCATTTGATCTGCTAGGAGGAAGACACGTAAGAACTGCAAACACATCATGATAAGTATGCGGAAGTAATCCTAATTCAGGTTTCATATTCTCAGGTAATTTCAACCAGTGATCAGCAGCACAATTTGGTTGTTGAAATTGCACTGTAAATAGTTCAAAGATGACGTGAGTCCTTTGCATCCTACGAAGATGATTATATTGGGTTAGAGTCGAAAGTTTTGGTTTATCACCATGAAGGGTAATAAAGTTCCCGTCCACCGAAAACTTACACCTGCGATACATTTTGGACCACATCTGCACCAAAAGACAATTAAATGGTGGAAATATAATTTTTTCCACTGTTTTTCCACCTTAATTTCAGATTGTCCTTGGGACCAACTATCATACCACCTTTCCCTTTCTTTTCTCATATTTAAGCAAAACGAGCAGTCACAATGTGCACCCTTAAATCCTCATCAACAATATTCAAACATAAACAAACACAACATTCATGTTTTTCATGAATTTATACATACTAGACCAACAACCTACAATTCAGCTAATATCAAGATTTACAATGGCCTATGTTACGAAGATCCTAAATAGCTATGTAGTAGACGCTGATAGTGGAAGAAGAGTTCTGATGGAGCCGAACCTCTTAGAAGTTAAGAAGAACAACAAATTTGGAATGCATCTTTTGCTACAAGAAATGGGAATAACAATTATTCGTGAAATTTCGGGAAAGGAACCTCGGAAGAACAGTCGACTGTCGTTTGATAAGGATGCGGAATATATGCATTGACAGAGAATAGAGTAAGAACATTCTCTATACGTGGCTTGAAATTTCTTTTGAAAGTGTTTGCTTTCTCATATGCAGTACATTTTAGCAATTAAGAGAACACAAAATAATCCTAATGAAGTATCTAATAGAAACCATTTCTAAACTTTTAAGCTTCTACAGCTACACAACTTTTCATCCAAAAGTATCAGAATTATTTGCAGAAGACAATTTGAATAGCAAAATTATATAAATGACTAAGCTTTTTATAGCATGGTATATTTATTGGCAAGTAGTGAGTCATTTATAGCATGGTATATTTATTGGCAAGTAGCTACGATGCTTCTTTTATTGAAACCAAAACAGAAAAAGCATATAACAACCTGTCTTTATTTCATAATGCATGTCATGTCATTAAGAGGATTTCTTAATGAGATATTATATGCTAAAAGGGAAAAGAATTGACAAAATCAACATCAAGAAAACAAATAATATAAACTGCTCAACTGAAGCACAATTTGAGGAGTGAGAAACAGGCCTAAAATAAACATAAATTTCGTAACAATAAACTATACTCAAAAGAAAAACAAGGAAAAAATGCAAAAGGAAATGAATTACAATCAAGGACACAAAGATTGATTCCATATCTAAGGGAATCCTGCTATTTTGTTCAAAGAAGATAAATGACTTGGCAGAAGTCACATTACAATTTTCTTTATGAATCCAAGGAGAGAATTTTCCTTTGGCTTGATTCACCACGTATAGGATAGACAACTGTGTTCTTGACAAACAATCTATGACCAAAACTCAAAAAAATCTCCACCTTGTCTCCAGATCCTAAATTTGACTTTATATCCTGCCAATCTATATCATTAAAGGAAATTAATGTGCCATGGTTGTGCATATGCAACGTGCACTTTGTGTAATTAACAATCAAGACACTCCTAAGACAATCAGTTGCTACGATTTCAGGGGTTGATGAATAAAGGACACGCAAAGCCATTCCCTTCATGTCATGATCTGGAGGCACAATGAAAGAAACAGAATGTCCCTCACCCATATGGGCCAACCAATGAGGATTATTGTTACCCGAGAGAGAAACATCACTTGACTCGCTGCTTGCCAATACCTGTACCACAAGATAAAAAGGCTACACATTTTTCTAAATTTGGTATTCAAATTATCTCGTTCGTCGTCAAAAATAAAAAATGTAATACATAATTAAAACATACCAATGGTAATTATTTAAAAAAATCTGGTTTGCAGTTTTGTCGTGTTATATCACCATCATGTCGTTAGGGATTTAGAATGCATTTGTGTTCGTCTCTTTCAGTTTGTATTTCTACAATTATTAGGAAAAAAGCAATGATGAAGTTAGCAAAGCTAGTACTTAGTATAAGCATAATCACTTGGTGAGTTGATTAATAAAATCAGATACTTTCGGATGAAGTTGTGTGGTGTAGAAGCTAAGGGTGCTAAAAGTTTAGAATTGTAGTTTCTGTTGGATACTTCATTAGGATTATTTTGTGTTCTTTTAAATAATAGCTAAAATAAGGATGAAGGTGATAAACAAAGGGCAAGCTAAAGAAGAACCTCAGATATGTTATCACTTACAATATTGAAGAATTCATGGTAGGCTCCAACACCAATAAAAGAATATCTGAAGTGCTGCTTTGAAATTCCTGATTTTGTAATAGTTGGAAAATATTTGACTAGAATATTTTTCACTTGCTTGGATAGTTTAAACTCCGTGTCACATTGCATCAAAACACTCCGGAGATTTGCCAGGCTGTTAAGCAATGGTGCAATATCATCCCAACTATTATCCTCCATATTCAAGCAAAACGGATGATTACAAGATATGGGATTCGTTGTTGTGGACATCCAAGACCGAATGATAGAATGAAAAAGATTACTTGGCAATCTCTTAAATCCACGTAGGAATATGTATCCAATGCTTTTTGATCTTACAATTGAAAAAGGCACTTGTTTAACAGCTGTATTTTCAGCAATTAGAGTTATCAAGGATTTCATTTGCACTGTATCTTTTTCCAATAGGTCAATCATCGAACACCCAGAGAGAATGAGAGTTTTTAAAGAATTCAACATATATACCTCTCCAGGGAGATTGCTTAGACTTGTGCAGTCCTTCAAATTTAGCAGTGTAAGGTAGGAGAGACATCCAATAGATTGGTGTACTTCGCGCAATCTTGGACAATCTTTGAGAATGAGCTGTTCAAGACTTGGTAGTCTCGAAAAGTCAGGGGTTTCTGTTAAATACTTTGAGTGACTAAGATTAAGGACTTTTAGACAGCTCCAAACCTACACCAAGATAGTTTTTTTTACAAACAATAGAGAAGAAAATAAAAATGAAACAGTAGTAGTCTACTATTTTTATTTTGGTTAAGCTTTGGGTTTTTAGTAGAAAATGGCAAGTAATAAAACCTGGAGTTCTTTCAAGACGAGTCGAAGAAGACTGTATTTTAAATCAATCGCTATTGCAGCATGCAAAAAGTCGTTAGATAGGTATTGTGAGGAAAACCTTTGCAAACTGACCCATCTCAGTTTCCCAAAAAGGTAATCTCCACCCAGTTTCAGCAGTCTTGATGGTTCTCTTCTGGCTGAACGCAGTTTCACAGGCACTTTCGTAGAGTTTCCCCACTGTGATAAAAAAAGCAAAAAGAAAAATAAATGTACTGAAATTGAGAAAGCAAACAGTTCCAATAGAAGTTTTAAAAATCGTATATAAAGAATTTTCTTACTGAATTATCTGTCAATACATATTCTCCATCATCAAACCGCAGCCCATCCTCCATCCAAAATTCCTCATCTGAAATTTCACGAATAATTTCTCTTCCCATTTCTTGTAACAAAGGATGCAGTCCAAGTTTATTGTCTTTTTTAACTTTGATGAGGCTACGTTCTATGAGAACTCTTATTCCACTATCAGCATCTACTCCACACCCATTTAGGATCTTCGTAACAAAGGCTCTGTCGTTACCAACAAAGCAACAACATATATCAAGAAATAAATCTTTTTCCATTTGATTGCACAAACCGTCGAAGCCTATTTTCAATTTCCGTTGAATTTGGTGCAGGGGAATTTTCTGTAATTCTAACAATACACTATTCCATTCTTCTTTTGTCCTTTCAAATAAAAAATTTCCAATGACTTCAAGAGCTAGAGGTACTCCTCCACAATGACTAGCTACACTTTCTGCAAGGTACTTGTATTCTTCTTTTGGTTTTGCTTCTCTAAATGCATGCCAACTAAGAAGCTCAAGGGACTCGTTTGCGTTCATTGGCTTTAAAGGAAGAAAAGAATCAACTTGAAGAATCCTTAGTAGGTCTACATCTCTTGTTGTAATGATCATTACAGTTCCTCCACTGAACCATTCACGACATTTCCATACCAATGATGCACCAAACTCGGGCATATCGTCAACCATAATGAGTACTCTTTTTCCTGAAAGTCTTTCCCGAATCATTCTTGTCCCCATCTCACCGCTAGGTATCTCCACCTTTGTTTTTAGGACATCTAAAAGAAGTTGTTTTTCAAAACAAAGATCAGCACTTGTTCTACTAACTTGTGCAATATCTTCAATGAAACTTTTCTCCATGAATGTATCATGAATTTGATGGTAGATAGCTTTCGCAAGGGTGGTTTTACCAGATCCTCCTTCTCCACTTATCCCTATCATATACACTTCCATGGATTTATTATTGATAGTTCGAATTGTTGGGAAATATAGTGATTTCCCCCTAATAATATTGAATATTAAAAATAGAGAAACTAGACAAAAATTTTGAACGGAGTTCAGCAAAATAGCTTAATCTCCGGGCACCACACAATGGCACTACTTCTATTAAAAGGGAGAAGAGAATGTTTTGGTACATAGAAATGGGAGGAGGAGGAGTTCTTTTATAACTCACAACCTCCCCCCCTAAGAATAAACCCACTGATGTGGGACTTGAAGTTAGGCCAAAATCAACAAATCTCCACCTTGGCCTAATTTCAAGTCCACCAAATACAAATCTTCTCAAACA
>Ga0209489_103749_pt1 | contig 29068 bp, 16 predicted proteins | sample SiratrowhiteBW_FD_187527 | JGI IMG/M metagenome (GOLD analysis project Ga0209489, IMG submission 187527) | Root nodule microbial communities of legume samples collected from California, USA - Siratro white BW (SPAdes) (version 2) | ecosystem: Host-associated > Plants > Roots > Nodule | place...
TATCATATATATGTGTATATATATATATATATATATATATTTTCCTGTTAAAAATGTACGAGTTTTGTCTTATTAATTCTTGTAATGTAATGTGGCTCTATAAGGCGTTGACACGTGGTAATATGATATAGAAATGTTTGACGACAATAAAAGCAATCACTTTAGTGTTTATGAAAAAAAAAAAAGGTTTGAATATATGATCATAAACACAAAGATTGAAAATAAAAATGGATATACTTGTGCCATGAAAGGGTATTTAAGCCTAAAACTTATTTTGATGATATATATTTAATTTTGGGATATCTTTAATCTAGAAAAAAGAGTTATTGATGACTAATTTTTTGAAATTATAGGACATATTAACTTAGTTCTTGAAAACTAATCTTGCTATGATAATAAGGACATTAATCATTACTAGTTGGTTTTAACTGATCTTCTCTATTGAAGATCTCTTTATCCTCGAAGAAGAATCTATATTGGTGTTGTTTTGGTTTTGATTTTTAAGTGGCATTACCATACTCCCTATTTGTTTTCTTTGTCTCTCAATTCTTACTCATGAAGAAGCCTTTTAAGAATCATTTATATACCTTGAGATGTCTATTTACACTCCATCTACCTTATCCTACATTTACACTCCATCTACCTTATCCCTTTGAAGATTTCACTTAACACACTCTGAAGATTTTAACAACAAATATTCTTTTTTGTTGAAGATTTTCTATATATATTCTCTAGTTTGAAAGGAAATGAAAATGCATGGATTCCTATTTTGAAAGGAAATTGAAATTTGCAATCAATCAATGTATGTCATTGCATTGTGGCCAAAAGGAAGAGTCATGAAGAGATAAGCTTTTGACAAAATGCAAAATCACATAATAATACCTAAACAACTAGCAGCAAGGTGCGTCACTCCTCAGGCTGCAGGATAAGGTTCTTTCTGGGGAGTAACACCCTATTATTAAAAATTTTGAATCTTAAAAATTGTATTCTCTCTGTTTGTTTTGTTCTGTTTATTCAAGAGGATTAAACAAAATTAAAGAATATAATCAATATGTTCATTATATTATTTATTTTCAGCTAATCAACGAAGTTAAAATACTATTGCCCACACCATTTAATTCGAGTGTTATTTTCTTAACTGCAGAAGTAGGAGATTTTTATTTTATCTGGTAAAGAAGAAATGATATAATTAAGAAATAATGTCATATTGATTTTACAATAATTTCTGGTTTAAGATAAAAAGTATTGTCTTTCAAAAATAAAAATTACTCCCAGCATAAAGTGGTGGTGAAGATAGTGAGCCATATCTCATTTATATGGAAAATCAACGAAATCTTCTAGAATCAACGGGAAAACACATCTCAAGCCTACAACATTCGTCAATACCTAATCCTCAAGACATAAACCAGATGAAAAATAATTATTAACTCATTATTTATTCACCAACTCCAATAATATTATCTCTATATATTCTCTTACATACTAAAAAAAAAAAGTCTTCACTAATGAATTTAGAGCATTGGTCCAAAAATTATTTTTTATTAAAAATTTAATAGAGTCCTCCTTGTAATTCTTAATATACTCTAAACAAAAAATTATATATATTTTTTCATTCTTAACTATTGTCTACAAAGTCTCATTAAACATATTAAGAATTTATTTTTAATAAAGATTTGTTTTATATTACTAACTAATAAAAAATATGCGTATTTTTTTTATTACACCGTAATTTTTATTCTCCAATAATTTTTAAAATACTAATTAACTTAGTTTTACAAATTTTGTTAAGTTAAAATATGTGAAATATAAAGTAATCTCTGTTTCCGAAATATGGGGTTTTAGTTTTATAGTGTAAAGCTATTAAAATAAAATTGTTGGTGTAAGTCTAATACTATATGAGTTTCGAACCGGTAGGATCTGGGAGATCTTAGATTAGTGATAGCAGTCGGGTAAAACGTTGTTTGTTCTTTTGAACATCCTTTTCAATAGAAAAATAGGTTTTCCTATGGGTGAAGGTGAACAAAAATTACAAAATAATGTTTTTAAAAAATAATAATAATATATTTCTAAAGGTATCAGGGGAAGGTAAGATCAGAAATAAAATGCTAAGTAGCGACCCAAAGAAAGGGTTAGAGAGTATATTTTGCTCGAGAAGAAACAAACATAACTCAGCAACTTTCCTCTTCTGCTCTGCTTGTGTTTCGATTTTGCCGTAGAACACTAACTCATATCACATCTTAGATTAGAGTCGCAAAGCTCTCTACTTTTTGCCACAAATGAGTGACCCCAAGTATGCATATCCCTACCCTGCTCAAGGACAAGGTAAACCACTGGATCAAACAAACCATTTAACTTCATTCTTAGTTACATCGAAATATCATTTTTTCTTTTCTCCAGATTTGGTTGTGTTCTTTCTTTATTCATCAATTTTATTTTATCTTTTACTTTTGTTGGCAGGGTACTATCAAGGTCCTCCAGTGATGGCTCCACCGCAATATTATGCTGCTCCACCACCCAGAAGACAAACTGGATTCCTTGAAGGATGGTTAGTTCCCTTTATTACTTCTATTCTTTCCCTTTCTTTTTTCTTTCTCGTCTTTTCATTATCATGAGGAATACAAAAATAAAAAATAAAAATAAAAAATAAAAAACTCTTTTTTTTTTGTCAACTTTGTGTAATTGACGCAATTCCTCTTTGTTGCTGGCTCAGTCTTGCAGCTCTGTGTTGTTGCTGCCTCATAGACGAGTGCTGCTGTGACCCCTCCATCATATTTATCAGCTGATAGCATCAAAGTTGATTACTGCAAGTGCAAAAATAAAATAAAGAAGCTTCAAATATACATGGTTAGAATAGTGTCTGTACTAGTGTATATTTTTACTTTATATGTCTGTCATGTGCTTGATTAGCATAATTTTTTTTGGAACTTTGTGACTGTTGTTCTTGGTGTTTGTGGTTTAGCCTCCGTGATTTCATGTGTAATGTGAAAATTGGAAACACTTGTTCTGCATTCAATGTGGTTGGTCCCTCGGTTCCCCAATTATATTTGTCTTAGGTCTAATCATTTTGAATTTGGGATGTGGAAATTACTAACTTGGCACACCGCCAATGTGACATTATCCAAAGCTGAGTGTGACCCTATACTTTTCTGCAATAAACTAATCTTTTTAGAGCTGCTACTTTCTATAGAAGACACTTGCTCTACCAAATCTGCAGGATATATACCCCGGTCCAAAAGTACAAGTTTTCTTAAAACAATTAATACACATAATTTTTTTATTACTTATTTGAATAAGTGGACAGAGGAGGAATAATTTCACATAAGAAAAAAAAGTCCTAATACATTATACGATTTTAGTAACCGATAAGTTTTATTACTAAAATTATTATCGTAGATAAAGTTTTTAGGATATAAAATAAGTAACTTCTGAGATAAAGTTTTTAATATATAAAATAAGTAACTTAGATTTCTCTAATCAAAATATCAAGATACAAGTCCGTTGGTAACGATTTTACCAATAAAAGTCTAACAGAAAGTCTAACATGATTTCATTTATTTCTTTTTTATACTTTAATGATGTAATAATTTTTTTTCTATTTCAATAATTTACGGAATGAACTGTACCGTTTTGTTGAGAAACCTCTTAATTGTAAATAGTATATAAATCTCCGGTTAAACTCCTCTAATTCACGGGGAATCATTCTTAAAATAATTGTATTTAAATGTTTATTAAAAATACAAATCTATAATTATAAAAATTGTAATTATGCTGTGGCTAGTTCATTTTTATCGAAAACAATAAATTAGCGACGGAGATTTTTGGACGACCTTGACTCGAGAGGATTCAGTTTCAACTTTTTTTTTTTAGTTACGTGTTATCCAAATATTTTAACACTTTTTCTACAGCATCACAGGAAATTTCGCAGATGTGTGAATTAAGAATCTAATTTAGGTTGAGAATAGTTCGTTGAAGAGAAGTTGGTCTGAATGAAAATTATTCTAAACTAGAGATGAATCTACTGAATTTATCCTCTTATTTAAAGAATAAAATCAATAAATATAAAATTAATATGGTTATTGAGATTAAACACAAATTTATGTTATTAATGATGAAGAGTGAAATGGTTTAAAATTATTTGGAATTTATTTTTTTTTTGAAATTTTATCATTTATTTTTATTATTTATTTTTTAAATATTTTTTATTTCACCTATCTATATGTTAAAAAACTCTAAAAATTTGTGCAGTATTTTTTTATGGAATAGAAATTTATCAATCCATAATATTATTTTCTTTGAAAATAGAGATATTAACCAATGCAATATATAACATATTTCGTGGCTCCTATACTTCACTAACCAATATAATTTATTAATAGACTATATAAATTCTCAAACTGATGTAAAAGGTCCTTAGATTTGATTTGAGCTAATATATTCTCTATAACTAATGTAAGAAATATTTTCTCTTTCTATTTACTGTTTAGCTGAAAAACTTTAATATTATATATAAATTCAATAAAAGAAATTGGTTCTACAATTCACAAATTAAGACATTAATTATGTTACATAAATCTAATTCAAGAAAATAGTACTAGAATATATATTACCAGAGTATTTATAAAATTCACACGCAAGATGTTAACTAAAATAGCACATGGAGAAGGATAATGTTTTGTCATGAATCATGTTTAGGTGCTCTAAGTAGCAAGTTAAATGATGCATGTTGAATAATTCAATAGAAGCAATTTATTCACAACTCAGTTTAATCTTTCAAATTTGGCTACCAAAATCCATAACATGATGAAGGAAGAAAACTTTGTCACTGAGTAAAATTTATTTAACACATCATAATATTTTATATCCTTACATGTAGGAGCATGCACAAACATAGTACCATAAGAACACACTCAGAGGTAGTTGAGAGTGATTATTATGTTTAGTTGATTATTTATTACACATGCAATCCTTCCCCTGCTTATATTTCTACCTTTTCTGTCCAAGAATGACATTGATGGAAGAGAAGCAAAGATGAGGTCATAGACACACCTTCACATATACAATGATAACATGCATAATGGTGCATGCTTCATGCAGTAACTGCTTCTAAACCGCCACAACCACCACCACATCCGCCATAGCCACCACTCTTAATCATATTTCCACAGCCTCCACCACAACCACTAGCACCACAACTGCCACAGCCACCACTCTCAATCATATTTCCACAGCCTCCGCCACAACCGCCGCCGCAACCGCCACAGCCACCACTCTTAATCATATTTCCACAGCCTCCACCACAACCACCACCACAACCGCCGCAACCACCACTCTTAATTATATTTCCACTTTCTACACCACAACCAGCACCACAACCGCCGCAGCCACCACTCTTAATCATAGTTCCACAGCCTCCGCCACAGCCTCCACCACAGCCTCCACCACAACCAGCACCACTCTTAATCATGACACCATTGCCTCCGCCACAACCAGCACCACAGCCCCCGCATCCACCACTTTCCACTGCATTCCCACAGCCACTCCCGCAGCCACTGCCACAGCCTCCACTGGAGAGTCCAAACTTCTTTGATATACCATCATCATCCCTACACACATTAGCACTCAGCCCCATTCCGTTCAAGACTGGCCTTTCATTTTCCTCATATACACCATTCACCTTCAAATCTTTACTGTTAGCAATGACGCCTTCATATTCTTCCTTCTTCATTACATTGGCAGCAATGAAAGCCAAAATGATTGCGGGCAGCACCATCCACTCTTCCTTTGCCTTTACAAAACAAGCAGGAGCAGAAAACCAGAAAACAAATTAAGTAATGCAAAACAAAAATGTCTCCCTATAGAAAATGTGTAACATATACAATAGCAAGAAAGTAAGTACCGTGACATGTTTAGATCTCAAGTCAAGCAATGCCACTGCTTTGCCATAAGGCTCTTCTACGGAGAATTCAATAGCTGTCAGGAAGTCCATTTCATTTCTCCGTTTTCCATGGTGTCCCACTTCATAGTCTAGCTTTCTCCCAGCAAAAAATTTCAACTGTAAAAGTTCCATGAATTTAATATTATAACTTTGGATTTGTCTCATAATGTTACTGAAAATTGTACTGGTTACTGGATATGTGAAACATCAAATGAGTAATCAAGGATTCAAGATCCAAGAGAGCTCTTGGCAGGACATTAACATATTTTAAAATGGAATACTTCAGAATAAATACATACAGTCTTGGCACCGGTAAGCTCAAAGAGATGGCCATCGTTTGTGCATTTGTGTGGAAGGTGGAACAACCACAGATTCTCCAAAACAGACCACCCATTTTCAATAAACTCGGCTAGAGTGCGAGTTTCGCCAGACTTCATGAGGCCAACAACCTTCGTTCTAGGGTTTCCTATGTTCTTTGCATCCTCCAAATCCCTAAAACGTAATTCGTGATTGTGAAGATCATTATTACCTTAATTAATTGACAATACTTCATTACAAGAGACAGTAATGCTGAATAATGTACAGAAGATAGACTGTTAGAATCCAAAACATGTATGACAAACACAATTACATCTAGACAGTGTCAGAAATTTTCATATTTTTTTACATCTTTCTTACCAATATTTTATGGAATTTTAAAAATTTAGAGAAAAATTTGCAGAAAATTCATTTCTAATGAGCACAAGCACTTAGTAGTAACATTATTACATGCAAATACAACAAGTTGATATTTTCAAGACACAAGACACGCAGCAAAGCAAATCACTTTTGAAGCAGTAACTAGCACGCATCAATCACCTAACACGACCATAGTAAACTGAAGTACACATTTTAGCAAGGAGCTTCAATTGCTATCTGGCATAATATAGAGTGGGTTGATGTACCTCATTTGAAGGCTGATGATTCTGTTTCCATTTTCATCAGTGACATGTGTCCAGCTATTAGCATATTGAGATCTAACAGGAGGGTTGAAGAGGCATTCGTTTTCGGAAGATGGAGGAGACAGAGTCATTTTGAGTTTATATGGGGTAGGAACTGGGACAGAAAATGAGATGGCTACCCGTAATAAGATGGGCTTTGAGCTCACAGTACCAGAACTTGGTACCAACTCAAACCATTTCTCAACATGGAGTTTTGAAACTGGGTCAAGATAGTCTTGTAGAGAGAAAGAAGCTGAAGCGATTGTCTTTGTTGATTTTCTTACAGATGATTTGGAAGAAGAATAGGATGCGAGTTCAAACAGCAGCTCTCCCGTAGGTTCACACTGGAAAGATGCAACCTGTTTCTCTCTAGATTGTGATAAAATAGTCAGTCTTCTTTTACCATCAAAGAATGCATCAGGCTGTGATTTGGAAAATAAAACAAAGATATCTCCTTCCTGTCCCTCTGGTAAGTTTTTAACCCCAACGAACTCCAAGAGAACCTGGTTCGATGTACGAGGAAATTGCAAATGTTATCTCATATAAACAAAAGCTGTTTCAGCGATGGTTATTCAATTTATGCCTATATACAGGCAGAAGACTACACTACGGCCAGAGTTAGTAATACAATAAAATTGATTGTAATACACTAAAATTGATCCAAAGACTTAGTAATACAAACTTTTCATGATATGTGGCATGGAGTTATACTTGCATATTCGTGTACATGACTCAATAAATTTTGCATGGAATTGTCAATACACGTACACACGTAATTCAAAACTAGAGCTTAAAACGTGTAACATATGGCACATAAAAGGAGATCTCAAATTACCTCCATAACTTTCCGATCTGGTAGTGAAATTTCTTGTGGGTACTCATTCGAAGAAACAACCTTCTTGAAAGTTATGTTAGATGAAAGAGGGATATTTGTTATAGGAGATGGTGCATTACCCCTATACATTGCTCCAGCCTTCCAATATCTCGTACCAAATGTGACTTCCCACTGTCTGGTGGTTCCAGAAAAACCAACATCCAGTTTCTTGCCTTTGGTTCTGTCTGAGTCTGTATCGTCATGTTCCAATACTTTTCCAAGTGCTTCACTGAGGTCTTTACAATAAGAAACTGGCTGTAACTGATGAGAGTGCCAGATTAGGTCAATATCATATGTTGGAACACAAAAGCGTTTTATACCCTCTTCCTTGTTTTTCTTGATAAGATACAGAAACCCTCTGTATCTGGCCACAGATTCCTTGATAAAGAGATCATTTTTCATGTGGGGTCTTGATACCTATGACAGAAAACATATATTGGATCCCTTCAGATGATGCAATATTTTGTATTAGCCACGCCCAAGAAAGAGCATTGGTAAATTAATTTCTCAAAACTGTTCGTAATTAAACTAAACTGAAATATATCACCACATGATATTAATGTTATTTGGAGATGCTGACAATTAAGAATGTTGCAATAAAATTGTCTGAACCTAAGATTTTTCAAAACAAGGTAATTTTGAAACCACATGCATGTATTGGCAAGCAATCAAAACACACTCAATCACGAATTGATAAAATTGAAGAAGAGTTAGGTTGAACACAGCCTAAACCATGCTAACATTTAAATCAGGGCTTTGACAGAGACAGATGACAGACTAGAACTGGCATGGTAAGACTAGGTAATTCTGTTAGAATATCAAGGTTCTGAAGAAACTCTAACTTTCCTTTACCTGGTAAAAGAATGGACTCTGCCTTTTAGCAGCTGAAATCAGATCATACTTTGTGTACTTTTCAAGCCTAGAAATCCTTTCAGAGATATCCCCTGGGAGAATATTAATCAAATCAGCATTGTAGGGCTCATCAGGATACAGTTGATTCCAGATTTCTTCAGTTTGCCTGCCACAAACTCCTTCAACGGTGGAGACAACACCAAAGTTGTCAAGTACCCTTCCATAAAGCTCCTCACAGTCAGATTTGTATCTTACCTGTGTAATAAATTGCAACCAAATTTTATTACCAGTACCTCAACCCAATCAAACAGCATTGTTAATAATCAGGAATAATATTTCCTGATTGTTATTAACAATCAGCATGTTAATATTTCCTGGTCTGAAGCCTACCGGGTTGAGTCTGTGACAGTGCCAGACCCATTCACAGTCAAGAGGAACTACCAAAGGCCCTTCAAAAATCTGAGACTCAGAATGTTTGGCAAGCAAGGGAAGCCAACAAGCATTGTACCTGAATACACACTTTCATTGTTATTAGATCAGCAGGAGAAATTAAGAGATTGATTAACTACAATGAAAAGCTGTCATTTGACAGATGATACATGATTTCAAAAACAAATTATAATCCATAACACACGATTCTAAAGGTCCATCCCTAATGCCCTTCATAGTAAAAGTAACAATCAATTGTTCTTTGAAACTATTTAAGCACCACGAAACTTTATCCGCAGGAAATACTTGATGGAATGTTCACCTATAGATAGCCCTCTCAAGGGCAGGGCCATCATAGAGGTGACGCTTCCTGTCAACAGCTGCAAGGAACTGAAGCTGCCTTTTTGCTACAACTAAAAGATCCACGCTTATTGGAATCTTCTGAGCTTCATTCCATGCCATTTCTTGTTTCGCATCCATCTCTCAATTTAACCTGAAATACAGCAACCTTCCACAAACATTTCGGTGTAAGTTAAAGTGCCCTTTATACAGTTTTGTCCCAAAATTTGCAGTCAAAATGGAAAATTTATCCTCAAGAAAGCATGCTCCACAAACATTTTTTTTGTTATCCACAATTACCAGAAGATATCTTACAAGACAAAGAAAAAAATGGTATTTAAAAAATGGTCTACAAGAACAAATATAAAAAGAAGGGTATCTACAGGTTGGTCAACGAGAAAATTTCAAGAAAAAAAAGGAAGAAGCCTTTAAATATATCAACTAATCTCATGTAACAAAAACAAACATATTACGACCATCCACAACATACAAGCAATGTACAAGTTCATTGTATCAACACCAAAATAAGAGAACAAAGAAGGCATCTGGGGATTACCAGTTTCACAGAAACTGTGAGGCAGAGATGCTATAGCTGCAGAAACGGAAATTCCTTAAAAGGAGGATCTGTATTTGACTGAACTTCTCATGTATTATATGATTCAACTGGTGTCTTATGTTTTGTATATGTTCTGACTTGTACTGCAGCTGAAACAAGTCCCAGTGATGTTGTACGTCTGATCTAATTAATAGTACAGCAGAGTATTCTATCCATAATCCTGACTTGTACCAAAAATTTCAATAATTTTCATTTCTTAAAATAGTAAATAAGGAAAAATATATTAGTTAATTTTAATTAAAAAATATCATTATTTTACTTTATTGTTACAAGAACTTTGGATTTTGATGTAAAAAAAAAAGGAAGAAAAGACAAATGCAAGGGCCTTGTTCCTCTCTTCTATTCTATATCGTGTACCCTTTGCCAACTGCGAAAACGACCATGGCGTGAACCAATAATATATAGATATAAATAAATATATTAGAAAAAGAAAAGGCCCGCTAATACGTTAAAGGGCAAAGTTGAAGCTTGATGCTTCACGCATGTCCAATGAAAACGACTTTCATACTATAATATGGTTTCTGCACGTCAACTCCCAAAAATAATGGATCATGAAAGTAAAGTTCCACAACCAGAATCACTGTCATATATCAGTGATTGGAACTGCTTATGTGCAATACTTCATTAGGAATGCAAGGGGTGAGGTAGATATGGGTTTTACTGTTTATATTCTAGAAACAGATATTTACGTTAATTTATACTTATGTCTTATTTTTGTCAATATTAGATAATTGAGTTCTTAATATTTAAATATTAATAAAATAAATTTTTATAAAAGATAAAAATAACAACAACAAAAATATTGATATATGTTTTCTTTCCTTCAATGTTACATTTAAGAAAGGAATTATAATATATGAATCTTATAATAAAGTATCACATAATAATTGTATAAACTTTATAATTATAGAAAAAATAAATAGTTACATATAATCAAAATTAAAATTTTATGAGAATCATAATACCTATTGTTGTTGTAAAAGTTAAGAGGAAAATTACATGGAGATTTGAACTTAAATAGTTAATAGAGAATGAAAAATCGTATAATGAAATAAAAGTTCTTTTGATGAAATAAAACTAAAAGTCAAAAACAGAAGCGAATATAAAATATTTTAAGTTACCTAATAAAAGTTAAGAGTTTACACTATTCAAAATTCAAAATTGATACATGATAAAAATAAATAACAAATAAAATATTTAAAAGGAAAAAAATAATCAAATGTGTATTCTATAAAAGATTGAATTGGATAAAATTGAGGTTTATGTTTTTTTTTTATATTTCATGCATTGTTTAAAAAAAAATCATAAAAAAATTATATAATAGTGATTGTGATGAGAGAGAAATACCGTCATGATTTAAGTGAACTTGGTAAATATGAAATGAGTTGAACAATTAAGAGAGACTGAGAAAATAAAAAAGTGTATAGTAAAAGAAAAATTCTTCTAATTAAATGAAACAATAGATTTAAGAAAATAATGAAAGTAAGTTTTTTTATTACTTGATAAATTAAGATTATTTTTGTAATTTAAAAAGAGGATGAACATGAGGATAGGAGAAATATGTACATTACTGAGTTTGTGTAGTTAACTTAAAAACAAAACGAATATTATCCTTATTCATATTCAGTTAATACAAAGATTCTCCATTAATTAAGACTAGTTCAAACCATACCCACTCACATATAATAATATTATTAATGTTCAATAAAAGTTTCTAAGGAAATTTGGAGGGTTATTAAAGACAAAATTACTATAAGAATATCTTAGGAAAAAAGTCAAACATCCATGATTTTGATTAAGTTCTTAAATATAACAAAACATAAAATATGGTCATGCATCCTTATTTATGTTTGCTAAGGCATTTATATGCCTAGTCATTAGTTTCTTGATGATACTTTACAAATTATTTTGTTAGTCAGGAGTGACTGACAAAAAAAAAGTATTCATTGAGTTATAAGTGACTTGTTGAAAGAATACTTGAAAAATATTAGTTAGGAATGATTGTAATTCGAAAGAATACTCGTCAAAAGTGGTTGTAATTGGAAATAATAATTATACGAGGGGAAAATATTAGTTTGACACTAATGTTACAAATGACTCTTATTTAACACTGTTTTTTACTAATAAAATATTATATATGAATAAAATAATAATAATACATATTGGTGTCAGATAGAAGTGGAAAGTGAACGAAAATATCACCACCCTTATACGAGGTTAGTCATGAGTCACTATAATTCCAAAAAATATATTCAAGCATGAAAAGGAAGAAAAAACTACTAAAACTAAGTAAAACAAGTTATTTAAATAATATGTTAGAAGTTTGAAATTGTGTCTAATATATTTTTCACAAATTTAGATTTAAAAATAAATTATTAATAAATTGCTTATTATAGAAAATTATTGCTTACACGACCTTTAAAATATATTTCAACTCCTCGTCCTTATGTTTTTGTTGTTTTTTATAAAATATTTGTTCTATTATTTTTTTGTTGATACTCAAAATTAGAAGTCAAAAGAAACATTATGACCAAGTTAATGTTTTTTTTTTATCTAATTCAACCCATTCCATTTTAATTAGTTTAGTTCAAATATTTTCCTTTTATTTTATTCTCCCATTTATCAAACTAAATAATGATTTATTTTGAACTATCATATTCATTATTAACATAGTCTAAATAGAAAATTACTTATGAAATTAATTGAGTGTATGTTTATGAATGATGAAAATAATTTTAAGAAATAGTAAAGTCTATGAACTCCAAAGTTAATAAAAATATTAAAAAAATAAAAAAAATTATATGATCTTGTAAATTACTTCGTGTATAACACCATTTGACTCATCTTATAAATATATTATTCACTTAACATATAATCTTAGAAACATTAGTCTTACTCAACCTACTATTGATTGGTAGGATAAATAGATCATACCCTAAATTTTAAAATAGTTATTTTTAAACTAAGAAAAATAAAATAAAAACTCTGTTTTTTAAAATGTTTTATATTTAAAAAAAAATCGTACATGAAAACTAAGACTCTACCATTAAAAGTTAAAAAAAAATGTCACTTAATACATAAATAATTAAACTTCAAATTTTCATATTTTAAAAGTATTTCTGTCCATTAATTTCAAATTTTGAAATTTTTACACAATACTTGATAAATTAAAGAATTAAAATTTTAATTTAATATTATTTTTTAAATTAGATAAATCTTTTTAGATGAATTAGCAAGTTAGTCCAACTCAAACAATAGGTGGTTCAGGTTGAAGTTATATATGGTCTGCAATTATAAAAATATTTCCAATTTTAGTCCAACCTGAACCATGGTGAGTTGAATTGACCAGTGGTTTGAATCATTTTAACCTATCTACTTTCTGGTTCTCGAAATCAAAATATGAAATACAATTCAATCTAAACAAGTTTAGATTTTTTTTTTTTTCAGATCCAATCTGAACCAATTCAATTTTTTCGGTTTTGAGTGGTTCAAATTCATACATTGATGTGCCCACCTCCACTCAAAATGATTTATCATCATCCAACTTCCTCAGGCGGATGCTTCATAATTTACACCTAGAAGTACAATCCTCAACTTTGCAATGAAAATCACATGAAATATCTTACCATCCAATTGGAATGTATTACAAAACTTTGAAAGGCTAGTAACTTCATTGATCTATATCATGTTTAGTCTTTTCTCTACTCCAACACTTCATACTCTTGATCCAAAAAAGGCACGGAACAGGAAACATATTGGCAAGAAAGGATATTCATAAGAAGCAACTTAAAATTCTACTGTTTAGAGTCATCTTCCGTCTCAGACTTCTCAGTTGTACCTTTTGGCATATATTCTTGTTCAATAGTATCTTTGAGGATAAACAACCTCTGAATCACAATAGGGTCAGCCATCTGCCTGGCTTCTCTCAAATCTGTTTCTTCCTTGTTCAGATGATACGCATCAAGCATGATCTTAATCCACTTGTGCAGCTCCTTTGGGGTGCTGATTAACCACATCAAAATTAAAGCAATGTATCATATTTATCACAACAAAAACATAACAGTTTAGAAAGAACCAGAAGGAAATTCTCTCACGTGTATAGAGCATTAGGGTCTTTGGCTTCATGTTCATCACCAGGGGAGAAAGCCGTTGCCAATGCAGAGAATCGCTCCTCAGGATCTATGATGTTTAACAAATGCTTGAGTAGCTTTATTTCTTTTGGAGTAATACTCCTTAGGCTGCTCTTTGTGGCCTTGTACAATCGGAACATTATATCTTTCACCTGCACAGTACAAAGCAAGGTTGTTGAGGACATATGATAATGCAGTCTAATAATATCTTCTAAGCTTGAGCAGTCAAAATTAAGGTCAACATGCTAGATGAACAAGAAGGAAGGTGTGCAGATAATAAAGACTGATTTATAAATCAGAACAATCAATTCAGTTTGTTTCCTTCCCAAGACCCCTATAAAAGATTCATACTTTAGCTTGCCTATCCTGGTAGGTATCAGTATTATATAGGGAAAGACATGAAAACCTCTTAAAATTTCCATCCCATGTAACTTCATAGTCATAACCAATGTATGTAACATGGTGTCCTATCTTTGAAAAGGATGGAATGACAGTACAAAACCAAGGGGCATCATAAAATTCATACCTCATTCTTCATCGTTGTAGATTCTTTTGCTTTTGCCCAAGCACTGCTTATCAACAATATCAATGAAGAATCAAGTTCCTTTGCCTTTGCAAGACTTTTGATCTTCTGACAAGCAGCATCAATAGAAGGAGAATTGAGGATATCATCAAATTTGGCCTGTGCAGCATCTAACGTCTCCACAACCTCTAAAGTATTATCATATGCACTAACAGCTGACAAGCATCTACTAGCCAACCTGGAAATTCCTGTTCAAAACATGCAAATACCAATCATAAAAAACATCTTACACAAGGGGCAGGATCACAAGTTTTCCAGGGTGCAAGGGGTGGGTTCATTATGTAAATTTTAAATGCAGGACCAACATTAAACCCTCAAAGCTTAATACTATAAACATCTACTAGACAAATTTTAAGCATCTCATATCTTCTTCCTTTGTAAAAGAAATCTAATTTTATGATCAGTTATTTCTTTCTTATTACAAGTTATACCTATAAACATTCTTAACCATATCACTAATTTCTTCAGGTGATTACTGGTTATAGAATCAACAATCGTCGAGCCAAATACCCAAAATCAAACATTTATTTGTACTTCTGCATAATTACCATCACGATCTTCCAAGCTGTCATAATTTTCTGAAAGAAGAGAGAGGTAGTGGAAGAATTCTCCTGTAAAGTCTTTACGCCTTCGTGCAACTATGGCATTAATGTCTGTTGGGCTATGTTGTATTTCCTCGAGGAGTTCATAGTGTTCTTCCATTTCATCATCAATCTGCAATGCTTACTCCTGATCAAACAAAAACCGGGGAAAGAAGGTCTAAACCAAGGCAACTGCCTACATATGAAAGTAAACTTTGATGTACAGATTTTTGCTTTCTTACAAAATAAATTAATTAGCAACAAGAATAATAGTTATATTATTATTAGTTTAGCAAGAACTTGCATGGTAATGTATCTGCATCTTTTCTGGAAAAAAAGAATTGGATTAGATTTTTGTTTTCTACATTTTGAGCCAAAAAGAGACAAAAACCAATAGTTTCTGTTAAAAGTTTGTTTGAGTTTTTCAACTTTATTATGCAGCAGAAGAATCAATTTCTTTAATCAACAGCGGCAAGGGGCATGGTTGTGAAGAACATAAAAAAAAACATGGAGATTACCTTCTTCACTTTTCTTTGCAATGAGACAAATTTTTCCTTCATAATTGGGTCACTCTCCAAATCAGCCCTTCTTTGACACCTACTGTAGAATCCATCCTTGTATTTTTTCCATTCCTCTCTGAATATCAAGTACCCCTTCCATTCTTTTGATTTGGTTTTCTCATTCAAAAAGAAATCTATGATTTTGTCACAAAATTGAGTCATAGTGTAACCATGTGCTATTTCCACCTCTTGCCCCTCAGCTTGAGCTGTGGAAGCACTGCTAGCCTGATGACCTGAAAGGAATTTCATTTTTTAGCGAGACACAAATAAATACACCTAGAAATTAGTCAGAAAGAAAGGAACAAGATAAAAAAACATATCCAAAAAAAGAAAATTTAAAGATGCTTTCTGTTCTTGTGATTTGATAGCACATCATGGAAAAACAGTGACATTCTAATTTCTTACACTGTCAACAATTCAGTAAACTAAAACTAAACAAAAACTGCAGACAAAAAAAAAAGGATATGGAACTATATAGTGTGAATTTCACAGGTCTGCCCTCCCCTGGACATTATATTACTACCCAACCCTAGAGACACCCTTAACACTTCAAATAAAAACCAAAATTTAAACTTTTTTATAAACCCATCAACTTGAAATCATAAAAATACTACAGCATATTATGAAATAAACAATGGAGAACAAAATGACAGGAAAAGGGGGAAAGGATACTCACTGGACAGAGAAGTGCATATAATGACATGGGGTTTGAAATTCTGAACTTTAAGGTTTTGTCTTTGGCTTATGAAGGAAGGTGAGAACTTTGAAGCAGTATAGGAGGAAGGGGATGTGGGGTAACTTGGAGAGAGGGTATTATTGAAATGGTTGAACGAGGTGGTGCTGTTGAAGTAGCCTTTGATGTTAAGGTTGTTCATTCTGCCACAACACCTAACTGTTTCAAGTTTCACTCTTCACATGACAGACAACAGAGGCAATTCGCCCCAATCTTGTTTATATAGCATCTTATCCGTTTCATGAACAACTCGGAGTTGGGAATAAATTAATAAGAATAAAATCATTGAACAAAAAATGCTGATATTTGTATATTTGAAAAAAAAAATTTCCTTTGAAAACTATTTCTTAAGATTTCTTAAAAAAAAGAAATTGAATATTAATTTTTTATCGATAGTTTTTGAGATTATTAAATATAGTCCTCACAAATTATGGCGTTTGGTTCATTTTATTTTAAAGAAGCATTTAGTTTAATTATGTTTTTAGTTTTAGTAAATTCTTTTAGTTTTTCAAATTAATAATAATAATAATTTTTTAAAAATTTCATTAAAATGTAATTTTAATTTCTGAAGATTAAATTTAAAAAACTAAAAATAGTTTTTGAAAAATTTTACTTTAGTTCTTCAATTATAATGTTCAGGGATTATAATTATATTTTCTTAATTTTGAGAAACTAAAATATTTTTTTAATTTGAAAACTAAAATTAAAATTAACTTAAATTTCAGTAACTAAAACCATAATCCAAATCAATTTTTTTTGGAAACTTCAATAAAATAATAGTTTTATATAACTAATTGCTTTATATATGTTAAAATATAGGTAAACTGGAAATATTAGCAAAATAAACTTTGAGACGCGTTTTCAAATATATTATTAAAATCTAACCGTGATGATTGGATTGATATAAAGAAATTTGTTTTGAGCATATGAATAAAGTGATTATCAATTAATTAAATATATTCCTAGATTTAGATTCATTGATTGATTTACTTTAAATCTTTTCCAACACATTAATTCATAAGGATGTGTGGAGGATCAAGTTAACACTAAGTTTAGAAGCAGAAAAACTATATTAAATCAAGATTCAATTAAAGTTGTCAAGAAATTCATTAATTGAGTCTCTAAAATTACTTATCATATATTGTTTTTGAGAAATTATCCATTACTTTTCTATCAAATTGAAAAGAATAATGTGGTTAATGCTCCATTGTGAAAAAAAAAAAGAGTAAAATATGAGAAGTTAAGTTGATAAACCAAAAAGCTACCTTACTTAAATGAAGTTAAATCAAATAATAACGTAATGTTATATTTAAGTTAAAATAATTTTCTATTAAGTTATGTAAGGATTATAGAACACTGAAAAAAAATCTTAAGTGACAATTACTCTGAAACAAGAAGTGTCACGAAACATTCAACTTGAAGCATAATTATTTTCTCTCTCTTATCTTTTCACTTTGATCCGTATTCTTTATTAATATTAGTGGATTATTGGGATTTTCTCTATGAATTGTAGCCAATCTTTGTATTTTGGAGTTGAACTTCTACTAGGAGCTTAATCATGGAATTTTTTGTATTTCATACTTAATTTAAAGTTCAATATATTTATTTATACTTTCATTTGTTAAGTTTTGTTTTGGTTTCGGTCAAGCAAAAATTGATATGAGTTGAACTTATATTTACAATTTAAATTAAAAGTAGAACTTGATAGACACTAATTTCTTGGAAAAGAATTAGGGTTTCTGGACATTTAAATTCTTCATTGTAATTATGATTTATGTAATTAGTTTTTATAAAGGTTTAAGTGTTGACAATATTAAGAGAATTGAATTTTCTGTAACACCTGAAAGCTAAGAAAGTGAGCTGAACAAAGAGGACAGTAAAAATAATTCTCAGAGACACATGGAAACACATCAGAATGCAAGAGAGTGAAGAGGAGCACCACGATTAGGGAATCAAATAGGAGATTAAGGGGATACAAAATGGGAACTTTTTGAGTGGTATTCCTTTTCTGTGTCATTCCCTTTGCCTTGCTATTCCTTTTCGTTACAACATTTTCTGTAACTTGTTTTATAAGGTCATGTATCTACTCTTGCACTTAAATTTATTGATAAATTTTTCATAATCATAATTTATTACTTAAATTTATAAATATACAATACTTTGTTTATCAAATTACTTCAGTGTTTGGTACACTTTTCAAATATATAAAAATTTCCACGTGATCCAATTTCAAGCAATATCATTATTAGAAGATGAGAAATTCACGAAAGATGGAAAGATTCAAGGAAAAGCTATAGGAGAGCTATAAGAGTTGTTATTAGAGGTGTGCTTATACTTTTTATTTGTTATTTTTAAAACGAGTAAAAACCCATAACTTAAATCTATTTATAGGATGATTTTTCTATTACATTGCATTGATGATATCAAATGGAACATACTTCTTCTAATTGTCATCCCAACAAATATGTACTTTGTCATGCTATTTACTCTTCTCCACTTTACATGTACAATGTCAGGATGTGCAATGTCAGGATACAAGAATAATTTTTAGGACTTGTTTGCATCTAAGCACCGATTTGTGAGAAGGGATGAAATAAGATGAAAGTTGGAAAATCAAGGTATAAAATAATATTAAAATTCGAAAAACAAGACAGAAATTTGTTTGGAAACTTTCTTCGCACATAGCGAAGATTTGAAGAGAAGGATGATGTGGTCCCGTAATTTAATTAATTATTAATATTTATATTTATATAATAATAAAATAAATATAATTAATTATGTAATATAATAATAATAATTAATAATATTAGTTTTTAATAAGATTATAAAAATAATAATAAAAGTAATAATAAAAAAATTATAATAATAATTAAAATAAATTTATAAACAAAAATAATTTAATTATATAATATATCATAATAATATTAATAATTACTATAATAATGATAATATTAATAAAAAATATTAATGGAAATTATAATATTATTGGAAATAAATTTTATAATAATAATAATATTAATAATAATAATAATAATTTAATTTTTATTTTAAAACAATTAATAATTTTATAACTTTATCAAGAAAAATAATAATAATTTATTAATCATAAACAACAAATCAATTATTATTAATTTTAAATTAATTTAAATTATAATTTTATCTGCTAAAAATTATTTATCAATTACACACATCACATCACTCACAAACTTTTATAAACTTTCCACTCAAATCTTATCATTTTTTTTTAATCCAAACAATCAAACTTTCATCTCAAATCTACTCTCTCATCTAAACATATTCTTAGAGTTTGAGGATTACAAACCTCCTATCGAGAATCACCTACGTAATAATTTTAACAAGGGTTAACAACACTAAAATAAACTACCTAATAATTTTAACGAGTATTAACAACACTAAAATGAATGAGTATTGATAAATTGTTAAATATATTGGAGGTAAAAATGTCAAAAATTTAAGAATAAAGTTAGGAGTCCCAATAGAAATATACACAAATATATTAATTTAAGATTTTTGATAGGAAATGATGCAAATCTCTTAGATATTCTCATTAGGTCACTTTTCCTAATATCTTCACCTTAGAAATCCAAAAAAAAAACAACTACATCAACATAGTTTCTGTAATATTGTAGAATGGTTTGAGAATTTAACCGTGAAACAATGTTGCAACTTGTATGATGGCTTACCGGTCCAATCTAAAATTTTAGAAGAACCGTAAAAGCACTTGACAAGCTTATTAAAATAAGGTACCCCTACTATTGCTTAAACTTCGATGTCCTCTGATCCCAATTTTTCTTTTGTGTGCGAAGTCCCAACCATTAATTATTTCATTAAAAGTTGAGTTATAGAAAAAATAAATAATTATGTTAATATTTGAAGGAGATGACAATATTAAGAATCTCAATGTTAAATAAAATAAATAATTTAAGATTGGCCTATGGTTGAAGTCTTACTGTAGTCAAGTCCTAACGAAACTTGTCCTTTCTTGACCTTTGTTCACAAGCAAATGAAAGTCAAGTAAGTCGCATGAGTAACACAAGCACTGAAACATCGAAAGCTTTGGAAATATATTCTCACTTTCTTTGCACTTAACTACCTTTGGCTATTTACAAAATAAATTACCATACACGAGTATAATAATATTGAAAGAAAAAAAAATTCCGTGGATTTCCGCCTCAATCATATTCTCCTCAGTACACACTGTACTCAACAATATTTTTGGGTACTGCTTCACCTAAATATTATTAATTGAGAACGCTACTGATAAAGTAAAAAAAAAAAGAAAAAGAAAAAGAAAGGAGAGGTAAAAACATAATTTTGACGGCAACAAAATATTATATATAGGTGATGTGATATGGGTCGATTTCTTAAATTGAAATTCAACCGATAGAAAAAAACTTAAATGAAAAGTATTGTGTTTTATCTTATTTTTATATCATAATAGTGTGATGATCATGATCTATAATCAGTATTTAGCAAGAAATAAGATCAAAACAATATTTAGTATAAGAATTAATAATTGATAGGGTGTTTATATAATAGGGTGAATACGAAAATCAAAATCGAATGAACTAAATTGATTTACAATTTTTCAATTAATTAGCTGGGTATAATTTTAATCAAATCAATCTGTCGTTGACGCTATCTCGTTTGGATATTGGATTAGAGTTTACAAACCCGTGAAACCCTGATATATAACAAATTTTTGCTAACTAATTTCAAGAGTTCTTATATATATAGTCATATATTTTATTTGTAATTTTACTATTATTTAATTATATAAGCTAATCACAATAACATATTATTTTTACTTTTTTAATAATATGATTATGTGTCAATGAATAAAAACATGTTTTTTTAAATTAGAATTATGTATTCGTGTAGCATGAATTAAATCGAATTAGTTTGGTTTGCATTATGTAAATTATTTTATAAATTATATGAAGAGTCCTAGTTTGCTGATTTTGGTTGCTAGTAATATATGTCAAATGAAGAAGCACAGGACACTTTTGGATGGCATTGTGAAAAGTTCAAAGATAGAATCCGTTTTCTGCGAAGTTAAAATTTTGTTTCCGACTTTGCCTGAAAATTGACAAAATTTTGGCTAAACATATACATACAGAGAGATAACATCCGTCGACATTTTGCACTAAATTTAAACAATTAATTAATAGAGATTAACCGTACAATTTTTAATTTATATATATAACATACATACTATCTTAACCTATTTGGTAATAAACAATATGTGAACTTCAATCAATGAATAGAATAATAGATTTTATTTAATTGATTATTTTATTAATTTAGCTTTCTATTTTAAATATTTATGAAAATTATTAAAAAATAATAATTGTGCAATTTTTCACATAATAAATGATAAAAGAAAAATTGAAATATAGTAGTGGACACCATGACACGTTTTAATTGCGTAAATAGTCAAATATATAGAATAACATAAAAATTTATCATGCTAATTGATTAGTTTAATAGATATCATAATTGGATTTTTTTATTATGTTAATTGATTAAGTTGATATTATATTTATGTTAATTGGTGGTTTGATTGTTTAAAATTTTGCAACAATTATTCAAGAATATTGTAGTCACCATTTACTAATTTGCATAAAAAAATAATAATAAATTATTACCTGCTTTCATTATCACTGAAAAAAAAATCTTTTTGCTGATAAAAAAAATTATTACTGGAAAAAATATAATAAATCTGTTAATAGTTTCTAGATATAATTGATGCAAAACATTTCTAATTAATAAAAGAAGCTTGACTCAGTTTACTTCATTAATTAAAATTATAAAAGTAACTGATTGATTAGTATAAATATATCAAAATTTGCGTATATATACAGACACTATTTATCATTCAAAAGATTCGTAAGAAAAATAATTAGAACTAATAAAAAAATAATTACTATTTTTAATGTGATAAAATTATTTAAATTGACAAACTCACTTTAAAGGTAACGTGTAATCTCAATTGTTCACCAGAAAATTAATAGTATAACACATGAACATATATAAAACATGCATTCGTCGAAATATATTCTTCTGATTTACTAATTAACAATGAGATGACTTATTTTGCGAGAATAAAATAATTTTAGTTTTTCACGTGTTTCATAAACACAAAAAGCTCGAAGTTAGTCGAATTCAAAACATAATTATTTACTAGAAAAAAGCTCACCAACTGCTATACAGGTTCACTTTGATTTGGCAGGAAAAGAGATTCCAGCTAAGAAAATCACAGTTCACTGTCCTTCGATTTGTTCAACAGCTAATGGTAACTTCTGCTTTTGAAAGGGAGTTACAGAGATAAGGATGAGGCACAACGTTCGTTTCAATATCCATTGTTGAAAAGGATGGTGCTATAATATCAATTCCAGTAAATCTTATTGCATTTGATCTTTAATATTATGCCAAAAGAAGAAATCGAAAGTAAAAATCTTTTGTTTCTCCAACAGTTGCAATTGGTAAGTCCGTTAGCATTACACATAAATACAAAACGAAATATATATAAATCCAAAAGGGTATGGTTCATTGCCAGCCTTAATTTACTGAATATTATATGAAAAATGATGCATATGCATGCTTACGTTTAAGCGAATATAATGAACCAAGCGATGAAGAAAACGAGAAGCCCCTTTCACCTTTTCGATGGAAACAACCTCAAATGGATTCTTCAACGAAGACAGATGGTGAATAGCTTTGGAAGCACCATCTTTCAGCGGCAGCACAAAGTCCTTTTCTGACATGCACTCTTCTCTTAATACATCCTTAACGATCCACCCTTTCAGTTTCAGAGCCCTTCTGAATAGGCTCAAACACCTGAAATAAACTTCCTTCACCTTAGCCTCAACTATGGCTCAAGCCAATGGACACCATCGTGTTGAAACAGTGATTGACATAAGGAAACCACCCGTGAGCTTCACTGGGGGTCTTGTGTTCGAGTGCCTCACTTACACTGTGACAAAAAAGATCAAGGTGGAGGGGAAGTGGTCGAGTGAAGAAGTGGACTTGCTGCATGATATCACTAGTTATGCACCAAAGGGTTGCATCACTGCAGTGATGGGGCCTAGTGGTGCAGGAAAGTCCACTCTCTTGGATGGGCTTGCTGGGAGGATTGCCAGTGGAAGCCTTAAAGGGAGGGTGTCCTTGGATGGTGCAACCATGAATGCAAGCTTGATCAAAAGAAGTTCTGCATATATCATGCAGGAAGATAGGCTTTTCCCTATGCTAACTGTCTATGAGACTTTCATGTTTGCTGCTGATTTCCGCCTTGGATCACTCTCACTTGCTGATAAGAAACAGAGGGTGGAAAAGCTCATTGACCAGCTTGGCTTAACGGTATTCAAATCTGCTGTTGTTTGATATCTTTTTACTTTCATGCTTATATGTTGTCATGAACATAATTCGAAAGCTTAAACGTTGTAGATAAAGAAATAACACTGATTTAGGGTTTGACTCCTTTAAAATACACCCAGTTTAGTGAATAAAGTATATAGTAATATTACAACCCACTTTTTTTTCTAAACAACCAATTATTTTTAATAATAGAATATTAAATTAGGATATTTAATTAAAATATAAACTAAGTTATTTAGTAATAAATTAATAAAAACGTAGGATGATTATATGTATCTCAACTTATAATAATAACTTCAGGACATAACTTAAAAGAAAAGTTGACCATGATCCAACAATGCATACATTGTATATCAAAATTATATCTCATGAATTATATCAAAATTATATTTTATTTAATAAAATATTATATAATAATAAAATAATAATTTATTTTAGTATAAATTATTGTATTTTACTTATAAATCCTACGATTATATAACCAGGAATATTCAAATCTTTATATACACTCTCTTCAATGCATCCCGCATTCTACTTTAGTTATACCACATATATTTATTTATGGGTGATGTAACAATCCAATAAGGTGAATAAAGTAGGATTTACACTAAGAAATTAATTTACAATATAAAAGTAAAAAAAATAATTGAAGATAGATTAACCTAAGATCAACGCTTATCAACGGAATGAAAGTAACAAGAAACTAATAAGAAAAACGAGGGGTAATACTTTGATACTCATAAAGTAAAATAAGACTACTATAAAACTCAAAATCTTAATATTTTAATTAGATTTATTTTATTTTTAACTTAAAATATCAATATATATTATTATGTTATTAAAGTAGTTGTCAATTGGATGGATGTAGTTCTTTTTAAAAGTTTCAAAATATAGTTTTTCAAGTCAAAACTTTTATTTGGATAGCTTTTAAAATATTTATTAGTTGAAGTAAGTCATGTTAATTATGAAAAAGTTATGCATCGATACAAGTTTGAATATGTGAAACTAAAATTGTATCAGTGGTATGATACGAGAAAAGAAGATGTGTTTGACCTATTATACTAATAAGGATTTTTTTTATTTTTTTTATTTTTATGTCACGCCAATTAGATTACATTGAGATCGCTCATGTTCTGTATAATCCGAAAATCGTGTCACACAACTTCATTTAACTGAAATCATACAAGCTTGCATGAATTCTGTAGTGTGTACACAACTTCGTAGTGTGAATGAATTTTGTTCCCATCTTTTAACCGGTTCACCTTTGTTGTGGTGGTGCAGTCATCTCGGAACACCTACATAGGAGATGAAGGGACACGAGGAGTGTCCGGCGGAGAGCGGCGGCGCGTCTCAATCGGCGTGGACATCATCCACGGCCCATCACTTCTCTTCCTGGACGAGCCAACCTCAGGGCTGGACTCCACCAGCGCCCACAGCGTCATCGAGAAAGTGCACGACATCGCCCGCAGCGGCAGCACCGTCATCCTCACCATCCACCAGCCCTCCTCCCGAATCCAACTCCTCCTCGACCACCTCATCATCCTCGCACGTGGCCAGCTCATGTTCCAGGGCTCCCCGCAAGACGTCGCCCTCCACTTGTCCCGCATGCCCCGCAAAGTCCCCAAGGGAGAGAACCCCATCGAAAGTCTCATTGACGTCATCCAAGAGTACGATCAGAGTGAGTTCGGCGTTGAAGCTCTTGCAGAGTTTGCCCGCACTGGGGTCAAACCACCTCCTTTGTCTAACCACCAACACTCCGTCTCCACCGTTGCACCCTCTTACGCCCCTTCCTCGCACCTCAGCCACAGGTTCGAGGACAAGTCTGTGGAGTTTTCTCACTCCTCCCAGGTCAGTAGAAGGGCCGTGGACGATTTTGATCACAGTCTCAGAAGTCCCTTTAACAACACTTCCATGTCCTGGAGCACTGGCAACAGTGCAGCATTTCTCAAATTCACACCTTCACGTCTTAAGAATGATCACAAGCTCAACAATACCACAAGGTTTGTAATATTTCACTATTTTCCCAAATCATACAAAGAACTAGGTATTGTTGTTGTTATGCTTATAATGAATTGTGTGATGGGCAGAAACAATACCTCACCTTACTACACATACTCGAGTGAAATCCTTCAAGCAACTCCAACACCTCACAGCAGTGACTACACAGTGAATGAGAATGACTACCTCACTCCATCAAATGGCACACAAGAACACCTTGGCCCAAAGTTTGCAAATGCTTACCTAACAGAGATATGGATACTCATTCGCCGCAACTTCATAAACATAAGGCGCACCCCTGAGCTTTTCCTCTCGAGACTCATGGTTCTGACCTTCATGGGCTTCATGATGGCCACCATGTTCCACAACCCTAAAGAAGATTTGCAAGGAATCACCAACCGCCTCAGCTTCTTCATCTTCACAGTCTGCCTCTTCTTCTTCTCTTCCAATGATGCTGTCCCGGCCTTCATCCAAGAAAGGTTCATCTTCATAAGGGAAACTTCTCACAATGCCTATAGAGCTTCCACTTACACCATTGCAGGCCTTATCACTCACATGCCGTTTATTCTTCTCCAAGCGGCTGCCTATGCAGGCATTGTTTGGTTTGCCCTAAAACTTCGAGGCCCTTTTCTTTACTTCTTGCTTGTTCTCTTCGTTTCTCTTGTGTCAACCAATTCATTCGTGGTGTTTGTGAGCTCAGTGGTGCCAAACTACATCTTGGGTTATGCCATGGTTATTGCCTTCACTGCCTTGTTCTTCTTGTTCTGCGGATACTTCTTGAACAGCCATGACATTCCCCGTTACTGGCGTTGGATGAACACAATTTCAACGATGACATACCCTTATGAGGGGCTCTTGATGAACCAGTACCAGGTCAATGATACGTTTGGATATATTGATGGCGTACCCATTAACGGTTTTCAGATCTTGGATAGTCTACATATCAGGACTGATGGACGTAGGAAGAGGACAGTGGTGCTTATAATGTTTGGTTGGGCTGTGCTATACAGGATTTTGTTTTACCTAGTCCTTCGTTTTGCATCAAAAAACCAGAGGTCGTAGAGAACTGTATCTAGGGAAAGTGTGTGAGTTAGTGAATCATTTGATTTGTTTTGCACTGTTGTTTTATGATGGAGGAACTGTTAAATATGTTGCTTCAATGTATTTTGTTTTGCATCAAGCTTTGTAAATTATATAGCTTGATGTGCTTTTTTTTATATCGTTACAATAAAGCAATTCAAGGAACTAGAGAAAGCGTTTTAACAAATCTCATAGCGATATTTAATTGTTGTTTGCATAATAAGAAAAGACATGTATACACTCACCAATGATCTGGCTTTTTTCAGTGTTTTCTCTAAGTCAATGTGATATAATGTGTTTATGAGTTTATGGCATTCTGATGAACTTCCTATCTAATGCTGATCATCTTTCTTAGGATGGATTAAAAAAAAGTATTTTAAAATAGAATTTAAAGTTAGATCTAATCACTGAATCGAATATATCATGCGGTGTACAAAATTTTCCCCAGAAAAATGACACAAGAATACTCAAAAACACCCAGTAAGGGAGAAAAATATAGGTAGTATAATATAATAGAAAAAGAGACATATATATATATATATATATATATATATATATATATATATATATAGTAATCCATGCCATACATGGATATAAAGTGGAAAATATGAACTTCCACCACGGGGTAAAGTGGGTGTGGAGTGAAGAAAAATAGAAATCGAAAAGATATAATGCAATTGGTAGAGGTGGAATCGTGGCGAAATAGAAAAGAAGCAATAAATGGAAAGACTAATGTTAGGTTGACAGTCATACTTTCAATTCACACAGCTTACGACTAATCTTAGGTTGACAGTCATACTTTCAATTCACACAGCTTACGTGACAAAAAATAATAATTTTTTAAGTCAGCGTGGAAAGTTTTACTTTTTCAGAATTTCAAAAGTCCTGCCTTCTCCATTCCCACTCTCTTACTCCCACTCTCTCACTCTAGAGCTCTCTCAATCTCTTCACTCTTGAGCTCTTTACTTTCACTCTCGCTCTCTCGTTCACTAGAGGTATCTCTTGCTCTCTCTTTGTCCACTGTCTAGATCTCTCGATCTGTCTACGTCTCTGCGCTCTTAAGGTCTCTGTGCTCTTCGTCGTTGCACTCTTCGTCTTTACGCTCTTTGTCTCAGCAAAAGGTTGGTTTTTTATTTCGTTTATGTTGGAAAAGCGTGTAAAGATTGCTCTTTTAAGTGACTTTTCATGCATAAGGATGTTTTTTTTTTGTTTGTAGAATGATTTGCGTGTAAAGCTTGGGGTTTTATGCGATTTTTGATGGAAAAGCGTGTAAAGGTTGCTCTTTTAAGTGATTTTTCATACAAAACGATGTTTTCTTTTTGTTTGTGGTTTGATTTCCATATAAAGTTTGGGTTTTTATGCGGTTTTTGATGGAAAAACGTGTAAAGGTTACTCTTTTAAGTGATTTTTCATGCAAAAGGATTTTTTTTTGTGGTTTGATTTTCGTGTAAAGTTTGGGTTTTTATGCAATTTTTGATGGAAAAGGAATTCTTTTTTGTCGTTGAACTGTTTTGTTCTTGGTCGATGCTGGATCTGAAAAGGTTTTTGCGTTTGTAGTTTGATTTCCATTGGTTGTTGAAGTAAAGTTTGATCTTTTATGACATTTACATGTTCCTTCTTGGTTCTTGGTGGAGAAAAGATTGTTTTTTCTAAGTGTTTTAGGTTTGTAAGGGTTGAATCTGTTTGTTCTGGAAACTGATGAACACGTTTGTGTTGAGTCGCTATAACATGAACTAAGGTGTCCACTCGTTAACAAAGGAGTAACCACAGGTGTTTTGTAAATCAATAAGTGGTTTTGAGTTTACAGTGGTTACCCATGTCTTAACGAGGGGACACCTCAGTACAAGTTTTGGTGACTGAGGAACAGATGTGTATTATTTTACAAAACATTACTGGTTACCCTTTCATTAATGAGGGAACACCTTAATTATAGTTTTGGCGACACACGTCAGTTATGTTCATTTGTTCATGTGTTTAGTC
>Ga0209489_103750_pt1 | contig 29064 bp, 11 predicted proteins | sample SiratrowhiteBW_FD_187527 | JGI IMG/M metagenome (GOLD analysis project Ga0209489, IMG submission 187527) | Root nodule microbial communities of legume samples collected from California, USA - Siratro white BW (SPAdes) (version 2) | ecosystem: Host-associated > Plants > Roots > Nodule | place...
ACATTTATAAAAACATACATGCAACTAGCTTCCCTTACCTCTATAGAGTAGAGATACTCAAAACCCTAAAATCACAAGCAACCTAACTCTGTTCAAGAATCTGATCGAACACTCTTGATCTACTCAATGCTAGGAATCTAAGGGTATCTTCTGATTATCAATCTGATAATCTATGAGATCACAAATCTAGAGAGAAGGTAGAAACTTTAAAGAGATTTGTTTGAGAGATGGTGGTTTTCATAAGAACGAAACTGTATATCTTGCAACTAGCTTCCCTTACCAAATATCAACATTATAAATAAATTTATATTTTAAAGGAGACAAACATTTATAAAAACATACATGAAACTAGCTTCCCTTACCTCTATAGAGTAGAGATACTCAAAACCCTAAAATCACAAGCAACCTAACTCTGTTCAAGAATCTGATCGAACACTCTTGATCTACTCAATGCTAGGAATCTAAGGGTATCTTCTGATTATCAATCTGATAATCTATGAGATCACAAATCTAGAGAGAAGGTAGAAACTTTAAAGAGATTTGTTTGAGAGATGGTGGTTTTCATAAGAACGAAACTGTATATCTTGCAACTAGCTTCCCTTACCAAATATCAACATTATAAATAAATTTATATTTTAAAGGAGACAAACATTTATAAAAACATACATGCAACTAGCTTTCCTTACCTCTATAGAGTAGAGATACTCAAAACCCTAAAATCACAAGCAACCTAACTCTGTTCAAGAATTTGATCGGACACTTTTGATCTACTCAACGCTAGGAATCTAAGGGTGTCTTTTGATTATCAATCTGATAATCTATGAGATCACAAATCTAGAGAGAAGGTAGAAACTTTAAAGAGATTTGTTTGAGAGATGGTGGTTTTCATAAGAACAAAAGTGTATATCTTTTTAAAGAGACAGATATTTGGTAGTTTTATTATAATAAAACAGAATATCTTTTTATAGAGATAAAATATCTTCTTAGAGATAATTGGTGATTTTTATTAGAATAAAATATAATATCTTCTATAGAGAGATAGAATATGTTAGAGAGAGAGAGTAAAGTTGGTAGTTTTTATTAGAATAAAACAGACTATTTTTTAAGGGAGAGAGTTGGTGTTTGCTATAAAAATAAAAAGTAAATAATTATCTTTTATTTACTTAAACAACTCTTCTGTTAAAAAAATAGGTATTATCTTATTTATTTCTAAAATTAAATTTTGGTTTAGTTTTTATTCCATAGCTGTTTTCTAGAGTATTACACTTTTAATATAAAAATATTTTTTATTTATATGATCCAATCTTATATTTATTATAACATATATAGGGCCTCTACACTAAAGATATATTAAGAAAAATAAGAAAAAAAAAGTAGATAAATGCTAGATATGGTAAACTGAAAAAAATAATGAATGAGAAGTTTAAGATATGTATAAAAAAAATATTTTTTCAAAGTAAATAAATAAACGTGTCATTGAATAAAGTTCCTTGTAAAAAAATCATAGAATGTTTTTTAGGTTTTGGGATAAAAAAAAAAGGATGAGTGGAATGAAAAATAAGCTAAATGTTTGGTGAAGATTACATATTAAAGAAATAATGTTAAAAGATAGTGTAACTTCTAATCTGTTTCTATTTTTTTTTCCCATCTCTTCTCTTTAATCAAATATTTTTTATTTCCTCATTTATTTCCTACTTTTACCTACCTATTTTCATAATACAAATTTCTTTCATCTTTACCAAATATCCTCTAGTATGAATGATGAGTCGTTTAGTTCTAAATTTTCAAAGTCCAAAATGGTTGCAAATCCTAGGTATGCCATGAATGCAATTGTATGACCATTATGTTCCACTTTATTTTAGTGCACTTACACTCATTTTCCTCTTCCCTCTACCATCACATCATAGCTTTCATCTCACTCACTCCATTCCTAACCATTCTACTACTCAATCCAAACCCCAAACTATTGCTTAGTATTAATATATAGTGTGCTAATAGCACTAATTGGTTACTCGTACTTTTATCATTATTTCTCATTTTGTCATTTCATGAGTCTCGTGAGACCATAAAAAAAATGTAATATTCAAGAAATTATAAATTACAAAATAATTTTTGAGACATGGTTGCTAATGTTTTTTCTTGAACAACCGTTTTTCAAACGAATTAAAATAACGGTTAATTTAACGTAGGATCATACGAAACCTAAAAATTACAATTTTGACGTTGACCCGTTCTTCGGCTTAACTGAAACGAAACGAACTAACGAGCAAAGCAGCAGAAAAAGGGTGCATAATGCGACGTCGTTTTTCCGTACAGCGTCTGTAACAACCTTTTGTGTTGCCAAAACGCTTGCTTCACAAAGCGAAGGGACAGGAACTGGCAAAGAAAGCGGAGAACAAGCTCCACGCTTGTTGCCCCTTGTTCGGTTCCAACTTCGGGGACGCCGCTGTGCTGTTCCACAAATCCGCTGCTTCCTTCAAACTCGCCTAATCATGTCTCACACACAATCTCTTCCAAAAGTTTTTTTCTTTTTCATGTTTTGGTCACACTTTTAACTGTTTCTTTGTTCGTTCAGGGGACAAGGCGGGCTCACTCTTCGTAAAATCGTCTAACTGTCACATGAAGGTTCTGTTCTTCTCACCATGATCCTTTTCACACTTTAGAAACCCAGTTTTGTGCATTGAGTTCATTTGTTACTATATATATTATATAATATTATGCCCCTTTTTGCCTATTATGGGTAGTGCAGTTAGGTAACATGAGGCTGCAAATGCTTATATCGGTGCTGCTCGTTGCTACGAGAAAATTTCATTAGCAGGTGCTCTTCCATGTACATAATCTCTCTATTTTTTCAGTTCTTGGTCACCTAAAAATTGCTATTTTTAGTCTCTCCATGTATACTTTTTGTCGTCGGAAATTGTGGGGACTAAAATGGAATAAGAAAAGTGTATATATAGGAATGGAAACAAGTTCCAGAGTGTGCATGTGTAAGAACTAAAATGGGTAGGTTTCGAGGGTAAGGAGTAAAATGTAAAGATTGTGTAAGTATGCTGGCAGAGTCACGCATTCACGTAGTCAATAATAACTTGGAACCATCTAATTAAGATGGGGTGACTCATATTTTATCTTGGTAAATTGGACCTAAAAGACGCATTTGAGATTTTAGCTATTCAATTTCCATTGATAGTTACAATGTATTGACTGTGTGAATGCGTAGAGAAACTGATTGCGTACAATCCTGTTTCGTTGGTGCTTTGGCATTCACAGGGCAGTGAAGATGTATTTTAGTAGCATGAGGTGTTTTTTATTTCTATTTTTGAAAATTGTTTCTAGTTTTCAAAGTGTGCCTAAACAAAGGGTAGTTAGTTATACAGTTGGTGCAGAGTGGTGTATGGCACAAGCGTGTGGAATTAGAGATGTTGAACAAGATAAAAAAGGGAGGACAAGAAACATTTCTTACTGTTTCTGTTTATCTTAAAGCTCTTGTTTGGAAATATTTTGTAAAACTTTATAGAATATGTGAGATATTGATTGATGAGTATGTGAAACTGTACTTGAAAATGGATTTTAATCCAAAAGGTGAAAAAATAATGAAACAGGCCGGTAACTTTTTTGGCTTCTGTTTTGGCATTTAAGGAGCTATTTGCTACTTAAATAAAACAGTGACGATTTTGGAAGAGATTGGTAGGCACATCATGGCTGCTAAGTATTCAAAGTTACCTTTTCTTGTTGGGTATACACATTCAGAGTGTAGGGACATGACTTGGCAAGTCTGTTGTTGGCATGTGCCTTCCTGTCCTGTCTCCCCAATTCTGTTGATGACCTTTTTCATGTTCAAGTTCATGTTCATGTGGTGTTATGTTATGTTATTCTGCATCTTTTGTTTGTGTTTATTGTCGGTTCTTTCATTCTTTGAGGTTCTTATAGTGGTTTAAATCCTTTGAAAAAAAAAGTTATTTGCAGAGTTGAATCTGTATTCCTGGATTTAGGAAATTGGCGATTTATATGAGCTCAAACAAGACTTAGACTGTGCTAGATTGCATTATGAGAGGGCTGCTACACTTTTTGAAATTGGAGATGCAGCAACCTCTGTGATCGAGTGCACGCTTAAAGTTGCACAATTTTTTTGCCAGCTTCAACACTAAGTGTGTTTAACTTTCTTTTACCTGCATATCTCCTGAAATTGCATGTAACTTCTGTTCTATTCTTAAAATGGTTGGAGCTATCAATTAATTGCGTTGGGATATGCATACCATCTAAAGTTCATTTACCCAAATTGATTAGAGATGAAGTGAGTTGCAAAACATTAATACTTGGGGTATATTGATCTACTTGATGTTTACCAGATATCAAGTGGGTCTTTTATTAGTGCTATTAGCTTGGCTTGTTTCTTTGCTCTCATTCTTTTTGTCATTGTTTTGTATGATCATCTGAAATAATTATCATATTTCAGGATGTGTCTGCTTCAATTGGCGAGGAAGATATTATAAAATTTATTAGAGTAGTCAAGGAGTTTAACGGCATCCCCATTGGTATACTTCTGTGTCCCGAGACAAAGGAAAACATAGTCACATGACTACACTTTAATGTTATCGAATTCTTTTAATGTTTGCAGCATTTTATTAAAATCAAAATCAAAATCCGTTTGTGTTACCTGCTGGAAAGTAAGATAAAATGTTTACGTTGTTTGATATAATTTTAGAGGCAATGGTGATCTCCTTGTCAAACTTTGCCATGCTTGATATAGATGCTGTTAATTTTATTTATTTGTGATCTAACTAAATATCTGATTGATTGTTTTTAGAAATTATGTACTAAAGTTTTTTTCTCAAGCAAAGTTATGAGCATGCACTATAATTTGATATGCAGATCACAAAATGTCCTTTTTCCTTCCCGTAGCAAAACTTATTTTAGAATCTCTAGTTCTTTAGCTTCCCAATTTATAATTGGTGTTGTTTGCTCCACCGTCTTTGCCATTGTTCTTATATGTTGTCATTTTTTAATCTTTTTGACATCATATATATTATTTTCTTATATCTTGTGCGACATTTCTTTGTATTTCCATCCTCTCAATCTTAATCTTCCATTTCTTTTTAAGCTGGAGGAAGGATAAGCTTGAACATTATATGTACCCAACCAGCCTTAATTGACTTATCCTTGTCTTTTCTTTTCACAAGGCTACCATTGCCTTAAATATAACACCTTCATTTCTACCCACTACATACATTTATTTTAGCATAGTTGTCTTCACTGCATCTCATTTGTTTCAACCAACATGGCATAAAGTATATTTTACATTATTGGCATTCTTGTCTTTATGTGTTATTGTAGGGCCACTTTTGGGATTTTAATTTCCAAAACTAAAATCTATAGATGATAATAGTGAAAATGATACAAAGACTTGGATTTAGAAAATGATGATCGACAATTCCTATCTTGAAAACTTGTATTGGTAATTTACTTGTATGTTTAAGATATCGATGCCTTTTTATTGCTAGTTATGATTTTTGAGTAATTTTTATCATTTTTTAAAAATTATATGTATATAGTATGCATTACATAAACTAAAAAAAAAAAAAAAAATTCAAAGCAGTGGTTTATCACATTATCTGCTATCTTGCAACAGGCATTGTAGCCAATATAATCGGAGATGTAAAAAATTGAAGTTACAGATATTTGTATCTATCTATCTGATATTAATTGAAAGGAAATTTTTCCATCTTTTAAGAGATAGCTAAAATAATCTCCAGAATCCTATCTGATTCTATATGTTTCTAACGTTGCATATGACTTTTGCCGACAGTATTGAATGCTTTGATGAAAAAGGTGAAGGAAAAGTATGATTTAACCTGAATCAAGTGATAGTGTATTGTTATGTACCAAGTATATTCTGTGGTAGTGAATGGTGATAAAGGGACAATAAAAGGAAAAATAAGAGCGACAATAAATACTAAAATGAAAGTGTCCACTGCACAAGAAAATAACTCTATGAAATGATTGTCTATCAAAGAATATTGGTGTAACATGGATTGAGAAGAAATGAGAGGAAATCACTTGCTGTGAGTTTGGATACCACGAAAGTGCATGGAAAGGGAAACGAAGAGGGAAGGGAGGTGGATTTGGAAGAGAAGAAATACAAATAAAAACAGTTTTCAAATAACCATGAATAGAAATATGAAAAAGAGGGCTTCTTCCTGGACTATGTTCTTCCTCCACCTCCTATCTCAATATTACATTCATTCCGAATAATTAATTGGTGTCTTTTTCGATCATTGACGAGATTCCATTACATGTACAAGACGGCAACAACTACTTCACTGTCATATTATAAGTTTAATAATTTGCATTTGGCAAAATGACGAAAGAAAATATCACTGCTGTATGGTTATATATTCATATTTTGGCCTTCTGCTGCTTGTCACGACACGTTTGTTATGAATAAGGTGACAAATGACGTGTTATTGACATGTTCGGTCTTCTGTCAAATCAACAAATATTAACAAAAATATAATAACAAAGTGCTGAGGCATTTCTGTTAGATTGTGTAGTAAGTTTCTGAATTGTGTCTTTATTGGAGATTTTATTACGTAGCGTTTAGTATGATAATCTTGTAAAATATCTTATACAGAAGTCTATATACTGATAAGGTATAATAAAATTCACAAAAATAAATCAGTACTTAATAATACTTTAAAAAATATATATATTAACTTTCAACATAATGAAAATTGAAATGTAGTTGATTACATTTAAAGTTTTTTTATTCTATTTAGTTTGTTAAAACTACAACAGCGAAAAGTGACTATATATGAATTATTAAGTGAATTGAATTTAAAATATTATATACTTAAATTTAGATTAATTTATTATTGGTTGAGTGTTTTGCAGAAAGAATTTAACTATTTATGTGTTTTTGTTTTCAGATTCACATTTTTTTCCGCAACATGGTTTAGTATCTTTATTTTTTTATTATTATAAAAATATTATTACTCATTCTAAATATCACTCAATGTGAATATAAAATCCCTTCAGACTACTGTTGTTACTAAGCATGTTTTGAAATTATATTATTTTTAAAAACTAATCATTATTTTTTTTTATTTCTTTAATTGATATACATTGCCATAATTCTTTCTACGGAGTTAAATACGCCCTCAAAAGCTCATTTAAATCTTAGGGAAAGCATAGCAAAATAGTTTGAGTAATAATATCATATAATTTCATAGATCTTATCGCTTTATAAAAAAAAAAATCAAATGAAATAGTCAATACATTTAGTGTCTTGAAAATATTAAATACATTCAAAATTTAAAATTATTCATAAATTTAGCAGTGTTAGATCTACAATAAATTTCGTTTGACTTTAATGAGTAACTTAGGCATTTCATAGTTTTCAGAATGTTAAATGTAAAACAAATTCTGTACGAGTTTAATGTTTAACATAGGCACGTTATGTTCATAAAGAATTAAGCTTTTTAAGAGTGGTGTTTTCCAAAAACAATGATATTTGTAGAAGAAGTTCTTAAAATAAAGTTGAAAGTTATAAATATAAAACAGTTATTTTATAGCGTTTATCTTGGGTATTTTCATACATAAATGAACAAATTTTAAAAAAATTACAAAATCCTCTTTAGAAACACAATTTCAAAATAAAAAAAAAAATCATAGATGAAAAGAGAGTCAAAATATTCCCATTTAACCAAGACATTGACGATGCGTGTCACATCAAATCAAATCTGGACCATACTTTTTTTTTTTTTTTATCTGAAACGAGGGTTCTGTTTCTGTCCATAATATAAGTCACCAACAATAAAATAATCAAGTTTATAAGAATAGTTAAATAAATCACAGTAGTACCACTCTTGTTTTTATTATTAAATTACCTAAACAACTTCATCCCTTATCTTATCTTATCTCCCCCATTTTAAATATTAAAGATTCCCTAACAAAAGAGTTTTGGGATGAAAGAGAGGTAGGCGTATTATTTCAAAAAATAATTTTAATAAAAATACGTTAATTAATCCCTTTAATATATTATTATAATATATATTTATACAAAATTAAGATACGATTTAATATTTTATTTAGCTGAAATTTAACGCAATTATCTATTATGATCCAGAATAGTATTATCCGTGCATAAGAATCTGATGCTTATGCTAGATTTTAGTTTTTAAAAACCATAATTTCTGGCATGCCGGCGAGTCCGGCACTTGCAAGATGCTCTTGCGCTTGGACTCTTGGTGTAGGGAGGCACCATGGCTTTGTATTATAGCATAAAATGTTGAGTTCAATACAAATTCACACTCAGTTCACTCTTACACCACGCTCTTTATTCTCTAATATCCCTTCACTTCTCCGCCGCCGCACACTCTCCCTCTCTCGCTCGCGCTCCTCCTCGCCAGCTAACTCTATCAACCTCTTCCGCTCCAACCACGTGGTGGCCGTTGTTGGCGGCGGAGTGATGGAGAAGGCGAAGGAGAACGGGAGAGTGTTGAAGGTTGGTCTCGTATGCGGTGGTCCTTCGGCTGAGCGTGGCATTTCCCTCAATTCGGCTCGATCACTCCTTGATCACTTGCAGGTACAGATTCTTCGGAATTCTGTTACACTTTAATTTCCGTTTAATATTTATTCGGACTGTAATTCGATTATCAGAAAATACTTCCTCCGAGAGAGACCAGAAATTTAGATGAGATTAAGGCTCGCATCGAAGATTAATACTATAATTGACTCACTGGACCGAAGTTCATTGGATACCTCAAGGTCCTACCTAAAACTCAAAGACCTTAGTTATTACGGTTAAAAAAGTAATTAAGTCAATAATCATATAATTATATAAGTATTGATCAATTAGATTATGATTTTTGAAGCGATTATTACAAAAGTCAACCATTGTACAACAGGTGTTGACTAAATAGAAATCACCTTGAATACGACTTTTGAACTAGTTATTACAGAAGTCAACTATACTGTTGAGAGAGCTTGACGTTGAAATTGTAGTTGCGGACGGATTTTTGAAACCTTCATCCTATGACCTTTTTTTCATCGATTTTATTATTATTAAGCCTTTGATTATTAAAATTTAAAAATCAAACTCTTACGAGTTAATTATGTTATGATTTGTGTTGTCCTACCATGTGTTTGTTCCGGTCTATTGAATCCGAGACTAATGCCAGCTGGTTGCTGTGATTGTTCTTTCTTCAGTTTACTTCTAAGTTATAGTTATATTCTCAGAATATTGTGTTTTAAAAGCGACTAAGAAGTAACTGTGGTAATGTAAGTATATTTGCAGCACTATACTGCAATTGTGAGAGAAATTTCTCTTGAGTTTACTGTCTTTTCATTTCATTATTTTGGCTTGTTTTAGTCGAGGTGAGTTGTTAAAGTATTTGCTAATTTGGAAAGCAGCTGAAGGTGTTTTATTCTGTTTTAGGATCCTTATTTGTTTCATATATACCAGTCTCATTTCTTTTCTTATTGTCTGACAGGGAGACAATTTACACGTTAGTTGCTATTATATTGACTGCAATCTCAATGCGTATGCAATTTCCTCAGCTCAGGTTAGTATGATACATGTTTCCCAAAATATGCTCCATGAGCTCTCTGTCTGTCAAACTATAGCTTTTCTTACGCTGATTGGTATATTGAGAAGAATTCTGATACGCATAAGGTTAAACTCATATATGATATGATGAATTAGACAGTATGAAATATCTATTTAGCGATCATCACCTCTGACTTGAATTTCCATGATCTCTCATTTGGTTTGGTTATGTCTGGTTTGTCCCATTCAAGCTATTCATTCTTCTACTTTCTATATTCTTTCCCAGGTATATTCCAACACACCTGCTGATTTTGATTTTAAACTTGAAAGGTTAGTGACAATACCGTTCTGTCACAGTTTCTCCAATTTAGGAATAATTAACCACACACCCATGTGGTTAAATGTTCCCAAAATATAAATATTTTTACTAATAATTCCTTCTTAATATCCCCTTCAAAGTATGGATCAAATACATAAAATGTTGTATGGAATAATTTACATTTAAAATTTGAGAGTAAAGATGGCCACTTCTTCAATTCGCAGCCTTGCCCAAAGTTTTCAGACTTTGTCTGACTTAGCAAAGCATCTTGCTACAGCTGTGGACATAGTATTTCCAGTCATACATGGTAAATTTGGTGAAGATGGTGGCATTCAGGTGCAGTATATGTACACATATAACTGGAATTCTTCTGGGTTGTAAACTGTAATGAGCTTGAGTATTTATCAATGATATTTCTGTGTCAAATATTAATAGGAATTGCTGGAAAGATATAATGTCCCATTTGTTGGCACGGGATCAAAGGAGTGCGTCCAAGCATTTGACAAGGTATGGGACATATATATTTTGGCATGTTTCTTCTCCAACATGTTTTTTTTTTTTCTGTTTATCATAACTGGAATGCAGTCACATTTGAGATCTAAGATTTATATTTTCTAACCTTTTCCTCTCTTGTAATCTTTTCTTACTTACTAGTTTGACTTTTACTGTTCCTCTGACTCATTTTTTCCCTTAAAATAATTGTCAGCATAAAGCATCACAGGAGCTCCGGAAGCATGGATTCATAACAGTACCCAGTTTCTTAGTTCAGGTATTATAAACTGTGTTTTAAACAGGCTATTGTTTCACCTTGTAATGATAATTAATTATGTGCCACAGAGGTCTGTATGATCTAATGTTTTCAAATGTTAGATAGATAATTGGATGCTTCATGATTAATGTCCAACTATATTTTTATTGTATTAGATTAGATTTCCTCCCTGTTTAATTGTTTTCGAAAGTGTTTCCTGTCTTTACAATCTATTCATCCAACTTTTCTTATTTAACACTATTTTTATAACATGACGTCAATTAGGGGTATGAAACAAACAAATCAGAAGTATCAGAATGGTTTAAAAAGCACCAGCTGGACCCTGACTCAGGGAAAGTTGTGGTAAGGCATTTGATGTGAGTTCAGTCATTATGGTTTCGTTAATTCATTGTGAGGGAGTTTTTTATGCTTATTGATGTTGTATATTTGATGCTTCAGGTAAAACCAACAAGAGGAGGGTCAAGCATTGGTGTTAGAGTTGCTTATGGTGTTAATGATTCTCTTGTAAAAGCCAATGAAATTATGTCTGAGGTATTTCCAATAAATTTTTCACTTGAACAAGCATAAACTTTTATGATATGACAACTTTTATATAAGATCCAGATTCAAATAATAATATATATGACTATGAAGAAAATCAAGAACTAAAAAGGAACACACTTTAACTAGAAGTATATTAAGGCACTGTTTGAATAAGCTTAAGTACTTGCATGATAATAATAGTAGTAAGAACAAGAAGAAGAAGAAAAATAAATGTAAAATGAATGAAACTTCTTTCATAAGATAAAATCAATTTATGCATTTTCATTTATGGAGAAGTTTGCTAAAAGAGGCTCTGTGAAAGTTGAAGTGTATAAGTTGATTTTAACATAATTAAGATTTCATTTTACCTTCTTATTTCCTTTTCCTATAAGTGCCTATTGAGAAGTATGTATGAGTAACAAGCTCTACATCTCTTATAATATATGTCAGAGCAAATTACGCTAAAATCTCTTGAGATTTCACCTTACTCTACTTTTTTAACATTTTCAGCAATTCCCTTGTACAGTTACATGGTTTAATTTGTCTATTGAGTAGCAAGGGGTGTTTGTATAATGTATAGGGGGCGTGTTAGTGGAATATAATTAAGAAGGGTTAATATCAGTGTAAACAAGAGAAGGGGATTAGGAGAAATTTGATGAAACTTCAATTAGTGTCAGTGTAAGTTGCTTTATAAGTTTACTTTTGGTATTGATAATTGATTTTGAATGTGATAGGGAATTGACAGTAAAGTGCTAATAGAAATATTTCTTGAAGGAGGGAGTGAGTTTACAGCCATTGTCCTTGATGTAGGATCTGGTTCTGATTGCTTTCCTGTTGTACTACTTCCAACTGAGGTATGTTTTGTCTTTTCTCCCTTGACATTTCTTGTTCCTTTTATTCAATGGACTAAAAATGTAGAATAGAATGATAGTTTTTTAGGAAATGTTTATTTCACTACTCCCTCCAAAATCAACTTATAAGATAAGGATTGACCCACTTATATAAATTGGTCTTATCATACGTGAGACTAGATATTTATGGATCGTTCTATAATGGCTCGCAACAAGCCCAACAAACCTCGCTAGGATAGATTCTAATATTATAATATGAATTGAATTTAAGCTTAACTCTTCCTTACAAAACTAGTTTAGAAAGATGAGGTTTGTCTCCACTTATATATTGTAAATTGCTCATATCTCTAGTTTATGTGTGATCTCCAACAGATTGATCTGAATTCTCTTTATATATTGTCTTTTCTAAAATTGATAATGTATACTCTGCTACCACCTTGTCTTGTCTTCTGACACAACCGCCCTGCCTACTGAATGTTAGTTTTTCTAATCAACAATATTTTTTGTATTATCTAATTCTATGTACCAGTTACCTAATGTTGGTTTGGAATGGAATGATCATTAATTTTTTAGACTGAATGAGACTGCTTCCCTTCATTCCACCAAATCATTCCATTGAATAAAACTGGACCGGACTGAAATTCTCTTTTCAAAAGTATAAAATGAAGAAGAAAGTGAAAGGAATTTTCAACTTCAGCAAATATGATGTATTATGGGATACAGTTCAAGGACATAACTTGGACATGACTCATGACAAAATTTATAGTTGGGATTGCTTGTATTTATAAATTAATCATTCTGTGGCTGCCAATGTCTATGTGAAATTACTCAAGCAATTTGTGCGAGGCAGTTGCGTTGGCTATTGCCCAATAAATTTTTCACATTCCGTAGTAACGTTTAGATGAACAGGTGGAGCTTCAATTTCGTGGGGCAAATGATGTGAAAGAGAATGATGCAATATTTAATTACCGCAGGAAGTACCTTCCAACCCAACAGGTCAGTAGTCGTGTGAATGTGTTTATATGCACTCAAGATATATGGCACGTGCTTTCTGAGCTTAAAAGTAGTTCACCAAGTGACCCTTTTTTTTTTACCTTCAGTTTATTTAGTATTTGATTTCAGCCAATGCTGGCTAGTGTTTTCTTAAGCAGATGAAGCAATTATTATTTGCAGGTTGCTTATCACACTCCACCGCGGTTTCCTTTGGATGTAATTGACAATATTCGCAAAGGAGCATCTCTGTTATTTCAACAGCTTTGCTTGCAAGATTTTGCTCGAATTGATGGATGGTTTTTGCCAAATTCAGGTTCCAAGTTGTCATCTTCAGAAAGCGAGTTTGGAAGGACTGAATCAGGTTCCATAGTATTCACTGACATTAACCTGGTGAGATGATTCCATTCCTTGGGAATAATATGGATATCTTTAGCATTTTTACTACTAATCTTGATTTTTCTCTAGTTTGCTGAATGTTAAAATCGATGCATGTTTCAGATCAGTGGTATGGAACAAACCAGTTTTCTATTTCAGCAAGCTTCTAAGGTACTTCTGGATGTGTCTGCATCACATTTCTTGTATTCTGTATCTACCGTTCCCTATATTTTCCGAAAGTATTTATTTCATAATATGTGTCTGTAATTGGTCTGTATTTATCTGTGTGCCATTTTTGTTTATCTTTTAAATTGACCATTTAATCGCACTGTGTTATATGAAGAAAGGCATTAGAGGTTATTGGTCGCAGTGAAGTACCTAACAAGTTCAAAAGAAAGTTCTATCACACTGCTATACAACCAATTATTCTTTATGACAGGAAATGTTGGGCTTTAAATTGGCAATAAGAGAAAGAAAAAAAGTCAGTGTAGTAAAAGTGAATATGTTGAGACGAATGTGTGATCACAAAAGAAATGACAAAATACAAAATGATTGTATATGAGAAGATATTGTTATGACACCAGTCAAGGAAAGGAATGTAAAAATTTAGTTAAGATGGTTTGCATGGGTGGAAAGAAGGTCACTGGAAATACTAGTGATGAGAGTAAATTCTAGGTTTTTATCCCTATGAATACAGGTAGATGGAGACCAAGAAGAACATTAGAAAAGATTAGTAGTACAAGGGATCTATGGGGAATACTATCCTTGAGAATTGTTTTTAACCAAGTCCAATGGCATTGTGTGATTCACGTAACTGATCTCACTTAGTGGGAAGGAGGTGGTTGTGGTTGTTTTAAACTTATGTGTTTCAGTGACATAACAAATTGTCTTTTTCCTTTTAAGGGGATTATACCGGATCTACCTAATGTTACACATATTGAAAGCATGATGTTGTGCAAACACAGCAGTGACCAGTTAAATCACTTCTTAATGATAATAAAATTGATTATTTTTGTTTTTCTTATTTATGCATGGACAATTCTGATCGTTCATTACTTGAAAATGTTTCATGTGTTATTCAGGTTGGGTTTTCTCATACAAACATCCTCAGAAGCATTATTCATCATGCTTGCTCGCGATTTCCAAATCTTGCATCAGTTAGTGGTATATTAAGTCAACTTCCAAGCAGGTCAAAATCCTTACAACTTAACAATTCATTTTCTCACCGTGAAGGAGCTCGAAAAGTTTTTGTCATTTTTGGAGGTGACACATCAGAACGACAAGTATCTCTTATGAGTGGTACAAATGTCTGGCTCAATTTGCGAGCCTTCCATGATGTAAGTATCCACAATCAGGAAGACCTTAAAGTTACTGTACATGCTTTGGTAAACCATCTGCAGAAGTATAAATGTGGCGTCCAACTTTAAATATTTATGTTCTTATTTTTACAAATTTCTGAGAGAAACGTGTAAGCATTAATTTATCACGTTTGCTATTAGTTTGTTTGACATTTCCATACATTCAGAATCATCATGCAATGTGATGTAACAAATATAACACTTTTCTCCAGGTTCTCTTCATTTTTATGAGTGGAGTAGGGGTAATTTTAGAATATAGGATCTTTCATGAATGTGATATTTTGGTATATCTTTAGCTGATAATATTTAATTTTCAAGATAATATAGGTCTTATGGCATTCTATAAACTTATGGAATTTGCTATCTAAAAAGACTAACATTGTAGGTATGATACGTCATCTGAGACTAAAATAATTGTGCTTGTAGCTTGAGGTCACGCCGTGTTTGCTTTCCCCAATAAGAGAGTTTTCAACTAGTGTTGATGTGGGAAAGGAGGCTGATGACGTATTGAATAGAACAGTTTGGTCATTACCGTAAGTATTGTTTCTCTACCTCAAGATTTTCCTTGATTTTTTAATAAGCATATGAGAACAACTTTATTTTACAGTTGTTAGACTGATATAAAACTATTCCTAGGGTTCCACCTGTTAGCTTACGCTTTCAAGAGAGTTGGTATTAGAAAGCCGCTTATTGTAGTCATCCTAATCTGCCTTAGTTGCGACCATGACGGGAGTTGCCTCAAGTGTAACCTCAAAGGTGGTGGTTTAGTCCCACTTCAACTAGAGAGATGACTTAAATAGAACTTATAGACTTGAATAATAATCCTCTTATAAGCTGGTTTTGTATAACTAGCTACATTTTAAAACCAAAATTTCTAAAGTTGGACACTAGCACGATATGAAAGACCCAATGACCAAATGGTGAAATTTGATCTTTTCTATCTCCATTCTTCACAATTCATTAAACTTTACCATTGAGAAAAGTGGAATTTGATTCTTGAAGCCCAAGGAAATCTTGAACAAGGAAGTATGCCAAAAACAAAAAACCATCGTTGGACCTCCATCTAACAGCTTATCTTTTCAGAGAGTTGGTCCTTAACAAGACGTTATATTTGGCTTGCAATCTTCTATCCTAAACTTATTATAGGCTTCGAGTTTTCCTTTGGAAATTTTATTTGAGTTCATGGTTCTTAGACTGTATTATGATCCAGAAAGTAAAATTATATTTTTTTCATTAGGGTTATAAAATCAGCAATTGCAATCTAGAAATGTACCAAATTACTGGTACATTCCAGTTTAGAACCAACAATCTGTGTAAGTAGCTTGACATAGGCACTCAATCCACGATCAGTAATATTTGTGTTGATTGTCATTTATGCACGTGACCTCTTCATAATATTGTTAGAATGAAATAATTCTATAGTAATTATTTGTGTACAGTTATTCTCTTGTGCTGCGACATACTACTGAGGAGGTATTGGATGCATGCGTGGAAGCAATTGAACCAGAAAGAGCTGCTATAACATCTAACCTACGGAAGAAAGTAATGAATGAGCTTATGCAGGGTTTGAAGGATCAAAATTGGTTTACAGGGTTTGATATTGCTGATGAACTGCCAGTTAAATTTTCTTTAAGGCAGTGGATCAAGCTAGCCAAGGAAGTCCAAGCAACAGTTTTCATTGCAGGTATTGAGAAAAAGTGTTTTCTAGTTGTTAAATTTTAATTTCAGTTTTCTTTGTTAGTAATGGTGCTCTCACTTTCACTCACAAAACCAATAATAATAGGAATTATGAAAATGAAACACTAAATGAATGTTGAAATTCTACCCCATGCCTATGCTTTTCGTTGAGGCACTCCTCAGTCACAAGGAACATTTCTTTGTTCAAAAAAGTACTCCATACTCTCTCTCTAACTGAATTCCAGCTTATCTCCCCTCTGTTTCTTACATGTCTAACTAACAACATCCTCAAGCACATGCTTCTTCCCCTCCCCTTTCAGCCAAACATCTCTAGCATCTGCCTTGTACACTTTTCCAAACTTGTACCTAGGCCTATTATCTATTTGTTCTGCTGTTACTTGACCCACTTGCCTATGTCAGTTTCTAACAATACATGTTAAATAATTTCATATTCACTATTTATATATTATTGAAGATTAATAGTTAGCTGTCAATATCAACATGGTGTGTCCTTTATGCTTCATCTTAAACAACATTTTGATCTAACACTTCAAGATAATCGAAAGTTACATTTCTTGAGGTAGAACCACAAAAAGGATAATGGGGAAAATTTGGTTAGGTATGACTACAGTAAAGCCAATAATGTGGTAACCTATTCTAAAGTGAACTACAAGTCCCTCGTAATTTGTCTAAGGGTATTCTTGGATTAACAGGGGGCAGATTTTAATATGTAAGGGAGGGATTTTAAGTTGACATTATGTTTGCTCATTCTAACACACTCTCCAATTAGTTCAAATTTATTGGAAATCACAACTTTGCAGGTCTAGTCTTATTCAATGAACCTCTCATGATTTTGTAGTTTTCAAAAAATTATAACTAATAATAGTTTAAGGAGTGTGTTTCTGACCCTCCTCTTTGTTTAATAGTGATACTAACCAACAGTTGTTTGGCGATTTAAATGTATTGATAAACTTTCACGCAATCCAAGCATATGAAATTGATTGTTTATACAATGTTTTACTCCTTGTTTCTTATAGTGCATGGAGGCATTGGAGAAGATGGTACACTTCAATCTTTGCTGGATGCTGAAGGAGTGCCCTACTCAGGTTTGTTTATAACGTGCACCTAATATGTGAGACTATTAGGTATAATGGTATCCACTAATAAAGTTTATTTATTTATTATTATTCTTTTAATTTTTATTTTCTTCTGTTCTCTTTTATCTTTTTTTTTAAGGTCCTGGTGCAATGGCATCAAAGATTTGTATGGACAAAGTTGCAACTTCTGTGGCTTTAAAACATGTACGTCTCCCTACTTTGAATATTTTTTCCGTGAAAGATAAAGAACACTCGTCTTACATTACTTTCTCAATTGTATCAAGGATGTGCCTCTATCTATTGTTAGAGTTTATTACTATAATTTAGAATTTCTACTATTATGCATGTTAGTGTAGGGATTATGGGCTGTTTCATCTTTATGGGCAGTTATACCAATTTTAAAATTAATAGGTATAATTATTATCAATTGTCAGATACAATTCTTTTTATCTAAGGAAAACCATTGAACTTTAAGTCTAGTTTTTCCAACAATTTGACGTGTTTCCCTGACTTTGCATTCTAATATCCTGATCTCAAAGCTTGAAAATTCGGGAGTTCTTACCATAAACAAGGATGTCAGGCAAAAAACCGATCTCTTTAATAATTCCATAAATGATACATGGTATGACCTCACCTTGAAGCTGCAGTGCCAAACATTATGTGTCAAGCCAGCAAAAGATGGATGCTCAACTGGGGTTGCAAGACTATGGTAGATTTATTATTTTATTAGTATCTCTTTTGAATAATATCAGTGATTAAAGGTTGTCATAGGATTCAATGAATTATGTTTTACAACTAGCTAATTCTATTATCATACAGTTGTTCCAAGGACCTTGCAATATATGTCAAAGCTCTGGAGGACTGTCTACTAAGAATTCCTCCAAATAGCTTCTCAAAGGTATGCATAAGTAATAAAATGGTACTAATGACTATGTAATGGCATTGGGAAATATATATTGAAAATATTGTTTTGTCCATTCATAGTATAACATACCACTATCATCAGTGCATTACATTAGCTCTTCACCTTCTTTTATTAAATGTACAGGCACATGGTATGATTGAGATGCCAAACCCTCCTCCAGAGCACTTAATCTTTGAACCTTTCATTGAGACAGACGAAATAATTGTGACAACAAAATTTGAGAATGCCACTGATAGTGGCCTTATGTGGAAAGGGAACAGCAGATGGGTGGAAATAACAGTTGGCGTCATAGGAAAACGTGGATCAATGCACTCCCTAAGTCCTAGTGTAACTGTCAAGGAATCTGGTGATATTTTGTCACTAGAGGAGAAGTTCCAAGGTTGGTCTTCATCATAGAATGATCTAGAATTTAAAATTAATCATTGTTTTATAGAAGAATAATTACAAGACTTAGAAACTACAGCATAAAGATAAAAATTAGTGGCCTTGTGCTCCAACATTGGAGTTGTGAAGTTTAAGATTTCTATGAAGAAAAAGATACACTTCAAAGTTGCCAGAATCAAAGGTTTTTCAGTAATGATGTTTCAAGTTAAATAAGATCAAATATCAGAGTTAGAAATTTTTTAGGTGAAAATTGGGGATTGTGTGCTTGGTTCAACTTAATGTAAAAAATAATCACTTATTTTTATTAGCTCACCGTCGTCTTTCAAATTGGTGGGAATATCACCCTCATGATTTTCAAATTAATGGGATAATGAAATGGAGAAATGCTTTGAGTATAATTTATGATTGTTAAGCTCCCATCAAACTCAAAAGAAAATGCTTCTTAATTGGCCATGCTTTAAAGTTTTTTAATTCTAAATGCACAATAAGCTAATCCAAACTAAGTATAAAGGTTACAGGATGCTACTTGTTGATTAGCAGACAAAAGAAAATAGATATGATTAGGAATAAATGTATGAAGAAGTTATAACTGCTTTGAGGATGGGGGCTATGTGTGAAGGCCTCTTATCTATCTTATTTCTAGTACTTTTCCCACTTTTGACAACTGCAGTTGTTCACAAGAGTTCATTTTTATCATATACTTGTATATTGGCAGGTGGGACTGGCATCAATCTGACTCCGCCTCCCTTGTCAATTATGAGGTATGCTAATTAAATTCCACAACCCAATGGCAAAACCTTCTTTGTGTCTCTTAATGTGTCTTTTATTGAGCTTTATTGCTGCATTCTTTAGAGCATTTGAAATTTAGAATCCAAGATTTGATATGAGCATAGCTTGTGTTGTGGTTATAAGAATGTCATTAAGGGTTGATTCTATTGACAGTTTGCTGATGATTAATTTCTTTGCAACTTAAATGGTGGGGTTACCCTAGCATTAATTATTGTTCCTTAATTTCCTTTTATATATTGATAGGTTGAAGTTGGAAGGATGCATCCATTTCACTATGGGTTTGTTGAATTAGATTGTTTGATAATGTAAATCCATCATCTTTTGCAATTAAGGATGGTGCTTTAGGATGTCTATGATTGACATTTTTTCAATGTACAGTCTCTGAAATTTTCTTATGGAATGCAATGCAGATTTCCTAATTTGTATTTCGGTAGATATGTGCCATGCTGCATCATGTAGTTATTATGTAGAGAAATGTTATATAACTATTCGTTGTTTCTTCACCGTGCAATGTTGTGCTGACATATCTATTTCTTACTTTATTCTTTGTAGGTTTCTTTTAATTGATTTTGAATGTTAATTATCTTTTTCTTCTCTTTATAGTGAGAATGCTTTGAAGAGGTGTAAACAGCATATTGAACTGATTGCAAACACTATACAATTGGAAGGATTTTCCCGAATTGATGCATTTGTAAATGTTGACAGTGGAGAGGTTCGTTGAATTCCTTGCGGGGATATGTTTTTCCCATTTTCTATCTCCTTTTTCTTTTAATTTGTCTATTCGGAGTTAATAATGTTAAAAATATTGCTATTGATTCAACCTGAAACTTTGATATGGGTGGGGAGGTGGAAAGTTTAAAATTAAGGTGTCTTTAGGTTATTCTTTTTTTGATAGCTAGTAAAATATTTGAAATGAAAATTACTGTCTTGTACTGCTTTATACAGGAATTTATTTTTGGGAAGGTTGAAAGTAGAGTGCAATGCTTTTACACTCCACCACACAAATTTTGACTATCTGTATAGCACAAGAGAGATGAAACTGATCTTCCCCCTCTAGTCAACAGCAATGATTGAAAATAAAGCATTTCTATAATTCAACCCCTCTGTTCTCATTCCCTTATGTTTTATTTCTTATTCGTCTATGTTCTATCTTCATAAACAAGAATTGCCTAGTGCAAGACTTGCATAAAGTGCCTCACAATGTATATCAAGAATTTTAGAATGATTAAAAGAACTCTGTGTGTGTCTATATGTGTGTGTGGGGGTGATTGTAAAGTATTCATTCTTGGATTTAGGAGATGGCTTCATTAATATTCCTGTAATAAATTTTAGTTGTTAACCTTTCCCCTTTTTCCAGCTAAAATATACTGATCAGGGAGTATGCTGATAGCACATCCTTGTTTAAGAGCATAGCTGTCTATTGAGAGAGTCTATGCTTAATAGAATGCCATCATCCATTCACTGAATCAAAGAAATCACTTAGCATTTAGTCTTCTGGTTCAGGAATTATTTTAATAACTTGTCATCATCTTATTCCTGGATAACTTTCAATTTTGTAGGTTTTGATTATAGAGGTAAATACTGTGCCTGGAATGACACCTTCCACTGTTCTGATTCATCAGGTAAATTCTTGCTATGATAATTCCTTTTCTTTGATAATCTTTTCTGTGTATTTTTCTCTCTATCTAGGAACTCCTCAAGTATATGCTTTCATCACGTAGAGGTTGAATTAGGGGATAACTGCATCTAAAAGCAGTTGGCATATCACAAAGGCTAAATGACATCAACTTGAAGCAGATAGAAATGAAAGCTTATTTAAGTGTAGCGAGCAAAAGGAAGCTTTCTACCAAATTGATAAATAAAAATAAGACTAAAAGAAGGATATATAAAAATTAAAACACCTTTATTCATGTAAAAAGACACAGCACCAGAACAAACACCTATTCCCGTTTTGTGATTCTAATTTCTAACTATCATTCTATACATATCTCAGGCACTAGCTGAACAACCACCATTGTATCCCCATCAGTTCTTCCGTAAGCTTCTTGATTTGGCATCTGAAAGGTCAACGTAAATCTGCATAAAAGAATGTTCGCATTGCTTCATCAAATGCTGCTGTTATTACGTATATTTTCTTATCAGGAACTTCAAAATGTCAAACTTCATTTTATTCTTTTGTTGCTTCCCTTCCAAGCATGTCTTCACATGCAATCTGTCTTCTTAAACTGATTTTGAAGAATTATAAACGTGCTTTCAAGAAGTTAAGGCTGGTGAACTCATCAAGGTGCTGAGGTTGTATGCCAAGGTTCATAAATAAATATTATTTCAAAGTTGTACAGGATAAATTTTGTGTAAATTTCAAAGTTGAAATATTTAACATAATTACTTCATTTAATATTTAGGCAATTTTTAAAAATATTTCATGAATAATTAAATGGTTTTTTTATTAAAAGTTGTTATACTAAACATTTAAAGAAAGACATGGTTAAATAATTATATTAAAAATTAAACATTTTCTTTTTAACCCTTGCTAAGTAGATCACCTTCACAAGGTGTAAGTATGTTTAATTACTACATTAATATTTCATATCCTTTTCTATTGTGTTTTTTTTTTTTTTCTCATATCATGCCATTGGTACGAAATATTTTATTATATAGAAATGTAATTATAAATAATTTAGCAGAAAAATGGAAATTTCTTTTTTATTGAATATTAGAAATAGTTTTACTCAAACACCATACTTTCTTTATAATCTTTTTTCCATAAACAATATTCTTTTAAAAATAATTTTAAAAGAAGGTGTTTTCCTTTACATGCATCACCTGGTCTGAAATGACTAAAATCACCTTTTAACTGTCCACTATTCAAATAACCACTACCTCTATACCTTCATATCCTCTTCCATAGTTTTTAAGGAAGTAAGTTAAAAGATAATTTGAGAATATATGTTTTATAACTCTATACCTTCATATCCTCTTCATCTTCCATAGTTTTTAAGAAAGTTTCAAAGTTAAAAGATATGAGAATATATGTTTTATAACTTTAGATCTACACTTCTAAAATCCCTTGTTTCAGAATTGTTAATGATAGCTTTCTGATTAACTGATCTGAAATGATAATAGTGAAGTATTATTTTGAAATCATCACTATATATTATAATAAATATAACAATGTTGTATTCAAGTTACAGTAATATTCTTCCATAGCTTACTTTAATTAAAAGGTTAAGAATTAATATGAAAATAAATATTATATATATGAATTTTTACATACAAATCAAATTTATATATAAAATCAATATTATATACAATTTTTTACATATATTAATATTTATATATAAAATTAATATTACATATCGTTTTTATATATAAAATTAACATTAGATATGAATTTTTATATATAAATCTACATCCAGATTATTACATACAGGATCACATCTAAATTTTTATATACGAAATTATTTCTACATTTTACATATAAATTTTTACACATAGATTTTACATCTTAATCTTACATATAGATTTCAAATAAGCAAATAAACAAATATTATTATTATTACTTACACTAATAATAATATTATTATTAATATTGTTAATATTATTATAAATATTATCATTACTATCATTAATATTAATATAACAATAATAATATTATTATTATTAATATCATTATCTCAATGGAACGATGTAAATGTCCCTTAAGATGTTCTACTAAAATAAGATATTATTTGATTGTGAACCACAACTAATATAATAGATCTCAGTTTTATTTTTTTTTTATTAAAAATTTTCTTTTACATCAAATTGTTTTTATAACCAATGTAATATTAAAAAATACTACATTAGGTATAAAACTAATGTAAAAAGTCACAGATTTTCTATATAATTTGCATTAATATTGATTTCAGACCAGATACGAAAAGTCTCTCATAATTAATATAAAATCTCATTTTTGTTATAATATTTGATTTTGTTGTCACATGTTAACATAATTGTTACTCTACAAGTTATTGCTTACTTTCACATAATATCATATAACAACTTCATTTTTCTTTGTAAATTACCAAATGTCATTATTTTGTACACGATTGATTTGATTTCTACTTTAATATTTAACTTATAAAATCAAACAATGTCATTTTTTATAAAGATAATTAAGATTTTTGAATTTTATTTTTCTTATTATTCAAGTTTGTGATGTTTTGTTTGAGATTGCAAAATCAAACAATCACGTCAATTCCAATTAACGAGAATGACTCATTTAAAAAATATAAAAATTTGAGAAAGAGGGACTTAAAGAAAAGACTTAATTAAGTTTTAATTTTTAATAAACTTTGGTATTTTCAAATGAGTCTCTACTAAAAAAATTGCATTCTATTGAGTATCCAAAAATTTTATACTTTTCAGTTGTATCCCTTAATTTTGTCATCAATCGGGACAATGTAATTGTTAATTTGGATTGTTATTGTTTACATGTCTCTACATGAAAAGTTAAAAAGTGTCTTCATTAAATTTTTTTTAAGTCTGTCATAAATATTTATTATTTTCAATTGAGTTTTTATAAAAAATTATTCTATTAAATATTCGGAATCTTTAAATTTTTCAATTAAATCTCTATTGTTAATTATTTTATTAAGTGTTTTCAAATCTTTATATTTTTTAATCTGAGTTTCTATTATTAATTAGGTTGATGTGATCATTTGATTTTGTAATCTCAAACAGAACTCATAAACTTGGATAATAAGAAAAATAACATACTCAAATCCTAATTATCTTTACCAAACATTATTGTTTCATATCTCTATATCTTTGATTTTACTTTTGTAATGAGAGAAAAGATGTTTTTGAGATATGGATAAACCTGATAGAGATGGAATGAATGGAACAAACACAAGGAGAGAGGAAATGAAAAAAAAAATCTTTAAATGAAAAGAAATCAAAAATGAAAGATAATATTAATAAATTAAGGGAGTGTTTCATTAATTTTGAATGAAATAAGTATAAAATCATGAGAAAACAAATATATTCCTACTCATTCTTATTTTTGTATACAATTAGTACTTGGATAGTTGAAGAGCTATCTCAATCCGCTTTGTAGCACCACTTAGATTGTTAACAGGATTGTTAAAGATATGCATTGCCATTCTCATCAAAGGACACTATTTGACCATTCAATACCTTTATGAATTTTCAGTTGCAATTATATTTGGGTTATATATGATTTTTTTTTAATCATGTGTGAAATATTTATCTACTCTTATAAATAATTTTGATAAAAAATTAATTTACCATCTTTTTATAAAATCTCTTCTCTTATCCAAACATCTGCAACATAAATGGTTCATGAGTTAATCAATGAATCCTATAGCCATAAGCCACTTGCAAAGTGTAGTTTAATTGACATAACAACAATGCTTATAAAATCTCATGGATCAGAATTAATAACCAATCCAATCGATGAATGTGACATGAATATTATTTTTTAGCACGACTTCGTAAAAATACAAAGGTAATCAGAAAGTTTAACTAAAGGCCCATTGAAGAATGAGTTTTATTTGTTTGTGAGAAGTTCTTTTAGAATGTATTTAGATATTTGTGATGGATTAGTTATTAGATCAAAAATTTAAATAAAAAAACAAAAATCTTTGCTAAAAATTATAATTTCAAAATAAATTTAATTAAAAAAATTGTTTAATCTTTATAAGAATTAATTCAAAATTTTAAGTAAGTCAATAAATCAGATTATAAGTATTTTTTTAAATAAATTAATTTAAAATATAAAAAAAACATATTACAATTTATCTATAATAAAAATATAATTCATATAAGAGTGAATTAGTTGGATTGAATTAAATTTAATAAATGAAGACAATCTAATTGAGTTATATTTTATCAACACTCCTAACTTTTTCCTTTTACCAAATCAAAATTTATATAAATTTTAAACATTTATAATTATCCATGTATTTTGATTAAATAATATATTTAATCAAATTAAACAAAACTTAAATTAAAAATTAATACCTAGATGATAAAACGTAAGAATTAAGATGATGTTTAATATATGTGATTTTTCTACCTTCGTACTCTATAAAACATAAACAAATAATAAACTAAATTTAATTTGAAACAAATGTACTATTTTATTTATTTTTCCCTTCACTTTTTCATTCAAACAAGGAGAGGAGTTTCTCCACTTTTCCCTTATCCCTATCCATATAAGTAACTCATTTTTTATTCTATTCTCATTTCTGAATTAAAATCCCTAAGATTAAAGAACAAAAATAAAGAGGGTGTGCTTATTCTGAGAGCTATTTAAAGCAATTGACCAAAATTAAAACGCTAATGAAAGGGAAAACAATATTTTCTGAAATTGTTAAAAAAAATATATTTGAGCTTCAGCATTTTAAAGAAAAAATCAGGCACAGAATTTTATCCCTGTATTTTTTTTAATGAGCAATTTTTCTCTTCCCTTTCTCCTCAAAAATAATACTTCAGTGTTAGCATGAAAATTAATTTAACTAAAATAAAATAATGTGCAAATTGAAGTAACAAAATGTGATTCCTATGAATTTGTAAAGCTGGTAAAGCAAACCGCCCACCACAATCCGACAGGTCAAACAAAAAAATGGGTCAACTCTTCCTTATTTATATTAAGATGGTTAAAAAAAATTAAACCTACGCAACCTTATATTAAACCAACTAATTTCAAAAAATAAAAAATAATCTATTTTTTTAATTCTTTTGAATTATTATTATTATTATTGAATGGACTAATTTATAAATTTATAACCTGTTCTAGTTTAAGTGTATTTGAACTAGATTTTAAATGGGTCTCATCAAAATTCACTTGCTTAAATTAAAGTTACTACTTCTTGAATTAGACCTAATTATTTGTCCACTCTAATTATTTGGCAAACCTTTTTTCTATTATGAGGTTTATTATTTGATAAATTTCAAGCTACTCCCACTAAACTGAATGAGCCCCATTCACCGAAAATCATTTACTTCCAAATAAATAGAATATAGAAACCAAACATATTATGTTTTGAAACTCAGGAAAAAGTTGAAGTCTTACCACATCAAACTCATCCCATCTCCACAAATTTGAAGTACAAAGGAGCAATGGAAGTTTTTTGTGTTGGTTGGAAAATGAACTTGTGATAAGAACTGGGAAACTTCACACAGTAAAATGAACAAATATTTGTGGAATGCAATGAAAAGAAAAGGACTATACAATTCACATAACATTTTATAAATTTGCTGCAACAAACTATCCAACATACCAAGAAGCAACAAAAAAACAGCAATTTCCTATGGCATTAGCAAGTCTCCAAAATCCTGGTCCATTGCTGGAATCACCAACCAATCATCAGGACAACAGTAGCTAAGATCTATTGCATCCACAAGAGTTGATTCATAGCCAAACCCCTTACAATTTTCCATCACAACATTTTCCTCAAATGGGGGATCCAATTTCACTGTGCTCAAATTGTCATCAAACCCTTCAAGGCATCCCAGCCACCAAGTGCATGAAGAATCTTGGCTGCCCTCAAAGGGTGGTGATGGTGTTAATGTTGGTGTTGCTGTTTGTGTTTGTGTTGGTGTTGGCTCAGCCAACACACAAGGACCTGGTGTGGACCATGTAGGTCCTGGCTGAGGCATGGCCTCCAACATGTAGTAACAATATTGTGCATCTGAAGACACTGACACATGAATTTCATTGTTGGAGTTGAGGTTGTTGTTACCTTTCACCATGTTCTCTTTCTCTGTCACTGTGACACATGCTGGTGGTGCTGATGATAGTGACCTCCAAGCATCAGAAAGATCCCTTCTTTTCCTTGAACCTTTTCTTGTAACATTGGTTTCCTCAGAACTCATCATGGACTTTTCCAGAGTTGTACACAGCAAATGCCCAAGAGCCAAAAACCACTCAGAATATAACTCTTGCTAGTGGGATAGTAGGAATTTAAGTTAATACCTAGCTTCTACCACTAAAGAAACAAAATTGAGTTAAATAAGTTTTTTACTAAATGTATTAGTATTTATAGATATTTACATATATTCTAACACATTTATTAAGTATTGATTATGATAATTAGAAAAGTGTTATTTTGTTGTGTGAAAAAAAGTGGGGTAGAAAAGAGGTATGTGGTGAATCCTTTGGACACATCAAATCTTCTTAAAGCAATTCTCTGCGTGTCTGCAAAGTTTTTGGCCAATTTCCACACCTTTCTGCCACTTTCCTGCACTCTCTGCTTCGAAATCTAAATCCAAATTGAATTGATAATGCACACCAACACTGTGTACTCTGTGTGTATCAACTGTCACACTGAACCAACCCCTTTCATTAAATATACTCTTCTTCTCTTCTATCACTCAAAAAACAACATAAATGCTAAAAACTTTTTTTTACTTTCACTTCCCACAATATTCAAACAATCCACTACCACCTACTGCTACCTACACGTTATCCTCTTATCCCTGCTCTCACAGATTATCTTAAATATTTTAAGTGATTTTTATTTTATTTTATTTTATAATCTTCAGCTTAAAGTAATTTTTTTGCGACCTTTCAAATCTTTCTACACTTTTCATTGTTATGGTGCTTATATTGTAGGTAACACGAGTAGAAATGACACTGGACGAAGGTCGGTATGGGTACCACCTACCCACTGTTCATCTCTTGAAAAATCTATTACATGTGGATTTTTCTTTTTCATTATTGTAGGTATTTATAGATGTTTGTACATACGTTTTTTTTTTTAAATGAAACTTATTTCTATACCAAACACCAAACATTACCACAAAGAACGAAATATATTTCTTTTCCACATATTATCTTACCACTCTCCCATGAACCAATAGTAATCTTGCAATTCCCCGTTTTCAAGTTTCGTTAATTAGATTTTTTTATTTGAAGTTTAATTTATTTTAAGTCCATAAAATTTGAAGTAATTTTTATGTTAGTTCTTAAAATTCAAAAAGCAAATTTTTCTCTCAAAATTAATATATATATAATTTTAGTTTCTAAATACTAAATCTTAAAAAATTAAAAAAAGTTTTAAATCTTAAATCCTAATATCATAATCATTAATTCTTCAAAATTCCATTTTAGTTTCTCAAATTAATGTTTATAAACTTTTTTTAACTTTTAAAGAACTAAAATACTTGTTAAATTTTGATTGACCAAGACAAAAATTACTCCAAATTTTTGGAATTAAAATTAATTGTAACTAAAATTTTATTTAATGATTTTTGGTGCAGTATCGCCAGATTTTTATTTAATTTTTTAATTTTTTTTATTATCCTTTGGTTCTGAAACTTTTTACTTGGTCTTTTATTTTTTTCTAACAAAGTTTGACTCTGTCAAAAAGTTGCAGAAATAATTGTAAAATATATATATATATATATATATATATATATATATATATATATATATATATATATATATTATAAAA
>Ga0209489_103751_pt1 | contig 29061 bp, 14 predicted proteins | sample SiratrowhiteBW_FD_187527 | JGI IMG/M metagenome (GOLD analysis project Ga0209489, IMG submission 187527) | Root nodule microbial communities of legume samples collected from California, USA - Siratro white BW (SPAdes) (version 2) | ecosystem: Host-associated > Plants > Roots > Nodule | place...
TTATTATTATTTCAAGAATACTTAAACTGATAAATATATTTTTATGTTATTATTGATTTTATTTCTTTTTATTTTTATCATTATGCTTTAATTTAAAAGATTACCCGGACAAAATCGGGTGTTGACAAGCATTTATTAAATGCATGGATTTAATATTTATGAAAACAATTGATAATTATCCAAAACAAGCTCAAAAACACTTTATAAAAGCATTTCATATGTGGCCTAATTAATCATGTTAAGTATTAATTGATTATTTTGTTCTAATTTGTTTATGGAAACATAATTAAAACAAGATCATTCTTCGGCTTAATAAATTATTTATGCAAATAAAGATAAGAAAATATTAAAGGATAATGGATTATGTTAAGAATTATTAAAAAAATTAATTAAAAACGTTTTGATCTAACATTTTAATTGATTAAAAGAAAAAACAAGCATTTTAGAATATGTGAACACAATGAATTATTTTAAGACATAATTAGTTATTAGTGAAAGCAAGGTTTTGAAAGTGTAATGATGATTGATTATTCAACTTATGATAATTGATTATAATAATAGATAATTGATTAAAATGTGCATAAATATTTTTTTAAAACATTTTTGTAGATTCTCAAAGATATTGGTTAAGGCTCTAACATTAATCTTACTTTGTCTTAAGTAAAATATTTTCATATATGCATAACATATAATACAAGTTGTTTTCTCATAATTAAAACAAATCTTTAAACATCTTGATCTTGATTAACATTATTGTTAGGCATTGTTATGTTCAATATTCATTAAACTCATTCTCTAATTGTTATTAATTTCAAGGAATTAGTTGAGATAAATTCATGGTAGGTAGTCTTAGGACTAGTTGGAGAATATATCATGTTAAGACCCAAAATAATTTAATCTTCATATAACCTCTTTAAAGAAAATTTTAATGATAACAAAAATACTAGACAAACTAGTAATGATATATGTGTTATGATTATATGAACCTTATAACATGTGTTTTATGCAAAATCTAAGAGATCGATTAAAGAAGTTTACTATCTACCAACTAATGTTTCTTTTAAAGATTAAATATCTTGCGTAATTAAATCATAATCTTAAATGGTTTTTAAAAGATAAAATGAAATCCAAATAGTTATATATGTTATAAATAACTAAACACAAAAATGTTATATATAGAAAGTTTATATATCACAATATTCATCAAAATATAAAAAGGGAAACATAGGATCTATGTTGCACTTCTTTATATAACTTATTTACTACATGTGTTTGATTTTTTTCTATCCTAATATGTTTACAAACATTAAAGTCTTCCTCATTAAATCTTCCAGTCAAAACATATCAAGGAACACAGGAGGACATGACTCATTAAGATATCAAAGATGACTAAAGTATAACCTAACAAACAAAAGTTGCATCAACAAAAATTTGAAGCAATGATCATTTATCAAATACCTACATAAGGGGATAGAGATGAAACTAAAATACACATAATGCTTTACAATTTTTATAATATTCACAAGTTGCTAAGTGTTCTTTGTGGGTGAGTTAGACCTTTTTTTATTTCTTCATTACGTGAAATAACCTTCTGAGCTTAGATTGTTATCTCTCTAAGAATTTTCTGTTTCTTGTTTTAAGGTATTAATCTCAATGAGAGATTAAGACCAAATAACTGAGATAGTTTATTTATTCATTGTAATCATTCATTTGATTAGTAAAATCTTTTAAACAATTATCGTAAGGAATAATTGGATGTAGCTTTTATGTTTGGGTGATCAAATAAAAAATTGTTTTATGTTGGTTTTGTTTACTTGTTCACTAAACAATCAAATCTAGTTGTTTAAAAGTAAAATTTAAGGTTCTAATCAACCTCCTTTCTTAAGTTAAATCAGTTATTTCAACATATCACTCAACCTCATTTTCTAAATAAAAACTACTACTTTTTATTATATGACCAAAACTTCCACATCAATGGTATATTATATTGGATTTTATATTTATTTTGTATTATTATTATTATTATTATATCCTTTTACCCTTTTTGGGATAATTTTTAACTATTTTGTTTTTTTTAATAATATTCCTTTTAATGGTAGAAGAAGAATATTGTTTTTCATTATGTACAAAAATACACTAATTAACTTATTTTTTGGGCTTGGTTTTTTAATTTTATTTTTTTGAATTTAAATCATTGCATAAATTTATTTGAATGTTTTATTGTTGAAATTATTCTTCCATGTTATATCTTTTTATGAAAACACATGGTATTTATTTCGTGAATCTTCTCTAACCTTATTAGTAAATACTAAAGGAAATATTAAAATAAAATTTTGTTTATAAAAATATTTTCTATGATTCTCTTGCATTAAGACCATGTTGTGAAATTATTGACGCCAAGTAAAGTCTCCCAATCTTAAACACTTACGAAAAAATTATAGAATTCATTTTCGCAAACATTTTTGTGTTTATTCTAGAATCGTTTTTATGATACAAATCCAGAATATTCCAATACGGGTCACGTAAACCAAGTGGGCGTAACAAATTCCGAAAACGTGGAGGCATTGAGGAGGTCCACAAGAAAATGGTTAGAGCCCAATTGAAAGAGAGATTTCGTGAATATGGAAAGCAAAGATGGGAAGAGAGGGACAAGTGAAATGTGAGTACCCTTCTCTGAGTATTTGAATATGTTCTTCCTTTTTTTTTGTTTTTCTTACACAAGCCATTTACAGGTGAGTGGACCTTTTGCATGTGAGAAAAGATTATGGATGCTGCTGCCATGAGATTGTTTTTGCTGTTTTGATGTACTGTTGGATAATTTGAATGCTAGTTTACAACTTTTTGCTTACAAAATACAAAAGACACTCCTCCAGTTGTTTGTAAAATTGTGCAATTGCTTCATTTTATTACTAAAGTTTTTGTCACAATAGATATATTTTGATTTTCTTTTTATTTTGCAATGTATTAATATACATTATTTGTTATGAACCTAAATAATTAATTTATCACCCTTTCAGAATTTTTTAGTAAATCACGTAATTATTAATTTAGGAGTTTAATTTTTTTAGTGTTTACCATAATTATTTTGTTAGCTTTTCTTGGTATTTGATCATTGAAATTATATATTAAATTTAGAAGGTGGTTGAATAGAGTTGAAATCGTATTAAAGGTTTGACATTTCCTAATACTTAGTTTGGTTGGTTTGGTGAGTTGGTTGGCTTCTCTAGGTTGTGTTACTTGATATACTCTTTGTTTGTCTTTTGAGACTTGTTGGAACAAAGTCATTGTGGTTTGTGTAAATGATATAAATTATGTTCTTTTAAATCTTTTTAAAGCACTAAGTGTCCTAACAAATTTTGTTTTCTATCATCAAGGGGAAAAAGGTCTCAACCTTTTGGTAGGTGAATGAGTGATCATGAATTTGAATATGGTTGATGGTCTTTCATGAGCTTTTGTTAGTTAGTTGCTTATTAAGCTATTAAACGATGGTAAAGGAAAATTATGAGCTTCTCGAGTAAGATGTTTCAACTTCTTTCTCTTGTTGATTCTATCGTCTTATTCACTTTGAAGCTCTTAAGCGAGAAAGATCAAGACTTTCAAGATCCAAACCCTTGATTGGTAAAAATTAAGCATTAAGGCTTTCTTTACAACTAAATTGAAACCAAACTACATTTGTTGAATGCTTACCACTAAAAAAGAAGGTTGTTTGACTATTTTCTCTCTTCCGATGATAATATAATATACAAACAAATTAAACTGTTTATATAGTCAAAATTTGGGCATATTCTTTGCTAAAAAATGAGTTTGTTGGCGGGAATAACATAATAAATGTTTGTGGCATTGTCTTCTAAAATACTTATTAAAAATTTGTTGCAAGATTTTTACCTTTAAACATAGCTCCTAATACTTCTTTTTCTCTAGGCCAACCAAACCCTTATAGTGTTTTTCTTATCATATAATAACTTCTCAACATTTATTGTGCCTTTATACACGTCTTGCCATCCTTTATAGTAGTGGTTATTAACTCCATTGCACACCACTTAATTCATAACAATTTCTCAACACTCATTAGATAACATGATTATTCAACAACATGATAATCTTCTAGAACATTCTAACAAACTTTGATAGATGGTCCATGACTCAATAACATAACCTCTAATCTCACATTGCTCAAAACACCTATTAATGTTGAGACCTCACTGATGAAACTCTTCTAAACATACTTAGTGTTCAATTTGTATTTGGATACTCTTAGATATGAAACATTTGAGGACAGTAGTTAGACAAATGTGTTCTTAAGGAGAGAGAAAATTCTTAGATGTAGTTGTAGGTTAACAAAAAACATTTAATGTTTGGATGAAACTAGTTTGATAATAATTATAAATAATTTAACAATGATTTATATTCATTACGACTTGGTGTTCATGGATTATACATTGGGTCAAATTGCAACTCATGGATCATTTAACATTCATGAATTAGACACTCGTGATATGCATTTAAGTAATTTAAAGAACTTGAAGTCTACAAACTTACTATTTGTGATACTATAACAAATATCACGTCGAATAAACTTAGCTAATAATTAACTCCTTTTCAACTATAGATTTTGTAAAAATATCAATTAACTAATCTTCTGTTTCTTCTAAACTATAGGTCAAAAATTCTTCTTTTATAACATTCTTAATTTTAAATAACTATATTAACTATTTTAAACTAAAAACTATAAAATCTTTGTTTTTAATTTTTGTGATTAAATTCTCATTTTTAAAATATTTTGTATTTAGTGAACATTAGAAAACAAATAAAGTAGATTAAGAAATATTATAACTAAATAAAAAAATAATAAATGTTGATATTATAAATAAAACATATTTAGGAATATTAAAAAATAAAAAAAAACTAAAAGATAATAAAAAATAATTCGAAAAAAATAATTAAAAAGTTATTTAATTAAAATAATAATAATAATAATAATAAAATTAAAAGTAACATTTTAATGGATAAAAAAATCTAAAAAGGAAAGTAATAAAAGAAGAAGATAAGAAGAGAAAGGGATAAGATTACATTTAAATATAATCATTATTTTTATTAGAAAATAATCATAATAATGAAAATATTCCTATATTAAATGAATGGAATCGTGATTTTCATTAAAAAATAATAAAATAAACTTACATGTCTTTAATTAATCTTTTATTTATTTCAAATCATCTTGAATTATATATTGTTTTACTTTGTTTTTTTATTTCTTTTATATCCAGTTATGAATTGGTCTAATTTTTTTTCTTATTTTTAGTTACGCACTAGTCCTATCTATTCTAATTACATACTAGTCCTATCTATTATAATTACACACTAGTTCTATCTATTCTATTTATTTTATCTTTAATTACGTATTAATTTATTTTATATCCAGTTCTGCACTGTCTATTTCATTTGTTTTATCTTCAGTGTCTTTTTTATTTTATTTATTTTAGTTACACACTGATTTTATTTATTTTATTTTATCTTCACTTTCATACTAGTCCGATTTATTTTTTATTTATTTTATTTTCAGTTTCACACTGATCCTGTTTATCTTATTTATTTTATTTCCAATTATGCACAAATCATGTTTATTTTGTTTATTTTCATCCTCAGTTTCGTACTGGTCGTATTTTATTTATTCATTTTATCTTCAGTTATGCACTGATCCTGTTTATGTTATTTTATCTCCAGTTACGCATTGATCCTGTTTATTTTATCTATGTTATCTCCTATTTTATAAAAATTATATTTATTTAAAGTTTTTGCATTAATTCTTATTTTATTCTACTTTTTAATAATTTAAATATCATTTTTGTGTATAAATATATTTAAATTAAAAATATGTATTTTTGATGAATTTGGATAAAAGAAAGTTACTTGCATGCTATGTTATTAACTACTGGTTGTATTTGTTTGAGTGTTGTGTACAACTTATGACTTATGAATTAAGTTATATATGACATATCCTAATGGTCATTATGTCTAAGGTTATGTGATTGTTAAAAATGTTATGAGTATGTTTGTTGTGAAAGAGTGTTAGGTTTCAGAGTTGTATGTTGTTGGAAAGTCACAATTTGGTAGACCGAGGGATGAAAGGTATGAACCGGTGGGGTCTAAGCTATTTCAATTAGGTAAATATCTGGATAGTTCATAATAATGTCTTGGACTATGATATTTTACAGGCCAAACTTGATACTATCCAATAGCTGCTCAACATCGCTAATGTTAGGTAGTGAAGATATATATATATATATATATATATATATATATATATATATATATATATATATATAATATCTTTTATTCGTAGATGGCTAAAATTTATGGGAAAATAATTATGATTGTACCAATATTTTGATGAGATATACTAAACTACCTAATCATTTTTCAAATGATTTTTTATGCTTAAGTTAGATCGTCAAAAGTGATATATGGATCCATATGTTTGATAAAGTGAAAGTAATTCTTGTGGTTTTAGGTCAAGTTATATACCTCATTGTTTGAGGTTCTGATTATAGGCCCCCATTATTTGTATTGGTCTTAAGATTTATTAAGATTAATATTTAAGGTCTATAGAGACCTCACTCCTTTCATGTTTTTATGTTTCTCTTTCATATGTGTTTGTTGTATAAGTAGAAGTATAATTTGATCAATAAGAGTTGTCAAGACAGAATCTTTGAAAGATTTTGATTTTTCTGGATGGTTAACTTGTGAAGAACCTAATTCTAATGTCATAGAATATATACAATACACAGTTCTATGTTCTAATGTAGAACTCTTATTGTTGTAAACTTATATATCATTTGTAATATATTATGAATATTTACAGAAGATGCGAAACGTCGACATACCTTTATATATGTGAAATGATATCACGAGTTATATTTTCTTTACGAAAATTTTATTTCACAAAAAGAAAAAGAAATTACTTACAAATTCTGATTAAATAACAAATATTTATATAGTAGTCGGATTGTTACACCTTTAAACATGGTCTTTGAGAAATAATGTTTGATTTCAATATGTTTTACCCTATAATTCAAAAAAGATGTTATTTGAAAAACTAACATTGACACTATTGTAGTAAAAGATTGACGTGGTACCTTCATAAACACTATAATCTTTTATTTGATTCTTTATTTATAAAAAATTGTGAGTGACAACTTGCAACTAAAATATATACAACCTCAGGCTTATTAAATGTTATGATTCGTTACTTTTTGCTCATCCAAGATATCAAGTTTCCACCAAATAAAATGACATCCATCATTTATATATTTTTTCCTTCTACTCTATCCCTAGCATGATTTTCATCACATTGTCTTTCCAATTTATAACTTTATTATCCTTTAAAATATAGACTAAAATTAGTTATATATTTCAAATAGCGAAATGTGCATTCAACCATAATAAGAAATAAGATGTACTTTCATTTGGTCAAATTGAAAACAAGCATATAACCACACATTTAACATTATGTTTGACTTAGGGGCTCTTACATAAAGTAAACAACCAATCATCTAGTGATATACGATGATATCAACTTATCTTGATTAACTTTTTATCCAATACTTGAGGTTGTATACATTGACGTCTCTATCTCTTTGGCATCAACTAACCTTATATCTCTTCTTTAAAGGCTCATTGACATACTTCATTTATTGTGGTTATACGACACCATCTATTTGCTTCATACATAAATACAATAGGAGTTTAAGTTTTCTCATCATGCTCATTTCAAACTCATTATGCATAAACACAAAACTTCTTATCAAAAGGTTTGTTAATAACCTTGAAATTTAAATAAATTTAAATTTGTGAAACATAAATTTAATAATAATAAAATTATGAGAGTGATATTTGTGAAACATGATAATATATTTATCTTTGTAGGTGAATTTATACTTAACTCAATCTCATAAAATCAGTTTGTAAGTTTAGAATTGCACCACACTTATATATATATATATATATATATATATATATATATATATTAATTTGACCTTATTTCTAATTGACATGAGATTTTCGACACACCCTTTATGTTGAGGAATAAATATCTTAAAGGTGCGATTAAATATTTATAAATGATCTAATAAAAGTATGATAACGTGACATAATAACTCCAAAAATTTCACTATGTAGACTTTGAATGACTTTGATAATATTTTAGAAAGTCAATCTATGTCTAAGTCAATCTCATAAAATGAAAATTGCACTTGACTTGATTTTGTTTCTAATGAAAAAAGATTTCAATCATTTTTTTTTTATAAAACCATTCTCTAATAGAAATGAACTTAATCACTTTGTACAAAATTTGATGAAAAAATTAGACTCTCAAAGAAGATTATAACCAAATTATTTTATTTTATTATTTATTTAATTTTTTCTATTTTAAAAATATAAACAAATAATTTTCTACATGTTATTTAAATAAATACTTTTATAAAATTGAGTTATTTCAAATATACTAATTTTAAGCTTGTGTAATTGCTTATTTTAAAAGCAAGAAATTTTATATTTGTTTTAATAATTAAATCCTATTCACTTTTTAAATCTGTGGTTCTTTTAAAATCACTTATTTTAAATACGGTTAAATGTACTTATAATTCTTTGATATATTTTTGATGTTTTTCTATTTTAGTACATTATATTTTAAAAGTTTTAATGTTATGCTTTATGATTTTAAAAAATGTTTTTAATATTATAATTAATGTTTTTACTTTTTTAACCAATTTGCTAAATATTATACTCAATGTTTTTAAAAAACATTCAGTAACATCTGTATGAAATTTAAACTATAATTATTACCGATTTGTGTTTTGTTTTTTCTTTTTGAAATCTCGGCTTGAATGCGACTGCAACAAATTTGAACCGTAATGTTAGAGAGAGGATAGGAGAGAGAAAAGTCGAAAACGAACTCTCTCACACCAATGCACAGTGGATGACGTGTCGCACCTACCGCTATATAAATACACAATCTGCCGTTTTGCCATTTTTGATTTTTGACTTCAATAGCCTCCGCTCTTCTTCGAGCGGGAACCAGACATTTTTACCTCTTCCGTCTCTCTCTCCTGTCTCTTTCGCTGCATGTCTCTCTGCTTCTAGGGTTTTCAATTTGCTCTTCCTTTCGCAATTAGCGCTGACCGACGCCATGAATCTGCTCCACGGCGCCAAGGTTTGGCTCGAGGACCGGGATTCTGCTTGGCTGCCAGCTGAAGTGCTCGATTCCGACGGCAACAAGATTCTGCTACTAACTGATTCCGGCAAGAAGGTGAGCGACTTCACGCGATGCTGCGAATTTGAATTTTGTAGTGATTTTGGTAATCTGAGGAGGTTTTTTGTGCAGGTGTTTGCTTCCAAGGAGAAACTGTTGCCGAGGGATGCTGATGAAGAGGAGCATGGCGGATTCGAAGACATGACGCGGTTGGCGTACTTGAACGAGCCGGGAGTGTTGTTCAATCTTCGAAGACGATACGCGCTCAATGATATCTATGTGAGTGTTTGATTTTGGATAGTTGGTAGATGTTGAATTCCCGTTGACTAGAGGTTTTGGGTTTGACTGATAGATATTTTCGTTGTTGGAAAGTGAAGTACTCATATGGAAGTATTGTTTTAGGTTTTAGCAGCTTTTAATTTTTCGAGTATGGTCACTTGCTTGTTTGGCTTACAAGTAAAGTCAATTCCAGGCAATTTGACGTGTGTTTGAATGTAAAACACTTAGCTGAGGTTAATTAAACATACATCATATTCAACGACTCAATACTACTGTAATTTAAACAAAACGACAGTGAATTGCGTGAAAAGTGATTTTCAAGTGTTTTTTTAGTTTTTGAAAATGTGAATAAATATTTGCAAATCCAGGACAGCACAACCCACCTCTGGAGTAGGTTTCACCCTCACCAAGTACGCCCCAGGTTATTCACACCCTTGAACTAGGACTGAAAACAGAAGAATGGAACGATAAAACATCTCCAAACTTTTTTGTTTTTTGGTTTTTAAAATACTTGTTTTGGGAACTTTTCAAAATTTTGGTTGAGAAACTGATTACTGAGTAGTGTGGGATTGTATTAAAAATGTTCTTCTTGCCAAATAATAGTAAGTATATATAAACATACCCATAATATATATATTTTTGGTATTTTTTATGTTGCTATTGTTTACAAGGAGTTGCATTGGCGATTTTGACGAGTGCACTGTTTAATGATCACGTACCAGAATAAACAATTTCAAATCTATTAATTAATATAAATAAACTGCACATTTTGAAACTTCAGTTGTTCTTTTAGGGATTTCGGTGGATGAAAGTTTTTGATTTTAATGCATTTGCAGTTGCTAATATTAACCGTGAACCATTTTGATTTGTTTGTGAACTGTCATTTTATGCTTTTTTTCCTGACTTGCTTTTCTTTGCTAGACATATACAGGGAGCATTTTAATAGCCGTTAATCCGTTCACAAAGCTTCCACATTTGTATGATTCCCATATGATGGAGCAATATAGAGGAGCTCCATTGGGTGAGCTTAGCCCACACGTTTTTGCTGTCGCTGATGCATCTTACAGGTGAGTGTGCATTTGATGTGTTTGTGTTATATTTACAATTTTTACACTATTTGCTACTTGCCATTTTGTGTTGTAAATTTGTGAGATTTTGTTGGTCATGATTTAGAGCAATGATGAATGAAGGTAAAAGTCAGTCTATCTTGGTCAGCGGCGAAAGTGGTGCTGGAAAAACTGAGACAACAAAATTGATCATGCAGTATCTTACCTTTGTTGGTGGACGTGCTGCTGGTGATGATAGAACCGTTGAACAACAAGTTCTTGAAGTAAACAATTATTGAACTCAATCAATCATGATTTCAGAGATAGTTTATTTCTAAGTTTCATTTGCTATTTAAAATCAGTATGGGATGCTAATTTCGCTATTACTTGATTCAGTCCAATCCACTTTTGGAGGCATTTGGTAATGCAAGGACTGTTAGGAATGACAATTCAAGGTGAATTTAGTTCTCGCTTTTGTGTTTATAATTTTTTTTCTACTCTATTTCTTGCATTTTATCTTCTTTTAATCCTATGCAATATTCTACTTTATTTAAAGAATAAGACTGGTTTAGTGTTTGGGATTTTAGGATTTGGCTCATGAATAGTATATCCCCTGAACATCCTTGGTTGGGGTTGAAATTTTATGGAAACAAATTGTTGAAGAAAACATGTTTTTCAATATGTGACATTTTTTTAATTAGTATCCAATCAAGTGGGGAGTGTTTTGAGAGGAATTCTTTATTCGTATTTTTTTTGATTGGCAAATTTGTTGTTTTATGGGATTTCTTTAGGTTTTATTCCTCTAAGTGCTTGTTTGGGGAAAATTATTTTCCTGGAAAGAATTGCCTTTTTTAGGACTCTTTTATGAAAAGTGACTATTTCTCTAAAATAAGTTAAATCCAACATGCATTGAGTGTATTATATTATAGGGACCAATAGCTTGTCTTAATATGTGAGTTTATACCTAATTCAAACTCACAAAATTGACTTGTAAGGTGAGGATTGAACTTCACTTATATTATAATTTAATCTTATTCTTAGTCGACGTGGAATTAGTTAACCAATGAACTTGATCAGATAAACTTTAAATGACTTTGATACCATTTTAATAAGTGAGTTTATATCTATTTTTAGTTCACAAAATTGACTTGTAAAGTACGGATTGCATCCTGCTTGTGTGTGTATATAAATTTAATCTTATTCCTATTTGATGTAGAATCTCTATAACTCGTTGTCTTGTACAATTTAATGTAAAGAAACACAATATTTTGATTTTTTGCTATTGGAGCCAATGCCAATGAAAAGACACACATTATCTTATCAATTGGATGGATGTCTTGTGTTGAAACTCAGAAAAATACACACCTTATTGAAACTAAGGTTATCAATAGAAGATAATGGCCTTTGGTGATGAGTAAAAAATTCATCATATACATATGTCATGGCAGCCTATGGCAGAAGCTGTAGTGGACAAAAAGGTATATATTCAAAAGCAGAAAAAAAAAATTGAAAACAGCATAAATATATAGCAACAACTTTCATAAACTAAAATTCATGTAAATATCACAATTCTCCAATGAAAAATGTTGTAACATTCATTGAAGTTTCATAATCTCATTACATATAGAGATAAACATAACAGTTCAGAAAAAAACCTATAAAAAGATAGAATTATAAGAATAGTTTTTTTTTTCTAAAAGGAGAACTATAATTCTGAAATTTTTAAAAAAGAGCACACAAATATTTAATAGATGAATAACAAGTATAGCGACATAGAGGGTTAATGGAGAGAAAAATAAAAGGAGAGAACAAGAGATGGAGAAGAAGAAATATGAAGAAATCACGAACAAAGACTAGCAAAGAAAATAAACAAATTGAACAAGAGATGGTTAAGGTTTCTGGAGTTGGTGGTGGCTGGAGAAGTGTCGTAGGAGTTGCTTGGCAGCAACTTCGGTGGTTTGCAGGTGAGAGGAAAGTATAAATTCTTGGTTTCTTCTTTTTTCAAGGTTTACTAGATTTATGACAGGTAGGAAGTGTGAATTTGGAATATTCTCGGAAAGGGAGTTCTAAATAATGTTTTTTAAAATGGGCAAAGATATAACCCTAAATTGGATTTTTTGAAACAAATCATAAAACCCTGCGAATTTCTGCAATGGGCATGGTAAATTGTAGTGGCCATGGCAGGCATTATGATAAACAATGCCAAAAAGCTTCAAGTAGCAGATGGCAATGAAAGTCAAACTTCCATGCCATACCTGTATGACATCACCATAATAGTTTTTTGACAACATTTGTTGAAATCACTAACTTTCCTACTTTGCAGTAGTTTTCCTCTTTAGTTGTGGGCTTTGTACTTATAAAAATCGTGCTACTCATTATGTATTTTAGGAAGTTTTTTTCTTTTCTATTTTATCCTTGCTATAAATTTATTCTTTATTACAGGTGTATCTTGCTATTGATACTAGGATTATGTATTTAAAAACAATCCCATAATTATAGGGATTTGTTTCCTTAGAATTAGCTCTCTATATTTTCTAAAATAACGAACAGGCTCATGTATTTATGGGTCCAATGACCTCATTAATGAAATACCAAAAAAATATATTATTCTTTCTAGATTTAAGATGGTATCATTGCCTATCCAAGTGTGGTCTTTTGGGCCTATCGTGTCAACTACTATTTGAGTAACGGTTGGACTATCCACAAATATATAGTCGTACACTTGGGATGTTTAGTTTTCGGTGCGAGGGGGTGTGTTGGAGATCCTATATCGAGTAGAGATAAAACCAAATTAATATATAAATTGGAATAAACATTATCTTACAAACTGGTTTTGTGAGATTGAGTTATGCTTGAACTCACTTACTAGTGTCACCCATTATCGGGTCTCTGTAGGACCACTCACAAATATTTAGTTCTATGTTCGAGATGTCTAGCAAATCTCACATTGACCAAAGAGAATGGTGATGTACAATATATAAAATGGAGCAAACCTTACTTTACAATCCTGTTTTATGAGGATGACTTCGATTTTAATTCCACTTTTTAATATGGCATTAAAGCCTATCCAATGAGGTTTCTTGGGCATATTGGTCACCGACTATTGGGCCATTGTTGGACTACCCACAAAATCTAGTCCTATGCTTGATATGTCTAGTTCTCGGTGTGTGGGGCATTAGAGATCCTACATTGATTAGAAATAAAGACAAATTATATTATATAAATTGGAGCAAGTCTTACCTTACAAGCCGTTTTTTGCAAGCTTAAGTGAGGTTTGAATTCCAATTCCTAATAGTACTCATGTCATGTTATGCCCTCGCACACGTTCTTGTCAACGAAGTACCTCATTTAATCTTGTTCTCTCAATGTTTTCATTTTTTACCCTTTCATGTCTTTGGGTCTACGTGTTTATCCATAATCTAGACCTTGGTTTTGCTTACTTTCAGGCTGCACTCATGAATGTGTTTTCCTAGTTTATACTATTATCAAAGGGTTAATAAATGCTGTTGACTCTTCATCATTATCTAATGTTTGGTGATGTTTCTTTCCTCGAGTTTGTTCCCTTTGTCTCCATTTCATTATCTTTTGAGTTTTATGTCCAAGTCTTTACTCCTCCATCCTATTCCCATTCAGTATCATTCACTAGAGCTGCCTCATATAATCATATTCAAGAAGATCCTCCTCTCTGCAGTATTATTTAATGGTGGCTATGTTGGTAACATGAGGAATGGTGGTCATGGTTTTTCAACAAATGTTCAAAAACTAGACAGAAGGAATTGGGCCATGTGGCCTGGAAAAGGGTTTAAAACCCTAAACCAAGCAGAAAGTCACGATACACTTCCCTCTAATGAGTCATGATGACCTGCGCCTCCTCCAAGCATCTAACCTCCCACACTCCGGTTATTTCCAACCTTGGAGAACCTCTCTGTCCTACTTTCTCTGTTGAACAATATTTTGCCTTTTTCGGTTTTTTGTTTCCTATTTAGTTTTACAAAGTTATTTGTTTTACTTTTTAATTATTATTTTTGGCTTTCTTTAATTCTGTTAGTTATTTTTCTGCTCTATTAGATTGTTATTTTTTGTTTTCTTTAATTATTATTTTCAATTCTGTTTTTGGAATTATTTTTTTAACATTTATATTACTTTTTCTAATTTTTATGATGAATTTTAATTGTTCTATTCTATTTCTATTTAATATTTAGAATTCTAACTTTTTTCAGTTCTATTTTCGTCTATTTTTTAATTATTTTTTATTCCATTCATTCCTATTTTTTAATTGCTTTGCAGCTTTTCCATTCTGGTTTTTAATTCTTTTGAACTCTTGAACTTGATGAAAATGAGAGTTTTAGTAGTTTATGACATTTTTCTTATGAGACATGATATTTTTGTTGGATTAATCCATATTTGGTTACTATTTTTAGTTTTTTATTCATTTCAGTTTTTTTTGTGGGTGAATGTAATTTTATTTTGTCTGCCATAGGCTGCCATGCCATCATCCATACGTGATTGGAGGATTTTTGTCTCACTGCCATAACGTGCCATTGATAACACTGCTTCTAAATCCCATATATGTTTATGAGTGTTGGCGTCCTCCTTCTTATGCCAGCACCAACTACTGATGTGACCTCCCCAACTTACAATATAAGCACTTTGTATGTTTTTTGTGAAGAAAATAACCCCAAATAAGATGAATTATATATTTTGAATAAAGTTATGTTCACCTATCTTGAAACAGTTTTCTTAGTTTTGTATTTTTTCTATCATAATGAGCCTAACATTAAAAAAAATAGAGGCACACCATTTTTTAGCGTTTTGTGTTATTTTTAATTTGATTTTTCTTAATTCTTAAAGAAATATGAATATATTTATAATACTAGTGTTTTGAAGTGTCCATTTTGAGATGTTGGCTAAGTGTCTCAGCAATCTGGAAGTGTCTGGTTAAATATCTAAGTTAATAAAAAATTTCAAAATTGTTTTGCACGTGCTATACAAATTGTCGAGAGGAATTTATATGGAATGCTAAAAGGAGTGGTTGAGCTTCATAACAATGAAATAGGCTTTTGAATACAAACGTATTTAGTGGACTATCATTTTGAATGTTTTGACATCATTTTATGTTTTATTGTGCTAAACATATTTATAGTCAAGGAGTGGAATTTGCAATGTACTCTTCCATATATATTATTGCTCATAGCCTCTCATTATCTCTATGTTATTTGGTTGCAGTCGTTTTGGGAAGTTTGTTGAAATTCAGTTTGATTCAAATGGTAGAATATCTGGTGCTGCAATCAGAACTTACTTGCTGGAAAGATCACGAGTAGTGCAGATAACGGATCCAGAGAGAAATTATCACTGCTTCTATCAGTTGTGTTCATTTGAAAGGGTATTTAAGTTCTTTGAGGACTATTATACTTTTTTGTTGGGTTGGAGTGGGGTTAGTAATGCAGCATGGTGCGATAGTTTGTATTGTGCATGTGCAGGCTATGATTTTCATAATATCATGGTCAGAGCGTTAAGTGTTATAGTTTATAATTGGAATGCCTAATTTTAGGATGCAGAGAAGTATAAGTTAGGACATCCGAGTCACTTCCACTATCTAAATCAAAGTAAAATCTATGAATTAGATGGTGTAAGCAACTCAGAAGAATACCTGAAGACAAGGAGGGCAATGGATATTGTTGGCATTAGTCACGCAGATCAGGTGTAATATTGTTTCCTTCAGTGTATTTCTTGCTTTATTGCATGCTTTTGTGGTTCAATGGACTGTTTTATTGGTGGCCAGCCCTTTACTAATAGTCATCCCTTCTTCGTATTATCAGGAAGCCATATTTCGTGTCTTAGCTGCAATTTTACATTTGGGAAACATTGAATTTTCTCCTGGAAAAGAGCATGACTCATCGGCAGTAAAAAATGACAAATCAAGATTTCATTTACAGATGGCTGCTGATCTTTTCATGTAGGTGATTTATGTTTTGTTTATTATAATATTATGAGTCATAACTAGGTTGAATTTCATTTGATCCAAGCATTTGCACTTAAAACTCAAATGCACAAGTTTTAAGTTTGCAAACATTTTATGATGCTGATTTATTAATTTCTGGTAGTATGATCATGCCGACTATATAGACAATTTATGCAAGTGAAGTCTGTTAGGATAATATGTGAATGTAAATATTTTGTATTGGAAAAAGTTGAGTTTATCTAACAACAGTCTATGCTATTGTTCTGTGTAGTATCGGCAGGAATACCAATGAATTGGATGATTGTTGTTTCAGTTTTAAGATGTATTGTGGTCATAATATGTAGATTTGTTTTTCCATTTCTAACTGAATGGCTTAATTTATTTTACTTTGCTAGGTGTTATGAGTGAGTAACTCCTTTATCTGTTGTATTCTGTTAGTTTGTTAGAGCTGTCGTAAGTCAGTTAGCTGACAGTTGTCACTGTCAGCAGTCATGCCAAATAATGGGCTGGTTTGTTTGTGTGTGTGTTTTTTTTTTTTTTTTTTTTTTTTTTTTTTCATTTCTGAACTGAATGGCTTAATTTTTTTCACTTTGCTTGGTGTTGTGAGTGAATAATGACTTACCAGTTGTATTCGATTATTAGTTGTTACAGCTGTCATTATCAGTTGATTTCTGTTGGTCAGTTAGTTACAGCTGTCACTGTCTGGGTGTTATATCTGATTCGGTCAGTTAGATGAGCTTCTGTAATCTGTAAATAGTCTTTGTAGACAGGAGCTCATCACTTGTACAAACTATCTGTAATCACTTGAGGTGCTGCAAATGATTGTTGTCAGTTGGAAGTGCCAACATAGTCGAGATGCCAAATAACAGTGGTACTCTAACACTTCCATCTTTTGATAAAAAATGACAAAGTTTTCACTTCTCTATATTTTTGTTTTTCTTTTAATAGGTGTGATGTAGACCTACTGCTGGCAACATTGTGTACCCGTTCAATACAAACTCGTGAAGGAAGTATCATCAAGGTCCTTGATTGCAATGCTGCTGTTGCTGGCCGTGATGCTTTGGCTAAAACTGTTTATGCCCGTTTATTTGATTGGTATACATGTGGTGTGAATGCAAAATTGGAATGTAGTTCTTATTGTGCATTGTTTAGGGTGACAAATTCTTTTTTTATGCTGTTTTAACAGGCTTGTTGATAAGATCAATATGTCTGTTGGGCAAGACATCAATTCCAAGATACAGATCGGAGTTTTGGATATTTATGGTTTTGAGTGCTTTAAGGATAACAGGTATGTTGGCTTTCAATTGTTTGTCATTTATAGGAGCTCTTTTCCTCTTTTGGGTATATATGGATTGTGGAATGTTAGACGAACAGAACAGGAGAGAAATGACTTAGTTTGAAGACCAAGATATTCGTGAAATTTCTCCCAAACTTCATCGGAGTGAGTTGATCCAAGAACATGAGAGAGAACCGATTTAGAAACAGTACAGTGAAGCCAAACAAGTAACAGTTGATCATGAACTTCCCATGCATCATATTCAGGATTAAGACAACTAATACGCCAGCCTCTTCGGTGAGAAAACCAGTGGAATGACGTGATTAAGGAAAAATTGCTGTAACTTTTTGTGATTTAATGACCACGTTCAACATATTGCCTGCAAATGAGATAATTTGAATCATCCAGCTTCTCAGAAATGGAGGCTGGAAAGTAGTGTGTTGCGGAAGCCATTGAGAACAGTGCAAAAGGAACCCAGATCTGGGAAGAGGATTAGGCGTCGAAAAAATGGCTCTAGATACTATGTTATGTTAGATGAACAAAACAAGAGAGAACTGTTTAAAAAATGAATGGTATTCATTTGAAAGGAGAAGTTTACACAAACTTTTATAGCTAACTACTTACAACACTAGAGATAGATAACTCTCTACTGAAAATGTTACATGAGGTAGCTGTTAGCAATAGCTAACAACTCTGAATACGTACTACAATTGTGTATAAACAGAATAGCTGACTACATACTCTAATACGGAGAGTGGAACTGAGTAGGTTCCCTGTGTTTGTTACGTTCTGGATCATTCTTCTGAATGCTAGTCACTTCCTTAGTTTTTTCTTGTATCCAATACTTGTTTTGTAATTTCACTGGCAGGAACATGCTTTTTGGTCAGACTTTCTTTAGTATCATGCATGGGTTGTCCACACCAAAAAGAATTATCCATGGACTGTTTTTCTTTGTATTCCCATTATTTGATTTGCTTGCTGCAGTTGTTTGTTGATTTAGTGACCTTTTCTATATGATTGTTTTGCTCATCTCAATAACATTCACTTCCAACAGTTTTGAGCAATTTTGCATAAATTTTGCAAATGAAAAGCTTCAGCAACATTTTAACGAGGTATCCATATATCATTGTATTTTAATTTTTATTCACTAAGCTGATCAAATGTTTTGTTTTCTTAATTTAAATTTTCTTCTTGTTTTTCTTTCTTTTTTTGCTTACTGTCTTGTCATTATTTCCAGCATGTATTCAAGATGGAACAGGAGGAGTATGGCAAAGAAGAAATTAACTGGAGTTACATTGAATTTGTAGATAACCAAGATGTTTTAGATTTAATTGAAAAGGTTTGTATTTTTTTGTTCTTTTAACATTTTTATTGTCTTTTTAGGTGCAAATAATTCTTTAGTCTATGTATTGACATTGATGTGTGGTATTATTATGCATTTTCTTACATGATTGCTTGTTTCATGCATAATGTGTGGCATAGAGATCAGAAATAATGGTATATGAGAAATTATGAAGTATATGAGGTTAGAGATGGAAATTGCAAGAAAATCTATATTAGGAAGGATGCTACTCAGGTATTCAGAAATTTGTCAAAACTCAAACCATGTTGTTTGATCCTATGCTCTCTAGGTTCATGTTTGGGTCTCTCTCAAGACATTTTTTAACAAATAAATTCGCAAAGACTACCTTATATAGGGTAAAGATAATCATGATTATGTTAAAATAAAGTGATATAGTTTCATGTGGTGGTGCAATGCTAATATATGCATGTTATTGATGTATACATTGCTTTGTCTTGATTTCAACTAATATTTATGCATGTATATGTGGATTAATTATTTCATTCTTTTGCAGAAACCCATTGGTATCATTGCTCTGTTGGATGAAGCTTGGTACAGTTTGAGTTCTTCAATATGAATCAGTGTATATTCATTTATTGTAAATTCATCCTTCATCCTGAATTCTTTCTTATTGTAGTATGTTTCCAAAATCGACTCATGAAACATTCTCAACCAAGTTGTTTCAGCATTTCCGATCTCATCCTAGGTTGGGAAAGGAAAAGTTTTCACAAACAGATTTTACTGTTTCTCATTATGCTGGAAAGGTGAGTACGTCTTACTGGACTTTCTCCCGATTCAGACACATGTTGTGACATATTACAATGTTTAAGGAGATCTTCCACTGTTTTTATGTAGGTCACGTATCATACAGATACCTTTTTAGACAAAAATCGTGATTATGTTATAGTAGAACATTGCAATCTATTATCTTCTTCAAAATGCCCTTTTGTTTCTGGTCTATTTCCTTTGCTATCTGAAGAATCTTCAAGATCATCATACAAGTTTTCTTCAGTAGCTGCCAGATTTAAGGTGTGTAGATTTCCATCTTCTAAACATGTTGTTTAGAGCCAGGGATAACATAATATGGCCAACTTGTTCACGAGACTAAATTTATAAATTTGAAAATCAATTTCATGTCTCTGATTGGTTTCTTGTTTCTCTTAGCAACAACTTCAAGCACTCATGGAGACCCTAAACTCAACCGAGCCTCACTACATACGATGTGTGAAACCAAATTCTTTGAATCGACCGCAAATATTCGAAAATGCAAGCGTCATACACCAGTTACGCTGTGGGGTTAGTATTTTAGATGTTCCTTTAATTCAGGCTGTTGAAAGAGACACAGATTGCTAACATGTCTATTTGTAAACTGTTATCTTGGGTGTTATCTAATCAATGTTATGAAAAATTGTTTTTTTGGCCACTATAGGGTGAGGTATAACTTATAATTGGACTTTTTTGGTTGTTGATGGTAAGGTATAACTTATAATAGTTTGTCACTTTTTAGCTTCCAATGTGTGTAAAAGAAATTGTAGGCTTGATTAAAAAATTGTTTGAAATAAGATGACCCTGATTCACATGCTTATCTTTCAGATTTACTACCCATTAGAATGTCATTTTTGGCATATCTCTATTTTATTTAGGGTGTCCTTGAGGCTGTTCGGATAAGTCTGGCTGGTTATCCCACTCGAAGAACTTACTCAGAGTTCGTGGATCGTTTTGGGCTGATAGCCCCTGAATTCATGGATGGAAGGTGAGTTCATTAAATTACTTTTCACAATTACCTGTTAAGTATTACATGACTCGATAACTTGTATTCCGTGATTTTCTGTGGTTTTCAAAGCCGAGTTAAGCTATATCTGTCAAGAAGTTTATTTTGTTGGGCTTGTACTTGTAGTACTTGTGCTCATTAGTATAAATGGGACTATAAGGTTAGAGTTGTATAACACTTTGTTCATCATCATTGAATCATACCAATATCATCCATCTGATTGAGTATTCCTGCTCTTTATTTTCTACGTTACATATCCATTCATGTTATTTTTCTTGTATATTGCTTAGCAATTTGTATACATATTTATACATACAAAGTTTGATTCAATTCCTAATGATTTAGCTATCTAAGTTAATTGGGATAATGATCTATGGAATAATATATCTATGTATGTATTAATTTATATGCGAACGCCAGCTACCGTGTTTTTTGTTTTAGGGATTTCTTTTGCAAAAAAATATTTGGTTTATAATGTGTCAACCCAGCCTCTCCTAGTCTCCTTGTTTTGCTCCCCATCTTCTCAATCGTTGCATCTGCCTCCTGTGTCTTCTCCTGTGACTGTTGCTGTTTTTCCAGCGACTGCATCTGGTATCTCCAGTGGGTGGCTTGGTAGTCTTTGGTGAGTGTCTATTTTCTACAGAGTGCTGCTCTTCTGATGTGATTCTAGAAAGGCTTGCTTTCTTGAACTCTGACAATGAATGTTCTCTCTTCTCTCCTGTCTTCACACAACTACATAAAAAAAATCAGAATAGTGGTTATCCCACTACAGCGTTTTCAGGGCCAGCAGCTATGTGGCATTCTCAGGGATTTAAAGCACTGATGATTATATTATCTGGGAAAGAAACTTTTGACCTTGAGAAATTCAGTCCCTGCACAACTGCACTGTCCCTGTACTCAATTTTGTGGGAGAGAAGTGGGAGCATTGGATCCACTCATGTAAAAACTGCTCGTGGTTCTCAAATTTTGGTCCTAATTGACTAGTTTACCTGGTTATTGGTCAATTTTTAAAGCAGTTCTATAGAACTACTCGGCCATGTCAAAGAAACTGCCAATCTGTTATGATTACAAAATATAGCTTAGGATATGTATAATTTTGTTGGCAATTGTAAATTTGACTGAAACTCGGAAGAAGGAGAAAGAAATAGTAAAACTTTGATTTACATCTGCCGCTTATTTGGAGATTATCATATCACATTTGGTAAGGAATTGTGGAAAAGTTGTGGTCAATGAAAGGTTTTAGCCTTTCCTGCATCGAATATTATTTTCTAATTGACATTCATTTGAATGCATGTGCAATAATTTGTGTTTCTTATTTAATAAAAACTGTATTCTTGTGTTAATAGTTATGATGATAAAGCTGCAACTGAGAAAATTTTGCAAAAGCTTAAGCTTGAGAATTTTCAGGTATGCTTTCCTAAGAAATGTGTTTGCAGATATTGCTCACCAACAAAGCAGGGATGTAAAAGTGTGTTAGTAATGTTTTTATTTTGTTGTTGTTCAGTTGGGTAGGACCAAAGTATTTCTCAGGGCTGGCCAAATTGGTATTTTGGACTCGAGACGTGCTGAAGTTTTAGACAATGCTGCAAAGTGTATTCAGCGCAGACTGAGGACATTTGTTACACGTCAATATTTCATATTTTTAAGATCTGCTGCGTTTTCTCTTCAGGCATGCTGCAGGGGTTAGTTCATTTTTCCTTATTCAGTTAACTGTATACTACTCATGTTAACTTGTTGGCTTTACTTTTGCACTTGAGGTTGAGCCTTGGTGCAATGGTAAAAGTAGCTGTGTGACTTGTTGGACATGGGTTCAAATCCTGGATACATTTGCGTAGGGTAACGTTGCATATGTCTACCCTCTGAAATCCTCATAGGTTAGATGCTAGTGCACCAGGCCACATTTTTATTATCTCATGGCCATCTCTCGTATGGTATTGTAGTTGAGTGAAATTAAAGATTGTTATAAAGTAGTTCTGAATTTGGGTCGGATTAATATAGGATGGGTTGAATTGAATTGTCTAATTTCCATATTCATTAAATCAGTAAGAAGTCAATCCTTAACTTATTTCTTGTTTCCGAACATTTGTGCCTTCATTGGCTGGCTTCTTTTTTATGTCAACTCATTCAAAGTTGTTGTTAGAATAACATGCAATGCAAGTTAGTTTCATTTTGTTTTCTTAGGAACTAGGATGTCAAAACTGCGTTGCTAATATGTATTTTTGGAAGATTTTTATTTTATCCGTGGTATAACTTTATTCTTTATTGCAGTAGTATCATGCCATTAATTCTAGAATTATGTATTTAAAATCATTTCCCTAATTACTGAGATCTTTTTCCTTAGAATCAGCTCTCTATATTTCCTAAAATAACTAGCAGGATTATCTATTTATTGCTCCAATTACCTAATTATTGTAATACAGAAGTATATTTTTCTTTCTATATTTTTGGGAGTTTCTGACTGTGTCTATCAACCCTAAAACACAACCCCTTAAACAATATTGCAACCTTAATTGTTGTGCCACTCAGATCACTATTGCAGGCTTTATAGTTCATCCCTCTATATGGCTGAGATCATAAATTCTAGAATGGAAACTGAGGATAGATACTCGACTGCTGGAGAATTGCAGAATGTCAACCCACACATTTGTGCTTTCTAAAATATTCTGGTAAGTTTCTATTTTCTTTCATTCTTAATGCTTTAGATCCACCTTTTTCTCACTATTGGATACTAGAATCTAGAGCTACTAACCATACGGACCCACCACTCAAATACTTCTCCACATATTCTCCATATCCTAACAAGAAAATTTCCACAGCAGATGGAAATCTTATAACAACAGCAAGACAAGGAGAGGTCAAAAGAAGTCCATCCATAACCTTAAAAACTGTTCTTTGTGTCCTTAAATTGTCCACTAATTTGATTTCCATACAAAAACTCAAAAGATCTTTCGTGCAATTGTTTTTCTCAGCAACTTTTGTATTTTATAGGACAGTAACTTGGAAAGGATGATTGGACATGTTAGAGAATAGAATGACCTTTTTCTACATGGAGGATCCTAATCAGCCTATCAAATAGAATGACCTTTTTCTACATGGAGGATCCTAATCAGCCTATCAATAGCCACTCCGTCCCTCATATCTAAATCCATCGTAAATCCATCATGACCAGTAAAGAGAAAACTCTACTATTGTCAGTTGGGACATCTTTTATTTCAAGTTGTAAAATTGATTTTCCCTTGTTTAATAATCTAAAGATGAAAAGTCTCCACTGTGAGGTGTGAGAGTTTGTGAAACACAAGCTTGTAAATTTTCCATTTAGCAATAGGAGAAGTCTTAAGCCTTTTTATTTTGTTCATACTAATTTAATATTGGTGTGCCTTTTTATCTTAATATTGCTAATGGAAAAATTTACATGCTTGTGGTTAGCAAACTCACATCTTACAGTGGAGGCTTTCCTTAAAATTCTTTATAACATGAAATGAAGGATGTCCCAGCTGATAATGGTATAGTTGAACTTTATCTTTACTGGTCATGGTGGATTCAAGCATGAGGAAGTGGCTATTGGTAGGCTTAATAAGGTCCTCCATGTAATAAAGGTCATTCCATTCTCTAATGTGTCCAATCATCCACCCCTAATTCTTGTCTTGTAAAATACAAGAATTGCTATAAAGTACAACATTACATGAAATATCTTGTATTTGTACAGAAATAAGATTAGTGGCCAATTTGGCGACATGAAGGAACTTTTTAAGGTTATAAATGGGCTTATTTGGATATGTTCTTAACTTTTTAAGGTTATAGATGGGCTTATTTGGATATGTTCTTCTCTTGCTGCGGTTAAAGGATTTCCATCTCTTGTTGAAATTTTCTTGTTGCCAGGACATGGAGAATATGTGAAGTATTTAGGTAGTGGAGTTATATGGTTAGTGGCTCCAGAGTCTAGTATCCAATAGTGAGAAAAAGGTGTATCTGAAGCATTAAGATCAAAGGAAAATGGAAACTTATCAGAATATGATAGTGAGCATGTACATGTAGGATGGAGATTCCGAAATTTATCTTAGCTTGATGTCAATAATGTTTTTTTTTTCTTTTCTCGAATGGCTTCCTTGAACAAACAATTTATATGACCCAACCACTTGGATTTGAAGTGAATGATAAATCTCTTGTTTGTAAGCTAAACAAAGCTCTCTATGGACTAAACAAGCACCACAAATATGGTTTGATCGACTGCAAACCACTCTTAGTTTGGGTTTGTTAGCGGTACCTGTGAGTCCTCTCTTTTTGTTTACATAAAGTAGTTGATGTTGTCTATTTTTTTGTTTATGTAGATGATATTATAATAATTGGCACTTTACTCTGATTCAAAAGATATTACAACGAAACTTCATGCAACATTTTCTTTGAAACAAATTGGTCAGCTTGATTATTTTCTTGATCTTGAAAATACATTGTTGTACTCCTGTTATTGAGTATTGTGAAATTAATAAAATATCAGTTAATTCTTTAGTTCAGTTTTTCTAAGATAATATCCTCTAATCATGTGTAATGAATTCAATAAGCCTATATAATCATGCATTCGTTGTATATTCTAACACCGATTTATGTTCAAAGTGGCTCTATTTTTCTCTCTGGTAGTACACTATCCCTCTCCCATTCATTTCTCGATTTCTCTCTGTCTTCCCCTAAATTTAACAATTGAAAATGCAATAAATATGGGGATCACGCTAATATGACATTACCTTGACTGTCATCAGTTTTTTGTACTTATATTGCAGGTCACATTGCCAGGAAGATATATGCTGCTAAAAGGGAGACAGCCGCAGCTATCTCCATTCAGAAATATATTCGTATGTGGCTTACAAGGCGTGCTCACTTAAAACTGTATTTTTCTGCTATTATCATACAATCTCATGTTCGTGGTTTTGTGACTCGCCAAAGATTCTTACATGTAAAAGAACATAAAGCTGCTACTTTTGTACAGGTAATTTTTCAAGATGTGTTATATGTAGTAGGACTTTTAGATGGTCAAAATCATGACCTCTGTCTTCATCACTTTTATAAAATAGACTTCATTGGGTATCATCCTAGTTTACGAATATTGCCTCTGTCCCTAAGTATAAGACATTGTTTGAAAATTCCTTGCCCCATTTTATAAGACTCTTTTCTATTTCTCTTGCATAAATTATTTTGATAAATACCCTTAACTACTGCTGCTATTATTTTTCTCCCTATCCATTAATTATTTACGGGTAGCTTTTGAAAAATATTACCATTACAAACAAATGTAATGCTTTTTTTCTTATATGGACTTGATTATTATGGGATGCTAAGTAGGCATCCCAAAATACCCAAGTTTTTATCACTAACTAAACTTACTTTCTTAATAGGTGGGAATTAATTATAAATGTCTTATATTTAGGGGAGGAGGGAGATTAATACTTCGTTGTGAACCAAGATAATATTGTGCTTGATTTTCTTTATGGATGTTCATGTCAAAGGAATTGATTTGCAAAATATTGCTACTAATTGGTGTAAGTTTTAGAAAATTGGAGAATATTTGTTATCATTGGTGCAGATTTGTTGGTCACAGATCTTGCACGATTGTACACTTATAATTATGTAATTATCTCCATAATTAGATAGCAAAGGTATAGGTATGTATTTACTGAAAATATTGTATCATCACTGTTTAGTGGAGAATTTTGGAGAGGAGAACAAACAGTTTTGATCTGCATCTTTTCGAAGTCCAATATGGTATCGGATTAGGTCGTATTATGAACACCAAGTTAAGACATTCACCCTATTATTCTTCTCATTCATGAATTTTTGGGCTGAATACGGTGATATTTTCTATGAAGGTTTATCAGATGAAGGCCAAACTATGGTGCAACACGTTCATTAAAACTGATTTTGAGGGTTTTTAGTCGAATCTCATGAATAGTGTTCCTCTGCCTCATCCTTGGATGCATTCCTTAACGGGCTTTTTCATGAAGAACAACGCCTCCTAACTCAACCATCCATGGAACAATAGTAATATGTTTCTCTTTCTAGTTGCATAAGCTGCAGAAGGAAAGACTAAAGAACGAGAGTTGAGTGCTGAAAGACTAAAGAACGAGAGTTGAGTGCTGTCCAATGTTTTTGTTGCAAAGAACTTAAGAATTTTACTTCACATTGCCCAAAAAGGTTCTACAATTACTTCAAAAAAGATGGTCACATCATTAAAAAATGTTCTATTAAAGATCCTACATCGATTAGGAATTAGGTTAGATTATAATATATAAGAGGGGTGCATTCATTACTTCACAAGTAGATTTTGTAACGTTGAGTCAGACACAAGGCTACTATTATGTCATCGTTATCGAGCTTTTGTTGGACTATTTATAAATATCTAATCCCACGCTCAAGATGTTCATTCTTCGACATAAGGGAGTGTGTTGAAGATTTCACATTGACTAGGAATAGGAATTAGGCTAAACAATATTATATAAGTGAGTTGCAATTATCACTTTATAAGTCGGTTTTATGAGGTTTAATTAGGTATAAATCCACTTAATTAGAATCTCACAAGAGCACCAAGGAAAAATGCAACAACCTTCATAGGTGTAGCTGGTCCTTCCGAGAATTGGAATGCTCCTACCCATGTGCAAAGCTTGCCCCATAAACAGTCTAACTATAATTTCAGCTTTTTTTGCTTTAGGACTTAAACCTTTTTCTCCTTGTACTTATTGGAGTTCAGATTTTGTTGCATCCAATCACACGACCAATAGTGTTGACACCATTAAAAATGTCACAAGATATTTTTGGTAATTTTCAAATATTTTGGTACTCTTTATTTCTTTCAACCTCAATGTTCTTTTTGGCATAAGTGTCTTGGTCACCCAACCTCTTATGTTGTTCTTGACTTGATGAAGTAAGGTGTTCTTGGTAATGAAATTTCCCTGTCTCTTAGTGTTGTTAAATTTGATTCTAACTCATGTAAACTTCAGAAAAATAAAATTCCTCCCTTTCTATTTCACCTATCAAATGTTGTTAGACTTGAGGACCAAACGTAGGAGCGTAACAAATGTAAACCAACCGTTTGATATATTTCGTAGTGAAGTATGGGGGATAGCACTTTTATTTAAGTTTTGTGCTCAAAAGTTGAATCATTCTTTGCCTTCAAATATTTTCATGCATATGTTCAACCCAACTCTCCCAAAATTAATGTTGTGTTCTGATGACGGGGAATATACATGTCATTGTTGACCTTTTTCGGCAAGTGTACCGAGTTAAAAGTAATATAGATTTGTAAAGTAAAGATGTGGATCCCACAGAGACCAATTTTGCTTATAAATCTCAGTTTTACTACTCACTAAGCAATTATAATTTTCAAGATGGTTTGATAATAATTTGAGTCAATAAATATAAAAGAACAACTAAAAATAAATAACAAATATAAAAAGGAGTTTGTAAGATCTAGAAGGACTCTAGGATTGAACTTCATCTATCTCCCTCCTTCATATTTTGGATTTGATAAAAACGTACAATATCCTGACTACTCACAATTGATGCACATATATAAATCATTCACACCGATTCTTCTGATATGAAATTCATAAGAAAATTTTCTAAATATTGATCCCTTAGCTATTTAGTAAATTACACAATATTAAAAACATATGTTATACGTCATCAATACATTGAAACCTATCCGTAGTATTTTAATATATTGAGTATTTTTCATCTAGGTCAGAAACTTAAAAGTACTTCTCAGTTAAACTCAAGAATCAAAATCAAGACTCTATTGATCAAATAAAATCTAGCATTAAGCATAAGATGAAAATACCAATTGAGTAAAAACTTAATATTATATATAAAAATCACCAAAATACAAATGAGTTCAAAAGATTACATTCAATCCCAAAGTTGAAGATTTAGCTATTCATGGTAGCCATTACAACCCAAGAAAAGGAAGATTGCAATAAAAGAAGAGAATTGGTGCTTTGCTTTCGTCCCTTGACGGCTGTTCTCGTTCCTCCCCGTCTAGATTTTCGTACCTTAGAAAACCTAAAATTGTCCTTTTAAACTTGTTTTTGGGCCGAGGTTAAGTAACTTTTCGTTTGGGTTTTTTTTTTTTTTTTTAATTTTTTTATTTT
>Ga0209489_103752_pt1 | contig 29060 bp, 11 predicted proteins | sample SiratrowhiteBW_FD_187527 | JGI IMG/M metagenome (GOLD analysis project Ga0209489, IMG submission 187527) | Root nodule microbial communities of legume samples collected from California, USA - Siratro white BW (SPAdes) (version 2) | ecosystem: Host-associated > Plants > Roots > Nodule | place...
ATAACTTTGTTAGTAAAATAATTCAAAATCAGATTAATCACTTTGACTTTGTACATAAATTATCAAATCATTTTTTAATATTTTAATTTTAATATTTTATAGAAATTATTTATAAACAACTTATCGTTACAGAAATTATTTAATGGACGAGTAAAGAAATTAGGTCAGGTGAAAAAAGAGCTAAATTAAAAAAAAATTGAGATTTAAATCTCTTATAAATTAAATTAATTTCTATTAAAGAATCATAAATTTTAAAATCCATTAAATATTTATAATTGATTGCTTTTAAATTTGAATTGAAATTATGAATTGATGTATTGCTGTCACCAAAATGCTATTGATAACTGTGTTGTAATACTTTTAATAAATTAAAAAATTAACCAACTTGCTTAATAAATATAAATCAATTATAAATGTGTTGTAAACCAGGATCAATGAATTTTTTTTTTTTTTTTATGAGAGTAAATGGATGTTTTGATTTTGAATTTGATTTAGAGTATGTTTGGATTATGGTTAAATTATTTAGAGTATGTTTGAATTATGGTTAAATTAGATGTAATATACTTTTTTTATCTACATTTTTTACTAAAGTTCATCATTTGATATTCTAAACTAAATATTGTTATGAGATTAAAGTAGACTTCATAGAAAAAATTATAATTAAAAATTGTACAAAATATTTGCTATTGTCGATATTAATTAGGCTGTGTTTAGATAAAGGTAAAAATGTTTTAAGAATTTAAATGAAAATTTGAAAATCTTTAATATAAAATATAATAATTCCGGGGAAATGTAACGCATATTTTGAAGGAAATGGTTTTTTAAGAATTTAACTGATATTATTAATTAGGAAAAAAATAGAATTCCAAAAATAATGGAATAAAAATATTCACAAAGATATATTTAAAAAGAATATATGTAATTCATTTATAGTTATAATAATATTAAATTATGCATTCATGAATATTGTATTAATAAGAGTGATAATATATATATACTAATTTAGTATATTATTTTGCCTTTTTTAAAATGGTTGGTCATGATTGTCCTTTAAGTATAAGATAAATTTTTCAACACATTTATCATTAAATCCAATCCAAGTAATTAAGAGTATCCAATCAACTAACTCAAACTTGATTGAATTTTCAATCTCAACCAACTTTTCCTATTACTCAATCACTTAACTTTTAGTTTTAGTTTATTTTTACAGGAGTTAGTCTTGAAAGAAAAGAAATCAAACATTTCTTATTCCTTTTAACTGTCAAAAGTAATGAAAGCATAAGATGAGAGAATGGTGTAAAAGAAGATAAATTTTGAAAATAAAAATGCTAAAACATTCACAGTTAAATACATCTTAATTTTGTCAAATTCACTAGCACCATTTGCATACCGCTTTAATTGCATAACAACACTTTGAAAAAACCTTTCAAAAAAGCATGTATAGACCAAATTTCTTCACTCTCTTTCTAGGTGAATGGGACTAGATGCAATCACAAGAAAAATATAGAATTATAAAATATTAAATAAAACTCAAATTCAAGCACAAAGAAACAAAAACAAGTAAAACAAGATGAGGGATAAAGTAATTGATGGTTCTTGTAATCAAACACTATGTTTAATGTTTTTTAACATGTAATAAAGTTAAACAAATATAAATAGAATCCATTTACAAAATATTATTTTCAATTCTTAATATTTTAGAGATTAAAAACAAATGTAATTAGTGAAGTACATCAGAAAAGTAGATGAAAAATCAATTTATCATTTATAGTTGATTAAAATTAGGAATTAGTTGAGTAAGATGTGAAAATATTTCAATTTTATTGAATATATTTTAGCTAACTAAAACAAGTATTTAGTGGATTAACATTTTAATCAATAATCTAAACTTTAATAGCCAATAAAATATACACACACAGAAAGGGAATAAAATTTATTCATAGTTTCCTTGTTGATTAATCTGTGACAATGTTAAGTTATGGTTAAAACTGAAAAGACAAACACATGAATTATAAATACTTATTAAAATTTTGCTAATGATTTAACTTACACATTCATATCTTGTTTCCCATTAAAAAAAATGGAATTATTGATGAGGATTCCATCAATAAAAGATAACTTTATTACCCCAAAGAATACTCAGTAAATTCTCTAAAATAATAAAAAAATATTTTGACAAACTTAGAAATGTGATCAATTTCTAATTTGTGAACTATGATAAAAAAAATTAATTAAAAAAATATATAAAAATATCAAATAAAGTAAAACAAGATCAAAAATTTATCTAAAATATTTTCTCATGATTTTCCAGGACTGTTGTTTAAATTTCACATAATTATGAGTCATCAAAATGAGTAAAAGAAGAGAAGAAGAAAGAAATAGTGACACTGAATAAAGGCAAACTAAGAGAGTAGTGGTAGTGGAAGGACGCCGATATGCTTTAAGGGTTCAAACGAGTTGCTGACTCTTTTAAACTAACAGAATTGATGTGAAAAATTAAATGAAACTTACTTACTTCTAACAATTTTCAAAAAATTAATTAATATCTCAAATTTTATGCCAATTAATTAAAAAGACAAGATCTCTCACCATTCAAAACTAAGATAAAATAAATAATTTTATTATAAAATTTAATTTAAATATAAAAATCTCAAAATAATAATATCCCTATTATCAAATCAATTTAAATATTTTAAAAAAATATTAAATGTTATGAAATCAAATTTTAAATTTATTCGTGAAATAACTTAGAGACAATATTGAATATTTTTAATATCTATGTTAGAGAAAAAATTCAAGTTGGCTTAAAACTCAATATATGTTTAATATTTTTAATAAATCAAATGTTATTTTTAATATATGATTGAGAGAGGACATCTAGGTGGTACCTTCTCTAGTTGTTCCTCAAAATTATAGTCTTAAACTTGGTTTAGGGAAGGCATGTTACTTTTTGCTGGTATTGCAGCAGAAGCTCTTGTTTACGGTGAGGCAGAGGGTGAAGAAAATATACGGTGAGGCAGAGGGTGTAGAAAATAATGAAAATTTATTTAGAGGCATCTGTCTTCTTCTCGATCGTCCATTGTTACAACAGCTGTGGTGCAGGGTTCTCAATATGATCATGAACCTATAGCATATTATGCAAATGGTCCACATCTGTTACGCCTCCTTGTACACGGAAACAGACACCAAGCAAGTTCTGTCCCAACAAGTGACCGTTTTGTTCCGGACTGAGGAAGGCTGATCCCAATTACTCCACAATGTTAAATAAGGATATCAGTAGAGACAAAGCCATCTTGAGAACTGTAGCTTATTTCCAGAATAATTCTGAACAAGATTTTGTAATTTTTTACCATGCTAAATTAATCACGTGAGTATTAGAAGAAGACAATTTTCTCGAGAAGGCATACAATAGTGAACTAAGCTCTTAAAAAGGAGTTCCTCTCTTTCTCTTCATTCATTGTAGTCTTGACTTTTCTTTGAGAAGAAATGGATATCATAGATAACCAAAAGTTCGCAATAGTGCTATTTATCTTGCATGTTCTCTTATCAGTTTTCATGTTCCCTCTTTACATGCAACCAGAGCCCCCTCAAGTAGTTCTATGTTTAGGTATCATCCCTTTCTTTGTCTTGCTTTATGCTGCCTTCGCTTGGCGATCCAGTAATGACATGCAAAATGTTAATTGTGACCATTTGAAAGAGAAAAGGTGTTGATCAGCAACATTTTGAGAAAACTGTCTACTTTCCGGTGCAAGTTTCTTTCTTTCTCTTTTTGTTTCATTCTATCTGCAAGTAGATGAAATATGATCCTGTACTAAGAGAGCTTTGTAACTACTTATCTACAAGTAATTTAAATTATGTAAGAAACAATGTACTTGTGTTTTTGTTTCTTGTAGTACTTATCTTTCTGCAATGAACAATGTAATTGTGTTTGTTTGCTTCATTTGAGCATCCTAAGCATGCATCTTGAGGTTACAAATGCATCTGGAGGTTACAAATTATCATTTGTTCATAACTTCCCATTAAAGAAAGATGGTTTTTTTAGTTAATAATTACTTATCTCATGAGATATTTTTGCTTCTTCACACCTAAACTACAATTAATTGGAGGGATTGCATGTGACATTGTTTCAATTAGAAATAAAAAGAATAATTTCAGTGTAATGAAACCAAAAAATTATGTAAGAAGAACACAGTTTCTTCTTAATCTTTTACTGATTCTAAGAATTACAAACTTTTTATAATGTTCTATCAGGTTCTATTGCTCGTGACTTCAATGACTTTTTTTGACATATTCTACATTTGCTTTCTACATCTAATTTACACATTTACACATGTGTCTTGCTACCAAAATAGATACAATTAGATTTTTATTTTATAAGTATAAAGCATATAAAACTGATGAAATAAAATTATTTTAACACGCACTTCTCCTTCGAACTTCTCTTCGAACTGAAAACAACAAAGCAAGAAGAAATAAAGAAAAAAAGAAAAATTCAAAGAGGTGGAGGCGGTTCCGTTGAGAGAATGGTATTCTTATATATCTTTAAGATTCTAGGGTTGAGTTAATTTTATTATTTAAATATTATCATAAAATATAGTGCTTTAAAAATATCTATAAAGAATAAATAAAAAACACAATATGATGCTTTCAAAATAATAATATTATTAACATTAACAAAATTTAATCAGGTTTATAATGTAAATAAAAAATTTATTTTATATTTAAATTATATAATATGTTATATATATTGTTTTGATAAATTTTTTGAAATAAAAAAGACCAACATTCTTTAATCTGATTTTAAATTTTTTAAACAAATTTTTAAATTTTATATCTGGAACAATAATTTAATAACACTCACCAAATTAATTTCTTTCAAAATAAGATGTATTACTTTTTCACTTTGGTTTTTTTATATTACTTTAATACCAACAAAACTATTATAATTACAAAACCATTTTTAATCTTTTAAATTTGTGTTATTTTTATCTTTTCATTATCAGTAAATTATATAACAATATTTAACTTAAAAAATAATTAATTAATTTAATAATAATAAATGAATAATATTAATTTTATAATATATTTCAGTAAATTTATAGAATAAATTTCATATTAAATAATTCTTCTAAGACAATTATATTAAATAAAATTAGAAATAATTTTGTTCCGATATTTATTATTAATATTTTTAACTTTTAAATAATACAATATTTATTGATAATTTTTGTACAATTTAGTACAAATATATATATATATATATATATATATATATATATATATATATATAAATTTGTTCATAAAATAATTCAAAGATTAATCACTTTGACTTTGTACATAAATTATCAAATCATTTTTAATATTTTAATTTTAATGTTTTATAGAAATTATTTACAAACAATTTATCATTACAAAAATTATTTTAATGGACGAGTAAAAAAATTAGGTTATGTGAAAAAAGAGATAAATTAAAAAAAATTTGAGATTTCTTTTATTAAATCCCAGTCAAGATAAAAAATCGATGGATGTATTGCTGTCAACTACATACATGAAAAATATTCCAAAACATTATGGAATTAAGAGGTGATACACTACATACATGAGAAAATATCAACGACACAATGTAATCAAAACCGAATCTCAAAATCAAAACAAACCACCATTAATGGACACATGCATGATTGGCACTCTAATTGAAACACATTACAAATTTAATACTTTTAATAAGTTAAATAATTAACCAACTTGCTTAATAAATATGAATCAATTGTAAATGTGTTGTAAACAACAAAATTTTCTAATGGAACAGTAAATGGATGTTTGAACTTTGAATCTGATCTAGACTATGTTTAGATTATGGTTAAATTAAATGTAACATACTTTTTTTTTTCTCGGTTTATTCATTTCGCTTATTACTTCTCTTTTATTTATTTATGTATTTTGAAAACAGTACATTTTTTTACTAAAGTTTATCATTTGATAATCCAAACTAAATATTGTGATGAGATTAAAGTAGACTTTGTAAAAAAATTTATAATTAAAAATTATATAAAAATATTTACTATTCTGGATATTAATTAGGCTGTGTTTAGATAAAAGTAAAAATGTTTTGAGAATTTAGATGAAAATTTTAAATTCTTCAATATAAAATATAATAAATCTCGAAAAATGCAACTCATATTTTTAAGGAAATGGTTTTTGAAGAATTTAAGGGATATTATTAACTAGGGAAAAAATAGAATTCCAAAAATAATGAAATAAAAATATTCACAAAGATTTGTTATTTATTAACAGCAAAAATTGTATACACTAATAATGTACGTAAATTATACTAGATTTTGTTTTTTATTTTAGAATCTATTAATTATATTAATTAAAAAATAGGATTAAAGATTTTTTTTATTTATATTTATATAATTATTTAATTTTATGCCTATACCATTAAAGGCTTCCACTAAATTCCTCAAGTTTTAAAGTAGTATCAATTTCTCATTTTCCGTAGGCCTTTATAAATTACATATCAAATGTTTAATCATGATTTGTATTTAGATATTGAATATTCACAATAATTTAGAAAATAAGATTAAAAGACGGAGCCATTTGCATTTTAAGGGGAGGTGATTTTTTTTAATCAATTTATATAAGCATTATAAATAAAAAAAGATTATTTTAAATAATGAATAATTTAAAGAAAATTAATTTCAACTATAATAAATATTATTTTCAATGTTATACTTACAAGTTATACTGATTCACTTCTTTTATAAAAGAGTAAATATTTAAGTTTTACAAAATCATGTTAAAAAAATAAGAAAATATACAACACAATATATTAAAAAGAATATATGTAATTCCTTTATAGTTATAATAATATTAAATTATGCATTCATGATTATTGTATTAATAAGAGTGATATTATTTTGCCTTTCTTTAAAATTGTTAGCCATGATTATCATTAAGTATAAGATAAATTTTTCAACACATTTATCATTAAATCCAATCCAAGTAACTAAGTATCAAATCAACTAACTCAAACTTGTTTGAATTTTCAATCTTAACCAACTTTTTCTATTTGATGATAATTACTCAATCACTTAATTTTCAATCACTTAATTTTTAATTTATTTTTATAGAAGTTAGTCTTGAAAGCAAAGAAATCAAACATTTCTTACTCCTTTTAACCGTCAAAAGTAGTGAGAGCATAAGATGAGAGAATGGTGTAAAAGAAGATAAATTTTGAAAATAAAAATGCTAAAACGTACACAGTTAAATACATCTAAATTTTGTCAAATTCAGTAACACTATTTGCATACCTCTTTAATTACATAACAACCACTCAAAAAAACCTTTCAAAAAGTATGTATAGACCAAATCTCTTCACTCTCTTTCTTGGTGAATGGGACCAGATGGAATCACAAGAAAACTATAAAATTATAAAAGTATTAAATAAAACTCTTACGTTCAAGGACAAACACCTAAAACAAGAGGGATAAAGTAATTGATGGTTCTTATGATAGTACACGATCTTCGATGTTTTTTAACATATAAAAAAGTTAAACAAATATGAATAGAATTCATTTACAAAATATTATTTTCAATTCTTTATATTTTAGTTAGATTAAAAACAATTTATGATTTATAGTTGATTAAAATTAGGAATTAGTTGAGTAAGATGGGAAAATATTTCAATTTTATTGAATATATTTTAGCTAACTAAAACAAGTATTTAGTGGATTAACATTTCAATCAATAATCTAAACTTTAATAGCCAATAAAGTATACACACAGAAACGGAATAAAATTTATTCATAGTTTCCTTGTTGATTAATCTATGACAATGTTAAGTTATGGTTAAAACTAAAAAGACAAACACATGAATTATAAATACTTATTAAAATTTTGCTAATGATTTAACTTACACATTCATATCTTGTTTTCCATTAAAAAAATGGAATTATTGATGAGGATTCCATCAATAAAAGATAACTTATTACCTCAAAAAATACTTTGCAAATTCTGTAAAATAAAAATAAAAAATATTTTGACAAACTTAGAAATGTGATCAATTTCTAATTTGTGACATGATAAGAAAATTAATTAAAAAAATATATAAAAATATCAAATAAAGTAAAAAAAAGATAAAAATTTATCTAAAATATTTTCTCATGATTTTCTACTATTATTGTTTAAATTTCACATCATTATGAGTAATCAAAATGAGTAAAAGAGGAGTAGAAGAAAGAAATGGTGACACTGATAAGAGGCAAACTAAGAATAAGAAAGAGAGTAGTGTTAGGGGAAGGGAGCGGAGATGCTTTAAGGATTCATACAAGTTGCTGACTCTTTTAAACTAATAGAATTGATGTGAAAAACACTAAATGAAACTTATTACTTACTTCTAACAATTTTAAAAAAATTAATTAATATCTCAAATTTTATGCCAATTAATTAAAAAGACAAGATCTCTCACCATTCAAAACTAAGATAAAATAAATAATTTTATTATAAAATTTAATTTAAATATAAAAATCTCAAAATATAAATCTCCCTATTATTAAATCAATTTAAATATTTGAACAAAAAAATTTAAATGTTATGAAATCAAATTTTAAATTTACTCGTGAAATAACTTAGAGACAATATTGAATATTTTTAATATATCTGTTAGAGAAAATATTCAAGTTGGCTTAAAATTCAATATATGTTTAATATTTTTAATAAATCAAATGTTATTTTTAATATATGTTTCAGAGAGCACATCTACATGGTACCTTCTCTAGTTGTTCCTCAAAATTCAAGTTGTCTTAAACAAGCTCCTTAAACTTGGTTTAGGTACTGCATGTTACTTGTTGCTGGTATTGCAGCTGAAGTTATTGTACACGGTGAGACAGAGGGTGGAGAAAATAATGAAAATTTATTTAGAGACATCTGTTACAACAGTTGTGGTGCAGGGTTCTCAATATGGATAGACATGAACCTCTCTATGTGTCATATAGCATATTATGCAAATGGTCCACATCTGTTACGCTGCCTTGTCCACCGAAATAGACACCAATCAAGGGAATAACTTCTGTCTTAACAAGTGACAGTTTTGTTCCGGACCGAGGAGACTGATCCCAACTACTGGACAATGTTAAATAAAGGATATCAGTAGAGACAAAGCCATCTTCAGAACTGTAACTTATTTTCAGAATAATTCTGAACAAGATTGTGTAATTCTTTTACCTCATGCTAAATTAATCACATGAGTCTTAGAAGATGGTTTGTGAATAAAATTTGTATCAAATATTTATAGAAATCTGGCTTTCTAACTAACTTGATTTTAATTTTGTAATTTTAATTATGTATTTTGATTTAAATATATTCTTGGTCCACCTCATATATTTAACCCACATCTAAACAGAAATACATGTCTTAATGGTGTGAGACTGAGAAGAAGAGAACACTTTTCTATACAGGTGACAAATCCTTCAAATCGAAGAGCCTGAGAAGGCGTCCAACAGTGAACTAAGCTCTTAAAAGGAGTTCCTTTCTTCTTCTTCATTCATTGTGGTTTTGGCTTTTCTCATAGAAGAAATAGATGTCATAGATAACCAAAAGTTGGCAATAGCGCTATTTATCTTGTATGTTCTCTTATCAGCTTTCATGTTCCCTTTTTACATGCAACCAGAGCCTCCTGAGGCAGTTCTATGTTTAGGTATCATCCCTTTCTTTCTCTTGCTTTATGCTGCCTTCGCTTGGCGACCCAGTAGCGACATGCAAAGTGCTAGTAGTGACAATTTAAAAGTGAAAAGGTGTTGATCAGCAACATTTTGAGAAAACTGCCTACTTTCAGCAACAAGTTTCTTTCTTTCTCTTTTTGTTTTATTATATCTGCAAGTAGATGAAATCTGTTAAAGTTGAGAAATGACATAAGATCCTGTACCGAGAGAGTTTTATAACTAGTTTAAATTATGTAAGGAACAATGTATTTGTGTTTTTGTTTTCTTATAATACTTATTTCTCTACAATGAGTACTTGTGTTTGATTGCTTTCATCTCAGCAGATTGAGCATACATCTGGAGATTACAAATTACCATTTGTTTCGTACTTCTTAGTAAACATAGAGATATTTGCTTAGTAGTTACTTTTCATGTGTCTTCATCCGTTTAATTGTTAGCAATATAAATATATATATATATATATACACGCAGAATATAATGAGATTTTTTTCTCTTCTTTATTCTAGGAGCACCTCTGCCCTTGAATTTTGATATCTTATTCCCATCAATAACTGTAATAGTTAAATTAAAAAATCTTGCTCCTCGCTATAGGTTCTTCCGGTATTAATTTACTATTCCTGTTTCAATTCTGGTCACTATCTCAGTAGGCACATAATTGTCTTCTGGCCCATTTAGCTCTATGTTGATGGACTAGGAAACATAATAACTCATTGCTGAAAGTTTTGGACCTATCCCCATTCCCATTTTTTTATAAGTTTCATAATTTTTCAAGTAACACTAATGCTTAATGTAATGCAACCAACTAAACAATGGTTTAGGTATTGCATGGTACTTTTTGCTGGTATTGCAGCTGAAGCTCTTGTATACGATGAGGCAGAGGGTTGAGAAAATGATGAAAATTTATTTAGAGGCATCTGTGTTTTTCTTGATCCTCCATTGTCAACAGCTGTGGTGCAGGTTCTCAATATGGATCTGACATGAACCTCTATATGTGCCATATAGCATATTATGCAGATGGTCCACATCTGTTATCCCTCCTTGTCTACCGAAACAGACACCAATCAGGAATAACTTTCTGTTTCAATAAGTGACCCTTTTGTTCCGGACCGAGGGAGGCTGATCCCAACTACTCCACAGTGTTAAATAAGGATATCAGTAGAGACAAAGTCATCTTGAGAACTGTAACTTATTTCCAGAATAATTCTGAGTAAGATTGTGCAATTTTTTACCTGCATTATTATCGTGATAAATTAATCACATGAGTATTAGAAGATGGTTTGTGAATAAAGTTTCTATTAAATATTTCTAGAAATCTAACTTTTATGTGCAACTCGGTTTTAATGTTATAATTTTTTCCCTCTTCCTATTTCTCAATGGAACCCCTAACTAGGTATAGAGCCACTACTGATTCGAATTCGGGCAGCTCCTGAATTAATGTCACACCATATTACTTTGAAGTATCCTATAGTGATTGTATATAGGGTTATGATACTTGTAGATAGAAAAATACCATCATTTAATATTAAAATAAATTATTATTTTATTATGGTATATTATTTTATTATTATATATTATTTTATTAAAAAAGGTAAGTGTTAAATAGAAATAATTAATGAATATTAATGAACAGTAATATTAAATTAGAATTAGAATTTTATCTATAATAAATTGTATTTTAATTTGGTATTTCACTTGGACCACCATTGAAAGATAATAAAGTGGAATGAGGGGTTAAATTCTATTATTTATTGTTTTCCTTCATTTTTCATTACCCATGGTATAATTATAAATTGTTGGAGGTAATGTGGTAAATGTATACCGTCGGTATATAAAAGTTTAGTCATCTCTTCTAATTTTGGATTGTTTTAAGGTTTTTCTCTATAAATATTTATTCATAAGGTGAAGTAAATTAGTATGTCTGAAGAGTTGATTTTGGATTTAAAGTTTCACCAAGTTTTCCCAATTTTAGGTTTAACTTGTCATCCAAAAATCTCACCTAAAAGAAAATCATACTATAACATTACATTGTAACAGTGTCCCCTCTTTTTATTGTAGGTTGTCAGTTTCGATTACTATAAAAGATAGCAGTGGAAGCTATTATTATCCTATGTTAAGTAAAAACAATTTAATTTTTCATCTGTATATAATTGAGTATCACTATCATTACCTAGATTATCTGAGACTTTCTGAAATTAAATATGTATGAATGGTTAAACAAAGTACTCGATATTGTTAGGATAGAACTTTTAATATGATTTTGATATTTTATTATTAAATGAGATTATATTTAATTTAACTTCGTAAAATCAACTTGGAAAATGAAATTTGCATTTTAATTATGTATTTTGATTTAAATATATTCTTGGTACACCTCATATGCTTAACACACATATAGACAGAAATATATGTCTTAATAGTATCAGACTGAAAAGAATAGAACAATTTCCTCTACAGGTGACAAAACCTTCAAACCGAAGAGTCTGAGAAGGCATCCAATAGGGAACTAAGCTCTTAAAAGGAGTTCTTCTCTTTCTCTTCATTCATTGTAGTTTTGGTTTTCCTCAGAGAAGAAATGGATGTCATAGATAACAAAAAGTTGGCAATATTGCATTTATCTTGCATGTTCTCTTATCAGCTTTCATGTTCCCTCTTACATGCAACCAAAGCCCCCTGAGGTAGTTCTATGTTTAGGTATCATCCCTTTCTTTGTCTTGCTTTATGCTGCCTTCGCTTCGCAACCCAGTAGCGACATGCAAAGGGCTAGTTCTGACCATTTGAAAGTGAAAAGGTGTTGATCAGCAACATTTTGAGAAAACTACCTACTTTCAGCTGCAAGTTTCTTTTTTTATCCTTTTGTTTTATTCTATCCGCACGTAGATGAAATCTGTTAAAGTTGAGATTTGTAGATATATGACATATGAGCCTGTACTGAGAGAGCTTTGTAGCTAGTTTAAATTATGTAAGAAACAATGTACTTGTGTTTTTGTTTTCTTGTAGTACTTATCTCTCTGCAATAAACAATAAACAATGTACTTGTGTTTGATAGCTTTCATTTGAGCATAATGAGCATGCATCTGGAGGTTACAAATTACCATTTGTTTCAGACTTCTTAGTAAAGAAAGATGTTTTTTCTAGTTAGTAGTTACTTATCTCATAGGGTATATTTGCTTCTTCACACCTAAACTACTATTAATTGGAGAACTGAGTGCTTGATGCAGATAGAAACACTTTGAAGGTATTGCATGTGACATTGTCTCAATTAGAAATAAAAAGGGTGAGGGTTGGAGAAATTTGTAGGTAATCTAAGAGTGAAACTGAGAATAATTAAGATTTGTTCTAAATTATAAAGTTTTGATTCAATAATTTCACTATGATTTGAGTAGTAAATAACAGTTTCACGATGATTTGATAATAATTTGAGTCAAGAAACGTAAAAGAACAATTAAAAATAAGTAACAATTTTAAAAAGGAGTTTACAAGATCTAGAAGGACTTTGGGATTGAACTTCATCTCTTTTCCTCATTCATATTTTGGACTTGATAATAAAATACAATATTAGTAACTACTCACAATTGATGCACATATAAAAATCATTCACACCGATTCCTCTGATATGAGATTCATAAGGAAATCTCCTAAACACTGATTCCTCACCTATTTAGTAAATTATCCAGCGTTAAGAACGGATGTAATACGCAATCAATATATCGAAACTTATCCCTAGTATTCCAATATATCGACTATTTTCATCTAGGTCGGAAACTCAAAAATGCTTTCCAGTTAAGTTTAAGAATCAAAATCGAGACTCTATTGATCAGATAAAATCAAGCATTAAGCATAAGATGAAAATAGCAATGGAGTAGAAATTGAATATTATATTTAAAATCACCAAAATTACAAATGAGTTCAAAAAGTTACATTCAATCCCAAAGTTGTGGAACTTAGCTACTCATAGTAGCCATTACACTTCAAAGAAGAAAGATTGCAAAAGAAGAAGAAATCTTGATCCTAGCCGTCAGCCTTCGTCCTCTCGGTCTTGATGCCTCCCAAAACCATAAAAATCTCCTTTCTAATCTTGGTTTTGGGCCTAGGTGAAGTGACTTTTCTCTTGGGCTTTTTTCTATTTTAAACTTTTATTTCTTTTCTTCATTAATCTTCCAATCTCTCATTTTCTTCATTCTTTTATAATTGAAATTTCACAACAATTGAGATTAAATCATTTTCTTTAACTCAGAACTCAAAACATAAATTTAAATCCAAAAAACTCTAAATTGGGAGTAATTACTATTTTAAATAACACTTAAACCCACAAGTACTCAATATTTCTCATGTATAAAAACACTCAAAATTGGTACTTATTTAAAATAGTAATTACTCCCAATTTTAAAGTTTTTGGATTTAAATTTATGTTTTGAGTCTTGAGTTAAAGGAAATCATTTAATCTCAATTAATGTTTCAGGTATAATAGAATAAAGAAAATGATAGATTGGAAGATTCATAAAGAAAGAAATAAAAAGTTTAAAATAGATAAAAGTCCAAGAGAAAAACCATTTCACCTAGGCCCAAAACCAAGTTTAAAGGGAGATTTTTAGGGTTTTGGAGAGAAAAAGACCTAGAGGACGGAGGCAAGACCTAGAGGACGGAAGCGGACGACTAGAATCAAGATTTTCTTCTCCTCTTGCAATCTTCCTTTCATTGGAGTTCATTGGGGTGTAATGGCCACCATGGGTAGCTAATTCTTCATCTTTGAGATTTAATGTAATCTTTTGAACTCATTCATATTTTGGTGCTTTTTATATATAATATTCAGTTTCTACTCAATTGGTATTTTCATCTTGTGCTTAATGCTAGATTTTATCTGATCAATAGAGTCTTGATTTTGATTCTTAAATTTAACTGGGAAGTACTTTTGAGTTTTCGACCTAGATAAAAATACTCAATCTTTTGGAATACTAAGAATAAGTTTCGATGTATTGATTGCGTATAACATATGTTCTTAATGCTGGGTAATTTACTAAATAACTGGGGGATCAGTGTTTAGGAAATTTCCTTATGAATTTCATATCAAAGGAATCGGTGTGAATGATTTTTATATGTGCATCAATTGTGAGTAGTTACGGATATTGTATGTTTTTATCAAATCCAAAATATGAATGAAGGAGATAGATGAAGTTCAATCCCAAAGTCCTTCTAGATCTTGCAAATTCCTTTTTATAATTGTTACTTATTTTTAATTGTTCTTTTACGTTTCTTGATTTAAATTACTCTCAATTAATCTTGAAACCTTTAATTGCTTAGTGAGTTGTGAATTTGAGATTTGATAACAAAACTGTTCTCTGTGGGATCGACATCCTTACTTTATAAATCTATATTACTTTTGACTCGGTATACTTGCCAAAAAAGGTTAACATGTTTTTGGCGCCGTTGCCGGGGAACAGTTATTGTTTTTGAATTTGAGAACATAGTTCATTAAATACTGTGAATATCTTTTATTTTTATTTTTATTTTTGTCTTTTGTTTTCCTTTTGTTTTAGTTATTTGCTAATCCTCTTGTGTTAATTCTTGCTTAAGTTGTTCCTGATTTATGTTATTCAGAGGACAGGTTCCTAGAGATCAACTGCAGTTTGATTCAGAAATAGAAAAGACAGCTCAGAATAACCGTAGAAGGAAAAAGAGATCAAAGCAAGGAGCAAGAGAAGAACCTTCCGCTAGCTCTCACAGAGATATTCAAGTAAATCAAGAAGAGAATATGGCTGAAAGAGACAGAGCTCCACCACCGCCTCCACCTAGAAGAACTCTGGGGAACTATGCCATGCAGCAAGGGCCAAGACATTTCTCTAGTATAACAATGCCTGCTACCACTCGACATGTAGAAATGAAGGCAGCCTTCCTCAATCTGATTAGTGTCAACCAGTTCACGGGGATGGATAATGAAGATTCATACTCTCATCTTGCCACATTTTATGAGCTTGTTGGAACTATGGGGTTTGAAGAAGGTGATACTAAATATGCTTACCTTCGTTTGTTCCCTTTTTCATTAGCAGGTAAAGCAAAAGAATGGTTGAAGTCTCATCCCAATCAGAGCCTCACAAGCTGGAATGATGTAGAGGAAAAATTTCTGCATAGATTTTTCCCACTGTCCTGTTTCATCAAGGCCAAGTCGGACATTTCCACATTCAGGCAAGGGTCAGATGAAGCATTCTGTGATGCGTGGGAACGCTTCAAAGTGATGCTCATAAGATGCCCAAACCATGGCTTGGAAGACATAGCACAATTGACCATTTTTTACAATGGGCTGAGGCCTGACACTAAGATGATATTGGATGCAACAGTTGGAGGTACCATGATGGATGTGGATGTAGAGCTAGCAACAAGAATCATTAATGCTCTAGCTTCTACAGACTATCAGGCCCAACATGACAGCTAAGCTGTTCAAAAGAAGAGAATGCTTGATCTTAGTACCTCTGATGCACTCTTAGCTCAGAATAAGATCTTGACCCAGCAAATGGAGGCAATCACAAAGCAATTATCAAAATTGCCTCAGCAACTACAGGCTGTGCAGTCCTCTCCCAATCAAGGCCAAACTATGAAGTGTGATTTCTGTGGAGGTGACCACTCAAATGGACAATGCTCTTATCTAGCCAATCCTTCACAAGAAGAGGTTCAGTATATGGGAAATCAAGATAGACAATGTGGTTTTTCTGGAAATTATCATAATAATGCATCTCAAGGATGGAGAAATAATCAAAGTCAAGGCTTATTTTACATTTAAATTATATATAATATATTACATATATTCTTTTGATAAAATTTTTTAAACATAAAAAAAAAATTCTTTAGTCATTAAGGATTTTAAATGATTCGAAACTAATTTTTAAATTTTATATCTCCAAGATTTCATATCACCCACCAAATTAATACCTTCAAAATTTGAAAGATATGATAATTGTTTTCACTTTATATTCTCTTTTATATTGCAATACAAAAAAAATTATTATAATTAGAAAACATTTTTGAATGTTTTAAATTTTTTTATATTATATGTTTAAATGTGTGTGCCTAGTATCATTCCTATAATAATACCTAAACTTTGTAATAAGATTTCAATGTATTTATAATATCATATAGTTTTAAAAATAAAAGGATAATTTATAATGAATTAAAGTTTTAATTTAATGTCCCTACACAAGATTTTTAAGATTTTTTTCTTAGACTTGTAACACAATTACATCTACAGATAATAATTAAAATTATTAAAAGTGATTGAATGGAATAAGTTTTGCTATATTTATTTTTAAAATTAAGTTCCATTGAAACCAATGTAAACAAAATCTGATCACAGATTTTGAATTTTTTTAGTAAAATTCATAGTTTCAACTTTTTTATATTTTTTGCAATAATTTTGTGAAAAAATTTAGTCTATTTCTTAAAAATTATTATTAAAAATTCAAAAAAAATAAATTATAAATTATATTTAAAATGTTAAAAATATGTGATCCACTTCATCAACATTGGTTTCCTTGGAACTTAATCTAAAAAATATATTTAGTTAAATCAATTTTAATTATTTTAATTATTATATATAACTATAAGACTGTTAATAGAATACAAAAAGATCTAGTGTTGGACATTAAATCATAACTTTAATTCTTATAAAAAAAAATTCTTACAAATATTTGATAAAAAATATATTGAAATAGTATATTAAAGACCCACAATTTCAGTGTAATGAAACCAAAAAATCATGTAAGAAGAACACAATTTCTTCTTCATCTTTTACTGATTCTAAGAATTAGAAACTTTTTATAATCATCATAAGAATTTTTCTGTAGAAAACTCATCATGTTCGATTAGGTCTATTGTTCCTGACTTCAATGACTTTTGACAGATTCTACATCTGTTTTCCTACATCTAATTTACACATGTGTCTTGCTACCAAAACAGATACAATTAGATTTTATTTTATAAGTATAAAGCATATAAAACTGATGAAATAAAATTATTTTAACACGCATTTGTCTTTGAACTGAAAACGAGAAAGCGAGAAGAAATAAAGAAAAAGAAGAGAAAATCAAAGAGGCAGATGAAGTTCACTTGACGAGAAAGCGAAAAGAAATAAAGAAAAAGAAGAGAAAATCAAAGAGGCGGATGAAGTTCACTTGAGAGAATCTACTCTTATATACCCTTTAACATTCTAGGATTGAGTTAATTTTATTATTTAAATATTATCATAAAATACGGTGCTTTCATAATATCTGTAAAAAATAAAAAATAAAACCACGGTGCTCTCAAAATAATAATATTATTAACATGAAAAAAAATTAATCAGATTTATAATATAAATAAAACATTTATTTTATATTTAAATTATATAATATTATATATATATATATATATATTGTTTTGATAAATGTTTTGAAATAAAAAAGAAAAAAAATCTTTAATCTGCATAGATTTTAAATTTTTTTAAACTAATTTTTAAATTTTATATCTGAAACACTAATTTAATAACACTCACCAAATTAATTATTTTCAAAATAAGATATATCCTTTTTTTCACTTTGGTTTTCTTATATTACTTCAATACCAACAAAACTATTATAATTACAAAACCATTTTTAATCTTTTAAATTTGTGTTATTTTTATATATTCATTATCAGTAAATTATATAACAATATTTAACTTAAAAATAATTAATTAATTTAATAATAATCAATGAATAATATTAATTTTATAATATATTTCAATAAATTTATAGAATAAATTTCAAATTAAAAAATTCTTCTAAAACAATTATATTAAATAAAATTAAAAATATTTTTGTTTGAATTTTCAATCTCAACCAACTTTTCCTATTTAATGATAATTACTCAATCACTTAACTTTTAGTTTTAGTTTATTTTTATAGGAGTTAGTCTTGAAAGCAAAGAAATCAAACATTTCTTACTCCTTTTAACTGTCAAAAGTAGTGAAAGCATAAGATGAGAGAATGGTGTAAAAGAAGATAAATTTTGAAAATAAAAATGTTAAAACATTCACAGTTAAATACATCTTAATTTTGTCAAATTCACTAGCACCATTTGCATACCGCTTTAATTACATAACTAACACTTTGAAAAAACCTTTCAAAAAAGCATGTATAGACCAAATCTCTTCACTCTCTTTCTAGGTGAATGGGACTAGATGCAATCACAAGAAAAATATAAAATTATAAAATATTAAATAAAACTCACATTCAAGCACAAAGAAACAAGATGAGGGATAAAGTAATTGATGATTCTTGTGATTGAACACTATGTTTAATGTTTTTTAACATGTAATAAAGTTTAACAAATATAAATAGAATCCATTTACAAAATATTATTTTCAATTCTTTATTTTTTTAGAGATTAAAAACAAATGTAATTAGTGAAGTACATCAAAAAAAGTAGATGAAAAATCAATTTATCATTTATAGTTGATTAAAATTAGGAATTAGTTAAGTAAGATGTGAAAATATTTCAATTTTATTGAATATATTTTAGCTAACTAAAACAAGTATTTAGTGGATTAACATTTTAATCAATAATCTAAACTTTAATAGCCAATAAAATATACGCACACAGAAAGGGAATAAAATTTATTCATAGTTTCCTTGTTGATTAATCTGTGACAATGTTAAGTTATAATTAAAACTGAAAAGACAAACACATGAATTATAAATACTTATTAAAATTTTGCTAATGATTTAACTTACACATTCATATCTTGTTTCCCATTAAAAAAAAATGGAATTATTGATGAGGATTCCATCAATAAAAGATAACTTTATTACCCTAAAGAATACTCAGTAAATTCTGTAAAATAATAAAAAAATATTTTGACAAACTTAGAAATGTGATCAATTTCTAATTTGTGAACTATGATAAAAAAAATTAATTAAAAAAATATATAAAAATATCAAATAAAGTAAAACAAGATAAGAAATTTATCTAATATATTTTCTCATGATTTTCTACTACTGTTGTTTAAATTTCACATAATTATGAGTCATCAAAATGAGTAAAAGAAGAAAAGAAGAAAGAAATAGTGACACTGAATAAAGGCAAACTAAGAGAGTAGTGGCAGCGGAAGGACGCCCATATGCTTTAAAGGTTCAAACCAGTTGCTGACTCTTTTAAACTAACAGAATTGATGTGAAAAATTAAATGAAACTTACTTACTTCTAACAATTTTCAAAAAAATTAATTAATATCTCAAATTTTATGCCAATTAATTAAAAAGACAAGATCTCTCACCATTCAAAACTAAGATAAAATAAATAATTTTATTATAAAATATAATTTAAATATAAAAATCTCAAAATAATAATATCCCTATTATCAAATTAATTTAAATATTTAAAAAAAATTTAAATGTTATGAAATCAAATTTTAAATTTATTCGTGAAATAACTTAAAGACAATATTGAATATTTTTAATATATATGTTAGAGAAAAAATTCAAGTTGGCTTAAAATTCAATATATGTTTAATATTTTTAATAAATCAAATGTTATTTTTAATATATGATTGAGAGAGGACATCTAGGTGGTACCTTCTCTAGTTGTTCCTCAAAATTATAGTCTTAAACCTGGTTTAGGGACGGCTCTTGTTTACGGTGAGACAGAGGGTGAAGAAAATATACGGTGAGGCAGAGGGTGTAGAAAATAATGAAAATTTCTTTAGAGGCATATGTCTTTTTCTCGATCGTCCATTGTTACAACAGCTGTGGTGCAGGGTTCTCAATATGGATCATGAACCTCTGTATGTGCCATATAGCATATTATGCAAATGGTCCACATCTGTTACGCCTCCTTGTCCACGGAAACAGACACCAAGCAAGTTCTGTCCCAACAAGTCCCAATTACTCCACAATGTTAAATAAGGATATCAGTAGAGACAAAGCCATCTTGAGAATTGTAGCTTATTTCCAGAATAATTCTGAACAAGATTTTGTAATTTTTTACCATGCTAAATTAATCACGTGAGTATTAGAAGAAGACAATTTTCTCGAGAAGGCATACAACAGTGAATTAAGCTCTTAAAAGGAGTTCCTCTCTTTCTCCTCATTCATTGTAGTCTTGACTTTTCTTTGAGAAGAAATGGATGTCATAGATAACCAAAAGTTTGCAATAGTGCTATTTATCTTGCATGTTCTCTTATCAGCTTTCATGTTCCCTCTTTACATGCAACCAGAGCCCCCTCAAGTAGTTCTATGTTTAGGTATCATCCCTTTCTTTGTCTTGCTTTATGCTGCCTTCGCTTGGCGATCCAGTAATGACATGCAAAATGTTAATTGTGACCATTTGAAAGAGAAAAGGTGTTGATCAGCAACATTTTGAGAAAACTGTCTACTTTCCGGTGCAAGTTTCTTTCTTTCTCTTTTTGTTTCATTCTATCTGCAAGTAGATGAAATATGATCCTGTACTAAGAGAGCTTTGTAACTACTTATCTACAAGTAGTTTAAATTATGTAAGAAACAATGTACTTGTGTTTTTGTTTCTTGTAGTACTTATCTCTCTGCAATGAACAATGTAATTGTGTTTGTTTGCTTCGTTTGAGCATCCTAAGCATGCATATGGAGGTTACAAATGCATCTGGAGGTTACAAATTATCATTTGTTCCTAACTTCTCATAAAGAAAGATGGTTTTCTTAGTTAATAATTACTTATCTCATGAGATATTTTTGCTTCTTCACACCTAAACTACAATTAATTGGAGGGATTGCATGTGACATTGTCTCAATTAGAAATAAAAAAATAATTTCAGTGTAATGAAACCAAAAAATCATGTAAGAAGAACACAGTTTCTTCTTAATCTTTTACTGATTCTAAGAATTACAAACTTTTTATAATGTTCTATCAGGTTCTATCAGGTCTATTGCTCGTGACTTCAATGACTTTTTTGACAGATTCTACATCTGTTTTCTACATCTAATTTACACATGTGTCTTGCTACCAAAACAGATACAATTAGATTTTTATTTTATAAGTATAAAGCATATAAAACTGATGAAATAAAATTATTTTAACACGCACTTCTATTTCGAACTTCTCTTCGAACTGAAAACAACAAAGCAAGAAGAAATAAAGAAAAAAAGAAAAAATCAAAGAGTTGGAGGCGGTTCCGTTGAGAGAATGGTACTCTTATATATCTTTAAGATTCTAGGGTTGAGTTAATTTTATTATTTAAATATTATCATAAAATATAGTGTTTTAAACATATCTATAAAGAATAAATAAAAAACACAATACGATGCTTTCAAAATAATAATATTATTGACATTAACAAAATTTAATCAGGTTTATAATGTAAATAAAACATTTATTTTATATTTAAATTATATAATATGTTATATATATATATATTGTTTTGATAAATTTTTTGAAATAAAAAAGACCAACATTCTTTAATCTGTATAGATTTTAACTTTTTTAAACAAATTTTTAAATTTTATATCTGGAACAATAATTTAATAACACTCACCAAATTAATTACTTTCAAAATAAGATGTATTACTTCTTTTATAAAAGAGTAAATATTTAAGTTTTACAAAATCATGTTAAAAAAATAAGAAAATATACAACACAATATTTAATAAGGCTGTAATTATCAAAATTGCCTCAGCAACTACAGGCTGTGCAGTCCTCTCCCAATCAAGGCCAAACTATGAAGTGTGATTTCTGTGGAGGTGACCACTCAAATGGACAATGCTCTTATCAAGCCAATCCTTCACAAGAAGAGGTTCAGTATATAGGAAATCAAGGTAGACAAGGTGGTTTTTCTGGAAATTATCAGAATAATACATCTCAAGGGTGGAGAAATAATCAAAGTTAAGGCTTTGGGTGGAAACAAGATGTTGGCCTATCCAACACCCCTTACCAACAACAACAATTTCCTTCAACTCAAGATAGGACAACTAAGTTGGAATATACTCTGGAAAAATTCATGCAAGCCTCTATGACTAATCAGAAGAATACAGAGGCCTCCATCAGAAATCGACATAAGTTGGCCAGTTAGCCAAACAGCTAGCAGATCAACAAGGAAGTCAATTCTCAGCCAACACACAAACCAACTTCAGGGAGTACTGCAAGTCAATTACAACAAGAAGTGGAAAGGTTGTGGGAGAAGGTATTGGTGATAACCTGAATGTTGAAGAGAGTGGAGTGGAAGAAGAGAAAAATGAGAGTGAGGGAGAAAAAGAAAATAGTAGAGAAGAAAGTGGAAGGAGTGAGAAAAAGGGTGAGAAACACAAAAAAGGTTAGAGTCAAATGAGAAACACAAAAAAAGTGAGAGTCACTCAGCTCATACCTCCTTCAATTCTCACCACCTAGTAATAATCATCTATTTGATTCCTATTACTATTAGAATCATGATATTAGTCTCGCTTGAGTGAGAATCCCCCTCGCTTGAGCGAAAATAGTCTAAAGAGCACTCTCGTTCTAGGTCATTCTCGCTTGGGCGAAATTACTCTTGCCTAGGCAAGAATACCTCCTCACATGGGCAAAACACCTCTCACCTTGGCAAAATTGGACCTGAGAGCACCTCTCAGATTTTCAAGTGAACTCACCTGGGCGAGGTGCCTAGCTTGGGCGAGTTATGCAGAAAAAATAACGGTTCTACATATAAATCATGCAGTGTTTATTACCTTTAGAGCTATACCATGCATGCCTCAGATGATTAAATTGGGCAAAATCAACATGCATACATGACAAATGATCTATCCTAATACATACTATCTACTTAGCATATCAACATACCATCAACATTCACAACCACCCAGTACATGTAAAATAAAATCAACATCATAAAATTAAATCCCAATTTCAAACCTGTAGAAAACTTTCACAGTTGCATTTTCAAAGATACTACAATCATTACTTATCAAACCTTAACTTACACTTACAATAGATTAGAAGAAAGGCAGGTCAGCTTCCTTTACCTGAATCAAAACGAGAGTTCTTAGGAAACTCCAATAGCCTAAAGGACCTCTGATCAACTGTCAGACTAATGCTCCAGGAAACTGAGCTCATAGAAACACCGTCTGATGACTCGGAGGCCACATGCAAGCTCAGACAAAAAAGGGAAAAATGAAAAACCTAACTGCTATAAGAGAATAGGGAAGAAACGAACTTACTCTAATTGATGTTTTGATCAGATAGACTTACTCTGTCATCCGTCACGAGTCCAACGGTGGATTCAGCTCGAGAAAATGATGAAAGACAGACGCCGAGGCTTAGAGAAAAGTCAGAGGAAATGAAGGGGCAAAGATTTAGAGAGATGGTGGTTCAAGTGAAAATGAGACTTGACTACTAACATTTTCTATAAATATTTATTTTTAGTTTAATAATAAAAAGATCAGGTGTTAATTTCACTCTTACCACTCTTACTAATATGACAATTTTTTAGGCTTTTATAGGATTTCGTAAAAAAAAACACATTACTACTTTTAAGGATATCCTACAAATCCTGTAAAATAGTAAAAAATATTTTGATAAAATTTAAAAGATTTTTATGAAATCAAATTTTAATAAATATGTGAGAGAAAAAATCATATATATATATATATATATATATATATATATATATATATCAATAAATCAATTTACTTCAAAATGAGAAAAATATAATAATATAATTATTTATTTTTTAATAATATAATATTTGTTGATAATTTTTGTATAGTCTTTAACAGTCTAAAAAATTGTCATCTGAGTAGAAGTGTTAAAAGTGAAATGAACACCTGATTATTTTATTATTAAACTGAAAATACGTATTTAAAGAAAAAGTTAATATTCAAGTCTCGTTTTCACTTGAGCCACCATCTCTCTAAAAAATTGTCTTTCCCTTCCTTTGACTTCTCTTTAAGCCTCCGCGACCTCAGTTTCTTGAACGAAGCCCGCCATTAAACTCGTGGCGAAAAACAGAGCAAAACTATTTGATCAAAATCTATGTTAGAGTAAGTTAGTTTTCTGCTCGCTTCCCTTAGAATTAGTTTAGGGTTTTACATTTCTCCTTGTCATCTGAGCTTGCATGTGGCCTCTGAGTCATCAGACAATGTCTCTGTAAGCTCAATATCTTAGAGTATTAGTTTGATAGTTGATTAGAGGTCCTTTGTGGAAGTTTGAGTTCTTGGAAAGTTTAGACCGTTGGAGCTCTTAGAGAAAACTCCCGCTTCAAGTTAAGTAAGGAAAGTTGAGCTACATATTGTCTGATTTGGGTGTTGTAGACATTTTGAACATGCATTGATAAAATATGCACAAAATTAACTTAAGGAGTCATAGAATACTAGTTATTATTTTCCTTCAAATGTAAATATGAAATGCAAATGAATTGGAGGGAACAACGTTTGAGACACGTTCCTGGGTGTTGTATTCATGAAATAGTGACATGAATATTTCAGTTATGCACATTGAATTGTTTCTGTTTCCTGCAATAATGTCTATGCAATATAGACTGCTTATAAATTCGTCTGACCCTCCACAATATTAAAATCAATTAGTAATAAGCTTTTATATTAGTCTTACATAATTGCAACTAGCAAGGTACCTCTATATTTTCGTATAAAACGGTACATCGGTTAGGGCAAACGACTAACAAAATTGAAAATCATTAAGACATGCTTTGAATGTCAAGAAAATACTCTTGAAGAATATGTTATATGATACCTAACCAGCTACTTGTTGCTATATGTTGGTTGGCTATTAAATTTTTCTTCTTAAAGATTTCTTTCAGTGGAAGACAAACAATCTTACATAATGCAACTCACGGTTTGACAAAGACCACATATTCTTGAAAAGTATATTGCAAACATTTTAAACATTGATGGCCCCGATTTTGCAAGTCGATTGTCCTAATCAATAAAATGTTTTTGTACTACAAATGTAAAGTTATCAGAGGAGGTTGTGCAAGATGAGTGTAACAATGTCAGCAATCTCTTTCACTATTGTAGAGGGAGAGACGAGTGATGATTGAATATTTTTCCTAAAAAATCTACTATGATACATTACCCTAAAAAACATGCACTAAATTGACTCAAATAATAAAAAAGAATACGAGTTCTTGATTTTCTTTTAATGTAAATATGTAATGCAGATACACAGGAGAAAACAATATTAAAGACGTTGCGTTAGTTTACAACAAATTTTCTTGAGTGTATTCATGAACTGTTTGATAAGCTTTTACTATATGTAATATACTAAATGTATTGTTTTACTAAAATTTTATAATATAATAAAAACGTATTTAACGAAATATTTTAAAATTTATATACACAAGAGTGATTATGAGAATCTTGAAATATTTTGATGTAAGTACATTGTTAAAAAAATAATATTTATATAAATTAAATATGTAACTCTATAACTAATTTAAACAATTACTAATAATGATTTATATTTAAATAGTATAAATATTGATTAATAAATTTGCACAATTTTGTACCAATTTATTTTTATATATGAATTTGAACATTTTTAATGTTTTTTAGAGATGTATAATTTTCTTGTTATTGAAAAAATTTGAAAACCGATAGCATGATTGGATAAATATATAGCTTTGTAGATAATTGATTTGAAATGAAAGAAATTTTGTTTTGTCAAAGCCAAATTACCAAACCTTTTTTTAATCTTTTCAGTTTTTGTTCCTTTTATATTTTCAATATCATTCACTTAAAAATAATTAATTAATTTAATAATGATCAATGAATAAGTATAAATGAAATTCTATATTAAATAATTAATCTATAACAATTATAAATAATTTTTTATCTTTACAATTTTTAATTTTAATTTTATTCTTATATTCGTTACTAATAATTTTAATTTTTATCACCAAATTTATAACACAACAATATTTTAATAATCATTTTAATATTTTTTATCTTTTTAATGTATTATTAAACATCTTTACAAATTCCTTTTTAAATATTTTTCAAGCTTAAAAAATTTAGTTATTATCATACTATGACGAATAAGAGGTAGAAGTCGGTGAGAGGAGAAGATGGTGACTGTGACACATAAGAGGAGAACAGTGAAGAGAAAGAGGAGATAGTGGTGACAGCGAAGGGGGCGGATGTGTTTTTAGGGTTCAAGTGTGAAACTGCTTATAGGGTTAATGGGACAAACCTACCCTTCTAAGGTTAATCTGATTAGCTCAAACTTATTTATTTCAAAAAAAATCAAATCCTTAAACTTTGTACCAAAAATTTTTTATAATAAAAATATAATTTAAATATAAAAATCTCAAAATAATATTTTTCTATTTATAAAGAATCAATAAATAAATAAAAAGCACATTGTGAACTCAAAATATACTACTAGTATTACAAAATTTTAATCAGGTTTATAATGTAAATGAAGAATTTATTTACATTTAAATTATATATAATATATTATATATATTCTTTTGATAAAAATTTTTAAACATAAGAAAAATTCTTTAGTCATTAAGGATTTTAAATGTTTCGAAACTAATTTTTAAATTTTATATCTCCAAGATTTCATATCACCCACCAAATTAATACCTTCAAAATTTGAAATATGTGATAATTGTTTTCACTTTATATTCTCTTTTATATTTCAATACAAAAAAATTATTATAATTAAAAAACATTTTTGAATGTTTTAAATTTTTTTTATATTATATGTTTAAATGTGTGTGCCTAGTATCATTCCTATAATAATACCTAAACTTTGTAATAAGATTTCAATGTATTTATAATATCATATAGTTTTAAAAATAAAAGGATAATTTATAATGAATTAAAGTTTTAATTTAATGTCCCTACACAAGATTTTTAAGATTTTTTTCTTAGACTTGTAACACAATTACATCTACAGATAATAATTAAAATTATTAAAAGTGATTGAATGGAATAAGTTTTGCTATATTTATTTTTAAAATTAAGTTCCATTGAAACCAATGTAAACAAAATCTGATCACAGATTTTAAATTTTTTTAGTAAAATTCATAGTTTCAACTTTTTTATATTTTTTGCAATAATTTTGTGAAAAAATTTAGTCTATTTCTTAAAAATTATTATTAAAAATATATTATTAAAAATAAATTATAAATTTTATTTAAAATGTTAAAAATATGTGATCCACTTCATCAACATTGGTTTCCTTGAAACTTAATCTAAAAAGTATATTTAGTTCAATCACTTTTAATTATTTTAATTATTATATATAACTATAAGACTGTTAATAGAATACATAAAAGATCTTGTTGGACATTAAACCATAACTTTAATTCTTATAAAAAAAAGTTTCTTACAAATATTTGATAAAAAATTATATTGAAATAGTATATTAAAGACCCACAATTTCAGTGTAATGAAACCAAAAAATCATGTAAGAAGAACACAATTTCTTCTTCATCTTTTACTGATTCTAAGAATTAGAAACTTTTTATAATCATTATAAGAATTTTTCTATAGAAAACTCATCATGTTCTATCAGGTCTATTGCCCCTGACTTCAATGACTTTTGACAAATTCTACATCTGTTTTTTACATCTAATTTACACATGTGTCTTGTTACCAAAACAGATACAATTAGATTTTATTTTATAAGTATAAAGCATATAAAACTGATGAAATAAAATTATTTTAACACGCACTTGTCTTCGAACTGAAAGCGAGAAGAAATAAAGAAAAAGAAGAGAAAATGAGGCGGATGAAGTTCACTTGAGAGAATCCTACTCTTATATATCCTTTAACATTCTAGGATTGAGTTAATTTTATTATTTAAATATTATCATAAAATACGGTGCTTTCAAAATATCTGTAAAAAATCAAAAATAAAACCACGGTGCTCTCAAAATAATAATATTATTAACATTAAAAAAAAATTAATCAGATTTATAATATAAATAAAACATTTATTTTATATTTAAATTATATAATATATTATATATATTGTTTTGATAAATGTTTTGAAATAAAAAAGAAAAAAATCTTTAATCTGCATAGATTTTAAATTTTTTTAAACTAATTTTTAAATTTTATATCTGAAACACTAATTTAATAACACTCACCAAATTTGTGTTTTTTTTATATTTTCATTATCAGTAAATTATATAACAATATTTAATTTAAAAATAATTAATTAATTTAATAATAATCAATGAATAATATTAATTTATAATATATTTCAGTAAATATATAGAATAAATTTCATATTAAAAAGTTCTTCTAAAACAATTATATTAAATAAAATTAGAAATAATTTTGTTCCTATATTTATTATTAATATTTTTAACTTTTAAATAATACAATATTTATTGATAATTTTTGTACAATTTAGTACAAATATA
>Ga0209489_103753_pt1 | contig 29058 bp, 25 predicted proteins | sample SiratrowhiteBW_FD_187527 | JGI IMG/M metagenome (GOLD analysis project Ga0209489, IMG submission 187527) | Root nodule microbial communities of legume samples collected from California, USA - Siratro white BW (SPAdes) (version 2) | ecosystem: Host-associated > Plants > Roots > Nodule | place...
ATATATATATATATATATATATATATATATATATATATATATATATATATATATTGTATCTTTTCTCTGTCATAATCCTAAAAAATAATTATCACTCAAAATTATAAATATATTAATAATTTATTTTTTAATAAGTTAATAAAAAAATTGTTACAGAGTTCTAAACTCAAACAAAATTCTTGGTTTAAAATTTTACATAACTAATTAATAAATATAAAATAATATAAAATGACATAGTTATACAAGTTTTATTATATATATATATATATATATATATATATATATATATATATATTTTGTGTTTTATAAAAAATATATGTAATCATGTAATTATAATTGTAGATTTTTTAAGATAATTATTTTTATTAAATGTTTTAGTGCTTTTATTTAATTTTAAAAAGCTATTTGTGATTTTTAATTTGGTTAAATAATTTTATTTGCATTAATTGATCTAATGTATATTAACTAAATTAATTTTTATGTTTAAATTATTAGCAAATTTAATTTCTTTTTTAATTTTTATTTTGTAATTTTCACATGTAAAGAGATATCACAGACTTCAATGTGTAATATTAAATAATTGAATTAGGCAGGACAATTGTTAAGAGCATGAAAATCCTTCTTCTTTCAAATATTTATATACAACTCGACCTTAAAATTAAATATTAAATTGAAATAACTTTATGTAAAATAATATACGTGCATGTTAATTTGTCTTTGTATGTATTCTGCTTTTTTATTTATTAAACTAATATAAATTATTTTCTAGTTTCTTCAAAGCGAAAAATGTGCTACTTTATACTCTCTTATTGGTTGAAATTTATAGAAAGTTACATATGTATGTGTTTTACTTAGTATTTAGTATGTTAGAGTTTTTTTTACAAACATTTCTCTTCTTCAAATATTGGTATATTTATATTCTTTCATACAATATCGTATATTTAATATTTTATCATTACGATAATTTTCGTATCTATTACTTTGGTTTCGCAATTACTATAGTTTAATTGTTTTTACAAAATTAAAAATCAGAAGAAATGTGTTAATAAATTTGTCATTTTCTTTTTAATTCTAAACTTAAACTTTTTATTGTTAAAAATTATTTTGTAGTATTGAAACTTAGTCCTAAATATTATGATATATGAATAGAACTTATAAAATGTGCTATTTTTTATTTATAGTATTATTACTTTAAGATTTATGCTTTTAATGTTATTTTTTTTTCATAGACATTAGCTATTACTCACATTTTATTAATATTGAGTTAATCACTGTTTCAACCATGGAATAGTGATTATAAAAAAATTATTTATTACTGTAATGAATATATTAGACCAATTTAACTGGTGACTTGACTTGTTTGGTCTATAAAATACATTATTTATTACTGTAACGAAAACAAGGTTTTTCTGAAAGTTAAAACCGTAATAATATTGAGACAGAAAACTAATAGTTCATTACTGGTAATTAATTTGGTCAATAAAAACATTAATTATATAATATTAATTAAAATAAATACATAAATGACATTTATATGTTAAGATTTTAGGGATCCCTTATATAGAAAAATATTATGATAATTTTTTCAAAAAATAATCTTTGAAACTCTTAATTCTTGAGCTAAATTGATATATCTCTTTCCCCATTTTATCACAATTGGTATACCTATATTGTTTGCAACGATCACTCTTACTTGCAAAAGCTAGAATATCTCAATATATATATATATATATATATATATATATATATATATATATATATATATATATATATATATTTTAAATTATTTGAAAAATATTACATTGATACTGTGTATATATGTACTAGTCTTTCAAATATTACAAATATACTGTAAAAAGTTATAACAAACTCTAAAAAAATATTATTTTTTCATCTCTAATAGATTTGTAGATTTTCTCATCTAGTAATAAATAAATTTTTTTTCTTCTGTGCTCGACTCGTTCAAATTTTAACACTCTTTTTATGTTTATATTATTTATTGACATGGTTAATCTGTAACACGTTATACCGGGTAACACTTGCATTTTTTTTTAAATTCCCAATAAAGTTTTATATTTTGCATATAACCTTCAATAAATATTTTTTATTTTGCTTTCCCATACAAATTTTATTTCTACTTTGGATTTTATTGTTTATTGATATGTATTACTTAAAATATATTATTTTTTTGTAATGAAGAATACGAGAAAATTCTATATCAAGTTGATCTTATTTTTTATTTTATATTTAAATAAGAAATTAAAAGAAATAAATAATACAAGAGAAGAGAAGGGAAAATATATTATTTTCATTACAATAATTATTTTTCTCATTTTAAACAAAAAAAATTAAAAAATTTAGATGTCATTCTTTGTCTTTGTTGATATGGTCACTTAACGAACAACTTGTGACTTAAATAAACAACATATACCAAAATAAAACTATTTTTGTAAAGGATTAAAATGGAAAAGTTTTAATTGAGAACCTATGCATACAGGGTAATGTTGTTCATCTAATAATTTCTAATTTACTTTTCAAAATATCATTAACAAATAGCAATGCTTTTAAGTACGAAGGAATGAGTCATCAATTTCATTTCTGAATTTATCTAATACTTTTTTTTAATCTTATTTTGACATAAAAAATTGTAAAATATCAATAAATATTCATCTTATTTTAAAACATTTTCACACCAATCAACAAAAAAATATTTTCAAATGTCGTTCAATTCATTCATATACTTTTTTTTGTAACTTTATTATTTTAACAAAATATTAGAAAATAAATGTTAATGAAGGAAAAAGAAAGTGCAAATGGAGAAAAGCAATTGCCAACAAAGAAAGATAGAAATGTTAATATTAAAAATATTTATTATAATAACGTAATATTCTCTCTCCACTATAAATTATGACAAGATAGGTTAAGCTCACATTCTTTTGATCAAGTCACATTTCCTGAGATATCTTTCACACAAGAGAAAACAAAATCCCATGACAACACCAGAAATTACCAATGTGAGAAGAAGAAACAACGAAGGATTAGACTTAGTTAACCAACTTCCAGATGTAGTGTTATCCCAAATCATCTCTTCACTTTCGATTGACGAAGCAGTGAGAAGTAGTGTTCTGTCCAAACGATGGAAACCCTTGTGGAAGCACACCACTTGCCTGGATTTTGATGTGAGACACATGCTGAATCCCTTATCTCAACTTAATAATCCATTGCCTAAAAGGGTGAGTTTTGATCCTGTCAAACATGCTGAGGCATATGATCAAATTGTGCAGCAGGTATTGCATAATCATCTTGGTGATTTGATTAGTTGTCGTTTTAGGTACTTTAGTGAAAACATATTTGTTGATGATGTGGAAAAATGGATTGAGTTTTTGATAACAAAAAAAGGTTTAAGTTGCTTAGACCTAGAGTGTGAGCGGTTGATTGAAGAGGTTGATTTCAAACCTAAGATCTTTTCAAATCTGTATTCTCTTAAATTGACCAACTACAGATTGGATAGTGAAGCATCATTGGCATTCGAAAGTTGTGAGAAGTTGAGAATATTAAAGCTAAAGAAAATGATGATGGAGGATGAAACCATTAATGGAATTTTGGATAATTGCTTGTGTTTGGAGAAGTTTAGTCTCATTGATTCATCTGGGTTCAAGAAACTCAAAATTATGAACACAAGTTTGAAATATTTGGAGCTCCAATTTTTGATGATTAGTGAACTTGATGTTTTTGTTGAAAACCTTCAAGTTGCGATGCTCAATTCTCTAATTTGCCCACCAAAAGGTTTGAGAATTTTCACCCCAAAGATAGACTCTTTTTATTATATTTGTAATACAACATTTCAAACAGTGCAGGCTTATAACCTCAAACAGAATGTTCTAAAAGCTCAAGATATTTTTGAAAATTGTAGTGATCTTTTGGTAAGTTATATTCTTAAGCCTATATCATATTGGGTTTTCGTTATAAATTAAGGTTTGTATTTAGATGTATTGTGTAATGGTGCTAATTTAAAATTTATTTCTCTTTTGTAGGAATCTCAAACAACGAACATTTTTCAAAATCTGTCACTTTTGTCAATTGATTTGGATTTGAACAATATGAGAGAAGAAGCCTTATCATTTTCATTCATACTAAAATCATGTGCCCAACTCAAGAATCTTCAAATTACTATACCAGTATGTTACTCGTAACTTTACCGAACTAAAATTTATATTATGTTGTTAGTTTTTAAATTAAATGATGAATAAAATAATATTAGAAATACATACCATACATAAAAAATTGATGCTAGATTTGAAATGTGAATATATTAATGTGGACTCTAATTGTTTGATGACCTATTCTATTAAATGAATGTTGTTTATCTGTGATGGATATAATCCAAATTCCATGACTAAGAACTCTGTAAGAAATGATAGAATACTAGTTAACATAAAACTCTATTCAAAATATACTATAAATATGTGTTACTTATTAAATCTAGTTTTTATAAAAAGTAACATTCGTTTGGTGTTACTTATTAAATCTAGTTTTTATGAGATGTTACATCTTCAATGAAAGTGGGATGGATTGGGCTAAAGATATGTAATAGGTAGGGTAAAAACCATTGTGAAAAAGGGTAGAGTTTTACATTTTATTTTCAAATGAGCCTTAACAACATATATCGGGCTTCTACTAACTTAGTACACTTACATTTTTTTTTGATATGTAGGTGGATGGAGTTTTAAAATCCAATGACGGTTCTCATGATTGCACTTTACCATTTTCCAACTCAATATTTTGGGAAAGACAAGGAGTATATTATAATTGCATTAATTACAAGTTGAAATATGCTACTATACAAGGATTTACGGGTAAGGAACAAGAAGTAAAATTTGTCAAGCACCTAATTACAAATGCCAACATGGTACAAAAAATTACCATAATTTGTGATTCTATGATTGTTGATGAGGCAAAACATCTACTCTCAATTTCAAGAGCTTCATCTTATCTCTCCATCGTCCTGAAATCCAAAAGCAAGACTCAATAGTTGACATTTCTGAAGTCCAAGATGTGGCATCATAAGAATAATTATCCATTTTTTGCAATGTGTTGTAACATAATCTTTTATACTTAATAGTCTATAATTTTATGGATTTTATTAGTTCAAATATAGGTTTTACTGGTCTTTTTACCAATATTGAGCCTGATAATATTATGAAAAAGTTGGTCTCTTATAACTTGAGCCAAATAACATGATATTTTCTAGTGGTCTCTCATTAACTAGTAATACATTTGCATTTTAATTCATGGATGATGATTGATTGTTAGTGATTTGGGTATTTACCTTGAAAGGATTTGTCTTCTTTTTTTTCTTATCATTAGAAGAATTTCAAGGGGCATATTTTTTATAGGTTTGGCACCTCTTGAGTTGCTTCTCCACTTTCATGGCTTGGTGGAAAATCTCCTCCTATGAGTCATGCTTTTGGAGTTTCACCATATCTTCTTGGTTAAGTCCATTTAAGAACCTTGTCATCTTGAATTTCACACCTTGTTCTAATTCATTCTTAATTAAAGCATCTCCATATCTTTATAGAATTCTTGTTCACATTTTGAACCTTACCTAAGTCTTTGAAGTTGGAGGATTATGTCCTTTTTGTAGGTGGAATGCATAAATCTTTGTCTCAAAGCATTTTTCAAATCAAACCAAGTTGTAATAAAAGGTTTTTTTACCTTCAAGAATGTCCTTTTAATATCTATTCCACCAATATAAAGTATAATCTTCGAACTTTAAGACTACAAGTTTCAAAATCTACCTATCTTTAAAGTCACAAGAAAATACAAGTTGGTTCACCTTTCTTTCCCATTCTTCATATACATTAGGGTTGGATTCCCACTAAATTTAGGAAATCTTACATTTTGTTTGAAAAATTTATCTTCTTGATCGCTCCTATAGTGTCTCATTTCTATTCTTTCACGTTTTAGGTAGAAAGCTTCCATGTCACTCGAGTCAAAATTTGTGGAACATCTTGAAGATTTCCTTTCTCTTCCTTTTCTCTTTTGTCTCGGCATTTGCTCCAATTTTTGAATTTTTGCATCATTTCCTCCATGGTCATTTGTTGTCCACCCATGCTTATGCTTTCTTATTTTTTGGAACTTAAAGACATGTTATAAAAATTTGCAAGAAATCCAACACAAAAAGTACAAGAAAACAACTAGAACTAGACAAGAATTGAATGATTAGTAATAAAAAATTTATTGTAATTTTTGTCTAAGTGTTTACACTTCAAAAATTTTATCAATCACTCACAAGACACTAAATCACTCAAGAATATCTTAGCCATACTCAAACACTAAAGAAAATGTCTCAAAAATTTCTTTAAATTCCAATCAAGAATTACTAACTCTCAAGTGAATGATGTAATAACTTAAAATGCACTAAACCTTAAAATTCTTGAAAATTTTTGGACAAAACCGCAAGAAATGAGAAAGACAATCTAAAACATGCTAACAAAGAAAAAGATAGAGAAAAGAATATACCACTTGTAGGACAAGTTTATACGCAAAAAGGTACAGAAAAGCTTGAAAAAGACTTAAAAAAAGGGTGAAATTTAGTGCAAAATCTTCACTCATTGGATTCATGTAAAACCTTTGATATGAAAGGCACCTAAGAAACACACATTCATGAAAAGAAATAAAAAAAATGTGTTAAAAAATTCAACAATCCCCTAAGGAAGTCAATATGAAAATTAATTCAAAGAACTAGGGCTAATTAACACTAATAACCTTTTGTCAAACACTTGGTGATCTTAGTTTTATGTAATTTTCTTTTGCTTTGATTTTGCAATTTTCTTTTGTTTTTGAATTCGTATATGCCTCAGGCAACCAAGATAGTATCCATATAAAAATTAGTTTTGATTTTAGTTTTTGAAAACCAAACTCCAAAAAGAGAACCTCAAATGTAAGGATCACAACACTTGCTTCTTAATGTTCATGGGTTTTTAATATTCTAAAACATGTTTCCTCTTTTGTAAACTCTCAAACCAAGATTAAACACTTTTAAGTTCTAGAGAACTTCAAAAAAGAAAATAAGAACTCAAAGAAACAACAAAAACATAAGAACACAAAACCAATCAAGTATCAACATCATACCCATGCCTAGAGAGATTTTTTTTTTCAGATAAATGTCACAAGAAATAGATATAATGACTTGCTTAATGGATGAACTAATGAACAAAAATACAAAACATGTTGTATTCAACCTAAAGATGATTCAACCAACAAGAAAAATTAAGAAAAAATGGAAAATCGCCTTGCATTGAAATGGGTTTCAAACCCTCTTTTCAAGAACACCTTTATTGATGGTGGTGAACATCTCCATGCATTTGGTTGATCTTTTTGCTCTTGATACCATTTGATATGGTTGTGGAGATCTGATTAGGACCTTGTTCAACACAATTGGAGATGAGAAAAAATATGCATGAAGGTGAAGATTAGGCCCAACTATGCATGAGGACCAAGAAAGAATGCATTCAGCACATTCAAGAAACAAGTAAAAAAAGAAAGAAACAAATAGAAATGAAAACTTTAAATGAATTGAAAAGAGGAAGGAGGAAAGAACATGCCATATTGAAAAGAATTCTAAGAATAAGTGCAATGCAAACCACTATTTGAAAAAAACTTTTTAAGATAAGACTCAAAAAAACAGAAGAAGCACTGTCTCCATTTTCTCAAGACAACATTTAAGATAACTCTCTATATCTCAACGTCGGAAATAATTTGTTAGTGGTATTAGCTTGTATAACGAGTAAAATAACAATAAAAAATGGTAGCAACTAAAATTTAATTACTAAATCGATGACTTTATGAAGTAAAATAAAATTAACTATGTTAAAAGTTGAAATGTAACAGAAAAAAATTATTATTATAATTATAATTATAAATATTTTAATATTATTATTATTGATCCAATTATAATTATAAAGTTATTATTTTAATTATTGCTATAATAATAATAATAATTATTATTACTATTATAACTATTATAATAATAATAATTATTATTATAACTCTTAATATTAGAATTACTTATTAGATAATTAATTGTAATAATAATTATTATGATAAAATTATATCAATAAAAACAATTGTAATAAAAATAATAAAGAGGATACACTTTGGTTTACACAATCTTTTTTTTTTTCAATTTTACCCTTTTGACTACCTTGTTGTGTTAACAATTTTATGTATTAAGTAACTATTTTTTTTTAAAACTCAAATAACTATCTACAACAAAAAAATTAAATATATAGAAAAATATTGCCTACAATAAATCATAAAATTTAAAACATAAGCATGTAGGAATGGAACTGAAAAACATGAGGAAGAAATCATTATCAAACCATTTTTATTCATTCCATCATTAATAATATTGTTATTGTAATTATAAGTATAATTTTTTTTTATTATTATTAATATTAATATTGGTAACTATACTATTATTAACATTACTATTATTATTAATTATAACAAAACTAACATTAGTAATAATCTTATTATTATTATAAAAATACTCATAATAATATTAATAATAATAAAATTATTAATAATAATTATAAAATGATGTGTAGTAATTATATGTTCTATGTCTACTCATCATAGTTCATACTTCGGTTCAATTTCTTTTTACAAATTATTTGAAATAATAATAATAATTATTATTATTGATTAAAATAGATTTTGTCACTATAATTTTAAATTAAGCATTTAAATTATTTTATTTTAGTTAATAATTTAATGTTAAGAGAGGCTAAAAAAGATTTATCTTTTATACATTTATTTACTTGGTAAAAGAGTATACAAATGTAACATTAATTAAGTGAGGGCACTTGACTCACATTCAAAGTTTGTGGATTGTCACAATAATGATTATTGGAAGAAGTAATGTTTATATCATTGAAATGGAATAACGAATACAAATCATTTTATCTTATCTACTGTGATTAGGGCTTAATCTATTTTATGTAACCAGAATAGAATTTATCTTGTGTATATATAAGTATGTTCTATTTTTATTTTTTTATATATTGATATGTTCTATCTTTATTTATTTGTGTTTTCTTGATTTCTCAAAAATGGATTCATTTGTAATAATAATTGAATCAAATAGTAATTTTAATTATATTAAAAGGGTGCCATTAAATATAATAATTACCAGGATATCTCTTATAAGTACCCCTTTCACAAATTATCCTATATTAAATTTTATATAAGAAAAATATTTTCTTATTTTTTATCTTAGCAATATCTATACAAATCAAAAAAAGATGGAACACAATATTTTCTTATTTTCTTCATATGTATTTTTATAATCTTTTAGAATCTAATTCAAATGTGATGATTAAATAAATAAATTCAGATTATATAGATATCAAAAGGTAATGTCATCCATAAATACGGGATATACACTTATTTTTTATACATTTCTTTAATTACTGAAATCGTCAATAATAAATGTGTGTAAAATCATCTTTACTTTATTCAAATGTAAAAGATAATTCAGAATAATTAATGACACTAAAATCACATAGAAGCGATATCTATAATTAAATTTTTAAAATTGATTTTATCTTTAATATTAAATATTTTCCTATTTAAATCTTCAAGTCATCATATTATGCTTATAAATAGTTCATATGACAATAGTTTTACAAATAACAGCTGTTAAAAGTTTCCGTTTTACCTTAACTCTTCGTCCTCGTTCTTCAGTTCTACTTCCTTACCGAAAAGCATTGAAACTACTTTATTTGGGTTTCTTAGATTCACTTTGTTGGAAAAATGACTTTTATTATGATATAATTTCGAAAAATTCATAATAAGATAAGTGCAAGAGAAACAACGAAAATCAAGGGATTTGATATTTAATTTTTTTGATTGCATGAATTTAGGATATTAGTTACCAAGTATAGTGGTCTGTTAGTAATGTCAACACCCGATTTTGTCCGGGTAATCTTTTAAATTAAAGTATAATGATAAAAGTGAATAATAATATAAAAATATATATTTATTAGTTTAAGTTTTCTTGAAATAATAATAATAAAAAAATAAATAAAATTTGAATTTTTCCATTACAAAACAAAAAAAAGACTAAAAAAGAAAAGGTGATGATTTTAAAAAATAAAATAAAATAAATAATTAATAATAAAAAAACAAAAATAACAAGAAAATAACAAAAATATCTAAATTAAAACAACAGAATCTGAAAATTAAAAAAAAATAATTAAAAAATAATAATAAAAACAAATATAACAATAGAAATAACTGCTTCCAAACTTGATTTGCAAGTTTTAAAAAATAAATTAATAAATAAATAAAAATAATAATAAATAAAATAATAAAGAAAGAGTCAACTCTCTAACTTCTCACTCTCCTAACTCTAAGTAATATTTTCTTAAAAAAATAAAAAAAAAGAATTGTGAAACTGTTCAAAACTACCCACGTTCTCTACTCCATAAAAATAAAATTAATAATAAATAATAAATTGTTACCGTTAGAAAATGGCTTAAGTCTAATGTAGGTAGATTCATTTTGAAGATTAATTTAAAAAATAATAAATAAGGAGAATGGGTCAAAGAGTGGTAATTTCTCTGAACCACCTTGATTTCAAAAAAAATAAAAATAAAAAATAATAATAATAATGCAAATAAAAAAAGGGAGAAAAAAAGCACACGGGGGGATCATTTTTTGGTCACAAAAAAGAATACACGTGGGGAGGAATGAAGAAAGAAAAATAGAGAGAGAAAGTAGAGAAGAATAGAAGATTGATTCTCCTGTCTTACTATCCACAAACTGAGAAGCAATGAACTTTTGAAAAGGAGACAATCATTTTTGAAGAACGCTCACATGTATGATTTGTAAGCTTTAGATTTTCATATGGATCTTAAAGTTTGAAATTTGTAAATCATGTGTTCTTATCTTCTTGTAATGTTTTTTTTATTTGTCCATCATTTCATTTTCATATAAAGATAAAAAAATAAGAAAAGGGAGGACCTTTAGCTCTTTATGGCATTTTGTTTTTTTTTCTTATTTCTTAAATAATAAAAAATTCATCATATTCTATCTTCCATACATTAATCTCTGTATTTTGTGCTCCCAAAACCACTCCAAAACAGTCCCAAAACGACTTCCGCCGACACCGCCATTTTTCCGCACCACCAACAGCCACCATTTTACCTCAAAAAATAGCCACCATGTAGTCCCTTTAATCCCAACAAGATGCATCCAAAACAGCAGCCAAACAATACCCAAAACAGCATCATTTTCCCCCAAAATTAGCACCAGTTTTACTTCCAAAACGACACCACTTTACCTTCAAAATAGCACCGAAACAACTATGAAAACGCCACAAAAACGGTACAAAAAGAAAAACGCCCCGTCTACGCCACCGCCGTCGTGCCACCTCCGTCGACAGCGTTCATCGTCGTCGCCTGCCACCTGTCGCCGTCGTCTGCACCATGCCCCTCGTCGCCTCCGCCTTCATGTCTCCACAGCATGTGCCCTCAAACCCTAATGAGTTTCTGGTTAGTGGGGGTGCTCTCTGCACCCCACCTGTCGGAGCTTGCACCCCAGTTTTCTGCAATTCCCAAAATGTTCCTAGCCACTAGTTGGATTTCTGATTAGCGGATCTACTTCCTGCACCCCCATTAATTAAGTTTTGCACCCACACTCTCCACAATCACCAAAATGCCCTTAACCCAAGTTGAGTTTTATTGAGTCATGTTCCATTTTTGCATGCATGATTTCATTAAAATTAAAATGTCAATTCTATGTTGCATATAACTGTCGCATGTTATTTTTCAACACCAAATTTGATATATACACTGTTCCTCAAAGTCCAGGCTTTAAACCTGGCATTGTTCCTCAAAGCCCAGGCTTTAAACCTGGCACTGTTCCTCAAAGCCCAGGCTTTAAACCTGACACTGTTCCTCAAAGCCCAGGCTTTAAACCTGGCACGATTCCTCAAAGCCCAGGCTTTAAACCTGGCACTGTTCCTCAAAGCCCAGGCTTTAAACCTGGCACCGTTCCTCAAAGCCCAGGCTTTAAACCGGGCACAATTCCTCAAAGCCCAGGCTTTAAACCTGACACGATTCCTCAAAGCCCAGGCTTTAAACCTGGCACGATTCCTCAAAGCCCAGGCTTTAAACCTGGCACTATTCCTCAAAGCCCAGGCTTTAAACCTGGCACCATTCCTTAAAGCCCAGGCTTTAAACCTGGCACTGCTCCTCAAAGCCCAGGCTTTAAACCTGGTATTGTATCTCGAAAGCCCAGGCTTGAAACTTAACACTGACACCATTCAATTACCCTATTTTCAAACATAAACTTTCAAAAATACAAATCAAAACAACTAACAAATTTATCATCAAAGAACTACGTAACCCTGATTCTCCATCCCTGATGGAGATACGTAGGAGCAAGGTCAAACCTTGTCGGGCTCCCTAAAACCAAAAAAAAATATTTTGTTCGTTTTATCTTCATCTCTTTCTTGGGAAAATAAATATTTTAAAAAATCACACTCAGATTACTTATTTAATTAAAGGTACCGTCTTAGGATGGGCGTTGTGGGGGTGCTAACACCTTCCCCACACGTAACCGACTCCCGGACTCGAAATCCGTTTTCGCAAACTTGCCTTATCTTGTTTTTGGTTTTCCATAGTTTTTCCTAATAAACTATGGTGGCGACTCCTCTGTTTTGAAAATTAAAAATAAATATACTTTTGTTCGCCGTCCCCGTCGTGACCCCGGTTGCGATAAGTAACAAATCTTTTGATTTTATAATAGGTTTTAAACTGTTTTTTGTTTAGATATGTTTTTTAAATTATGGTTTTACATTCTGTTTTTCTTGAAGATGTATAAATATTAATTTATATCAATAAAAATATATCCTTGCACTCAAATATATCTACAAAGTGGTATCAAAGTTCTTAGTTCTTAAGGGCCTCTGTGTGAGAGATCAGTGAGACTCGAGTGACGAGTATTTTGAAAGAGGGTAAGATATAGCCGAAAATTTCATGGCACCTCCACTAGTTTTCTCAGGTGAAAACTTTGAGATATGAAGTCTTATCTAGAAGCAAGTGGTTTGTGGGATGTTGTGATGTCTGAAATCCAGCCGCTACAAGAAGATCCAACTGTAGCTTAAATTAGAAATTATAATGATCAAGCAATGAGAAGATCGAAAGCCAAGACTTGTTGTATTCACTCTACTGTTTCTGATATTATATTCACTAGAATTATGGCCTTTGAAATAGCTAAAGAAGCATGGGATACTCTCCACGAGGTGTTTCAAGGGAATGAAAGAACTCGGCAGATGCAAGTTCTCAATCTCAGAAGAGAATTTGGGATGCTGAGGATGAAGGAGACTGAGACTATCAAAGAATATTTCAATAGACTCTTGATCGTGGTAAACAAAATTTGTTTACTACGTGAAGATTTGTCTGACAGAAGAATTGTAGAAAAAGTGTTGGTGCACCTCCCTGAGAGGTTTGAAGCAAAGATTTCTTCACTTGAAAAATCTCATTAACTGAGTTGATGAAGTCTCTCCAAACCCAATAGTAGAGAAGAATGTTGAGACAAGAGCCGCCGAATACTGAAGGAGCTTTTCTAGCAAAGTCACAACCGAGTTACAAAACAAAGAAGAAAGGCTGGAAAAATGAGAAGAAAAGTGATGAGCATGACAATGACGAGAAGGAGAAGTACTCAGTATGTCAATACTGCAAAAAAACTTCTCATCCACATTGGAGATGTTGGTGGAGACCCGATGTGGTATGTAGATCCTGCAATCAAAAGGGTAATGTAGAGAAGGTATGCAAAAGAAAGCAACAAAAGGCGCAAATTGCTCAAGAGACTGATGACGAGAAGGAGGAGCATCTTTTTGTGATGACTTGTTTTGCTAGTGACATCACTAGTGAAACATGGTTGATTGATAGTGGATGCACTCATCACATGACTCATGATAAAGGCATGTTTGTAAAGTTGGACAAAACCCGTTTTTCGAAAGTCAGAATTGGGAATGGAGACTATATTGAGGTCAAAGGCATAGGTGATATTGCCATTGATTCTGGCTCAGGTAAAAGAATAATCTCTGATGTTCTATATGTTCCTGAGATTGATCAAAATTTGTTAAGTGTCGGACAACTTCTATAGAAAGACTATGCTGTTGTGTTCAAAGATAAAACTTGTGAAGTCTTTGATTTAAGTGGCATTAAATTGATGCCAATAAAGATGAAGGACAAAAGCTTCTCAACAAACATGCAAAACTCCTGTACGACCGAGTTGGGACAAATTTGGCACAAAAAATTAATAGCGAATGCAATAGATGTCTTATCCTCGAAAGGAGATGCAATCGCCATTGACATGCAAATGACAGTCAAAGCAGTGAATTTGAGATTGAATTCCGATATTGAAGCCTTTCCTCCCAAGGATTTTGGTCACCATGGATTTGATCCGGGTGCGATGATGAACGAGGGTCCTTTTGCGAATAATGGGAACGACAATACATCGTCGTATAGCTTGGCGGAGATATGGAAGTTTCCGCAAGCGATTAATGGCAGCAGGAGATTGGGTCTCCGAAGCCCGCAGTTCAGACATGGGCCGAGGTAATTTGGGGATTTCACTTCTGGGCCCAACAATGGGCTTGGACCCAGTAACACTAAAAAGCGGCGAGACTTCGAGGACGATTCCGCTAAGGCCGTGTCCACTAGCAATGTTGTGAATGAGGGTGATGGAAAAAGTGTTAAAGCAAAAGGGAATGGTGATGGTAAATGTGAAGGAGAAGTCAGTTCAAGAAAGTTTGCGGAGCAAAGCGCGAAGCCTCCTTTGGAAGCTCCCAAGCAAGATTACAATCATGTCCAAGCCAGAAGGGGTAAAGCCACTGATAGCTACAGTCTTGCAGAACGAGCTCGAAGGGAAAAGATTAGTGAAAGGATGAAAATTCTTCAGGATTTGGTCCCTAATCATAATAAGGTTATCTGGAAAGCGTTGGTACTTGATGAGATAATTAATTATATCCAATCTCTTCAGTGCCAAGTTGAGTTTTTGTCAATGAAGCTTGAAGCCCTCAAGAATGGACGAGAAGATGTAGCATAAGTACTTGTTGACGCTGGAGCTATCCTTGATTTTGATGACAGTGACAATATTCATGAAACTCAAGCAACAACAATGCTGGAGTCAAGAATTGCAAGACGTAGATTTGAAGAATTGAAAGACAAAATTGGAATTTGCATCAAAAGAGGCAAGGAGGAATGTTGGAAAAATGCCTCTTATGATACAATTTGTTATGATACAATTTGGGAAAATTCAGAATAAGACAAGTGCAAGAGAAACAACGAAAATCAAGGGATTTGATATTTAATTTTTTTGATTGCATGAATATAGGGTATTAGTTACCAAGTATAGTGGTATGTTAGTAACAGATCTTTTGATTTTATAATTGGTTTTAAACTGTTTTTTGTTTGGATATCTTTTTTAAATTATGGTTTTACATTCTGTTTTTCTTGAAGATGTATAAATATTAGTTTATATCAATAAAAGTATATCCTTGCATTCAAATATATCTACACACTTGCGTTTTGGTCGGAAGGGAAATCAAGCAAAAGTATCAACTTAATAACGTGGTAAGTCTTTGTTTCCTTGGTTTCAGTTTGGTTTGATTAGAAAGGATGACGTTGTTGGTTCCAAGTTGTGTTATTTTTTTTTACTTTTTAATATTGGTTAAGTCATCAGTAGAATATTGTTAGAAGCTGTGTTGGGATTTTCTTTGGTAAGTGGGATGACATTGTTGTTATGTTTTTCTTTTAATCTTTGGTTCATAATTTATATAAATTTATTTTTATTATTCAAAAAATAGTTTATATTAACATTGAAAAACAATTTTTATTTTTATTTTCTTTGGTTATTTGATTTTGGTGTCAAGAGTCGTGAAATTTCGACCTCGCGGTTTTTTAGTCTTCTTGATTGGGAAACTCCACAAATGCACTCAATGAAGTTTAGAAGGTTTGGTAGCAAAACCAAGTCATCTTGAGTTGGTTTGCATGTGAACCAAGTTTGATTCTTTTGGTGGCTAGCTCGGTTTTGGTTCCAAGGGTCTTGAAATTTTGACCTTGTGGTTTTTGAGCCATCTTGATTGGAAAACACCCTAAATGCACCCAAAATGAAGTTGGGAAGTTTTGATGGCGAAACCAAGTCATCTTGAGTTGGTTTGCATGTGAACCAAGTTTGATTGTTTTGGTGGCTAGCTCGGTTTTAGTGCCAAGGGTCTTGAAATTTTGACCTCGTGATTTTTGAGCCGTCTTGATTGGAAAACACCCTAAACGCATCCAAAATGAAGTTGGGAAGGTTTGGTGGCGAAACCAAGTCATCTTGACTTGGTTTTGCACCAAGCCAAATTTGGTGGTTTTGGTGGCTAGCCCGATTTTGGTGCGAACAGTGATGAAATTTTGTCCTCACGGATTTTGAGCCCTCTTGATGGCAAAGCACCACAAATGCACCCAAAACAAAGATGAGAGAGTTTGGTGGAAAAACTAAGTCATCTTGAGTTAGTTTGCATGTCAGCCAAGTTTAGTGGTTTTTGTGGCTAGCCCGGTTTGCGTGTCAAGAGTCATGAAATTTTGACCTCAAGGTTTTTTAGGCCTTTTAATTGGAAATCCCCACAAATGCACTCATAATGAAGTTGGAAAAACAATATTATTATTTTCTTTGGCGTATTTTATTTTGAACTTTTAATTATTATTTTCTAGTGATTGATTTTATTGAGTTTTTAGGAACATTAGGATTAAATCGCATCCTTAAATTTATGTGATATGTATTAAATGAGTTTTGATAATGAAAATATCAATATTACAGGAAGAAACATGTATGGGCATAATATGTGCAAAGTGCTAATGAAAGAAACTATAGATTCTCATTACTTACTCTAGATGCCTATGACAATGATAGTGGGATGGTAAATGGAATGAGGGGATATAACAGTTCAACATCAACCTAATTTTCATATAGGTGTTTTTGTTTCATGTAGTTCAACTCTTATTTTTTTCAGTTGCTCCCCTAATGCAAGGCATACTGCAATTGACATCCCCTTGTTACCTTGTCATTCTAACCATTTAATTTAAGGCAAATTTCTAAATTTTGACTGTAGTATTTCCAACTAAGAAATGATGTTTATCAATGGATTTGGACTTGCTGATTATTGGCCTTCTTCTCCAGCTCGAACTCCTTCATTAGAGAATGAAAGAATGGATCTCCAAAGATATCATCATACAACGAGAAGCAGAAACAACCACAAATTTCCCTATCCGCAGTACCGTGCCTTTTATGATCAAGTCCACCCTGTGCAAGAGACTCTCCAGTAACTTCTCCATCATATATACACTTCCCACAAATCCTTCAACCATTTCTTCAATGACATACAAAATGCATCAGGTGCATATGTACACCCACAACCTCTTAGAGGCAACATGCACAGGATAACTCCTCGACGTTGGAGGAATCTTCCTCCTCGGACCTTTCTTCAAGATGATGATGTAATAGGTCATTCTCTCTATTTTTTGTACTTCATAGTCTTTTGGATTTCATCTAAACAAAATCCTAGTTTAATTGTTACATATTGTTGGGATTTTCTTGTGTAGGATGTTCCTTCATTGGGTAACCATTATAGTGATATGCGCTTGGACATTAAAGACATGTCATATAAATTAATGTGGATTGTCTATGAGGCCTAGAATCCTACAAACTTAGTGAATATCAAAACTTTAATTATCTAATGCTTTGGAATTGGACAACATGAGCTTCTTTTGTTAGGTGAATGGATTGGCAATGTAGGCACAAGTTTGTTACATGATATAATTGCAAGACAAATGAAAACACAAACTTATATACTTTGTAATAACTCGGGGAAGGCATCCTTTGAGGAACAACAAACTGATCTCTGCATAATATGCTAGGTATCAAGTTTAGCAATATGTATAATTAAATACATTATAATCCATCAAATGCCTTATTTTCTAGGGTTATATTTCATTTTAGTTTGATGTATTAGAAACAATTCTCTTTCTCCTATTAATTGGAATACTTATGGATGATTTCACAGGATGAATATAAGAACAAGCAGGAAATTGGAATTCTTCAATGCGGACATGAATATCAAGCAAATTGTATAAGGACATGGTTACATGAGAAAAATGTATGTTCCTTATGCAAATAAAAAACATTGACTTTTGACACGAAAACCCACTGAAGTTGCAAATCAAACCAAAATGACTTGTTTTGCCCCGAAACCTTTCCAACATTTTTTTGGGTCAATTTGTGGTTGTTTATTATCAAAGAGGACTAAGAAAACTTCACATCAAAATTGCATAACTCTTTGAACCATTGAAATCACAAATGGCGTCTAATTGCAAACCGACCCAAGATAACTTCGTTTTACACACTAACCTTCCCAACATATTTTTTTTGTCCATATGCTTTTGTTTTCCAACAATTAGGCTAAAAAGTGTTTTAGTCAAAATTTCATGACTTTTGGCATGAAAACCTGTTGAAGTGACAAACCAACCCAAGATGACTTGATTTTGCGCCCAAATGATCCCTACATCATTTTCAATAAATCTATTGTTGTTTTCCATCCATATGGCTAAAAAATGATCAAGTCAAAATTTATGACTTTTGCCACAAAAAGCCGTTGAAGTTGCAAACCAATTCCAAATGACTTGGTTTTATCCCCAAACCTTCTCAACATCCTTCTTTTGGGTCTATTTGAGGTTGTTTGGCATCAAAGAGGGCTAATAAATTGGAGGTCCAAATTTTATTTTCAAGCACGCAAAACGACTAATGTTTGCTATGTTACAAATCAACAAAAGACGACAAGGGTTTTTAACTACACCTTCACCACATCATTTTCGGTCCATTTGTTGTTGTTGCCCATCATTACGGCTAAAAAGTGGCCCAGTCAAATTTTCATGACTTTTTTGCACGAAAAGTCGTCGATGTTGCAAACCAACCCATGATATCTTGGTTTTGCACCCAAACCGTCCCCACATAATTTTCGGTCAATTTATTGTTATTTTCCATCAATACAACTCAAAAATGTTATGGTCAAAATTTCATGACTTTTAACATGAAAACCCATCGAAGTTGCAAACCAACCCAAAATGAATTGGTTTTGGCCCCAAACCTTTTTTTGGGTCGATTTCGGGTTGTTTTGCAAAGAGTTTTGGTCAAGTTCAAAAAGGGGGTGACTTGAACTTTTAAAAAATTTTCGCAAAAGATTACTTAAAAGAATGAATATTTTCACAAGAATCAATATTATTGCGGTTTTTTGTTGTCTCAAAGCAGAAAAACAATCAATTGAAATAGAAAAGCAATTAAATAATTGTTCATTTCACACAACCTAATAGAAAATTAAACAATTCAATTCAAAAATCAATTGGTTTATTTTCCTGTTAGAAAATCCAATAAGAGATGCAAACCAATTAGTTTGTCAAACTAGAAAAATTCAATCAACTCAATCTATGGAACAATCAATTCAATTTTTCAACAAGACAAAACCACAAAAAAGAAATTGATTGAAACACACAATCAGCAGATTGAATTTATCAACATTATACAACTATCAAGAAATATCAAGAAATGATAGATTTTTGTAGAGAACATTACTATATGTGAATGAAATCACACACAGTTGAAAAATGTGTTACAAACCAGTTTGATTAGTGAATTACACATAGTGAATTACACATAATAATGAGTTGTTTTACAAAAAATTAGTTGATTGATTTATCATGCAGATGTAGAAAAATGTAAAAACTGTTTCAATCAAAATTTCATTACCGTTGTCACGAAAATCCGATGAAGTTGCAAACCAAGCCAAAATGACTTGGTTTTTCCCCTAAACCTTCACAAGATCCCTTTTTGGGTCAATTTGTTGTTGTTTGACAACAAATTTCGCTAAAAAAATTTCAGGTCAAAATTTCATGACTCTTTCAAGCACGGAAACCACCAATGCAAGCTAAGTTGCAAACCAACCCAAGATGACTTCGTTTTTCCCCCAAACCTTGCCCATATAAATTTTCAGCCATTTGTTGTTGTTGTTTCCTATCAATACGACTGAAAATTGTTTCGGTCAAAATTTCATTACTTTAGGCACAAAAACCTGCTAAAGTTGCAAACAAACCCAAAAAGACTTAATTTTACCCTGAACTTTACCAACATCCTTTTTTGGGTCAATTTGTGGTTGTGTAACTTCAGAGACGACTCAGAAAACTCTTGGTCAAAGTTTCAAGACTCATTCAAGCACAAAAACTATGAAAGCTGTCTAAGTTGCAAACAAATCCAAGATGACTTGGTTTTGCATCCAAACCTTATTGACACCATGTTTGGTCAATTTGTTGTTGGTTGCCATCAATATGACTCAAAAATGTTCTAGCCAAATTTTCATGAAATTTGGCATGAAAGTCCGTTTAAGTTGCAAACCATCCAAAAATTACTAGATTTTGCCTCCAAACCTTCCCAACGTCCTATTTTGGTCAATTTGTGGTTGTTTGACATCAATGAGGTCTAAGAAAACTTCAGGTCCAAATTTCAAGACTCTTTTAGGCGTGGAAACCACCATAGCAGGCTAAGTTTCAAACCAATCCAATATAACTTTGTTTTGAACTCAAACCTTTACCCATATCACTATAAGTTCATTTATTGTTGTTTCCCGTCAATACGACTTAAAAATGTTCTGGTTAAAATTTTATGACCTTTGTACGAATGACCGTTGAAGTTGGAAACCAACCAAGATGACTTGCTTATGCAATCAAACCTTCCCATAATAATTTCGGTCAATTTGTAATTACTTCCTATCAATATGGCTAAAAAATGTTTCGGTCCAAATTTCATGAGTTTTAGCACAGAACCCTGTCGAAGTTGCAAACTAACCCAAGATGAATTAGTTTTGTAGCCAAACCTTACACACATTATTTTCGATGAATTTGTTGTTGTTTTCCATCAATGTGGCTAAAATTTGTTCTGGTCAAAATTTCATTACTTTAAGCACGAAAATCCACCGAAATTGCAAACCAACCCAAAGTAACTTGGTTTTGCCCCTAAACCTTCCCAATATAGTTTTCTAGGTCGATTTGAAGCTATTTAAGATCAAAGAAGAACTTTATGTCAAAATTTCATGACTATTTTAGACACAAAAATTTTGAAAGTTGGCTAAGTTACAAATCAACCCAAGATGACTTGGTTTTGCACCCAAAGCTTCCCCACATCATTCTCGATTCATTTGTTGTTGTTTGTTATCAATATGTCTGTAAAATGTCCAGGTCCAAATTTCATAACTTTTGCCATGAAAATCTGTCGAAGTAGCAAACCAATCCATATGATTGGGTTTTGCACCTAATTCTTCCCCACATCATTTTTGATGTATTTGTTGTTGTTTCCCATCAATATGACTAAAAAATGTTATAGTCAAAATTTCATGACTTTTGGCATGAAAACCCCCTAAAGTTTCAAACCAAGCCCAAATGACTTGAATTTGCCTCAAACCTTCTTAACATTCTTTTTAGGTCGATTTGTGGTTGTTTGACATCAACAAGGGCTAAGAAAAATTAGGTCAAAATTTCGTGACTGCTTTAGGCACAACAAACGTCAAAGTTAGATAAGTTGAAAACTAACACAAGATGATTGGGTTTTGTACGCAAAACTTCCCTATATAATTTTTGGGCAATTTGTTGTTATTTCCCATCAAAATGGCTGAAAAACGTTCCAATCAAAATTTCATGACTTTAGGCATGAAAACTCGCTAAAGTAACAAACCAACCTAAAATGAATTGATTTTGCCCCTAAACCTTTCCAACATCAACGAGGGCTAACAAAACTTCAGGTTAAAATTTCATGATAATTTCATGCATGGAATCCCACAAAGCTGGTTAAGATGCAAACCAACCCAAGATGAATTGGTTTTGTGCCCAAACATTGCCCACATCATTTTCGGTCCATTTGTTGATGTTTCCTATCAATATGGCTCTAAAATGTTCTAGTAAAAATTCCATGACCTTTGGAACGAAAACCCATTGTGGTTGCAAACTAACCCATAGTGACTTCGTTTTGTTTCTAAACCCTCCCATAATCATTTTTGGGTCGATTTATTGTTGTTTTACATCAAAGAGGGTGTCAACACCTAATTTCATTAGGGTGAAATAAGAAAAATAATTTTTACTATTTTACACCATTTTTTTATCTACATTTTTTTGGTTATGAATATTGGGTTTTTGCCTAGATTTCTATTTTTTGTGCTTTTCTTTTCATTGAATCATTTCGCTAACTACACTTAGCAACCCATTTTTTCCTCCTATCAAGAACCCAAAACCACAATTCACTAGAAATCCCCAAGAACAAGAACTCCTCTGCGTCTCTGCCTCTGATGACGAGCATCGTCGGTTTTTACTCCACTATCAAAACCTGGGTTTAGCACTCTTCACTGGTTCCACTCCGCCACGAGCCTCATAGAGAGCGGCCACCACAAGCCCTATTTTCGTCGTCGCCGCGAGATCCTCACAGCTCCACCGTGACCAATCACAATATCTTAATCCTCCTCCTAAACAACAACCTCCATTTCACATCGAACCTCGTTGCAAATACATTTGACGCCACCCGTCCTCTTCTCTCCACTACCGCGACCATTAGGGTCTCTGATGGAAACCAATGTAGCAGTACGGTTCATTAAGAAGGTTATAAAGGACTGGAAAGACTTCTGTGTGACTGTGAAGCTCACCATTCAGAATTGCCAAGAGAAGGTCAAAGAGCTCAAAGAGCCCGAGAGAAACAAGACACTGACACACTACGTTTCCATTCTGCTCCCCGTTGCCAGCCTTAATTGCCGCAACGTCATCTCTCGCTCAAAACCCATCTCAAAACGAACCGCTCTGTTCACGACATCCTCCCCTACCAACCTCAACCAGAACCACCTAATCTTCATTGAGTTTTCGTTTCTCTCTCCTCTGCTAAAACTTAGGGTAAAGTTTAAGTTGTTGCGCCATTGTTCTCATGTTTTCTTCTCCAAATTCTTTCGCTTTAGGGTAAATGTAATGTTAGGGATTTAGGTATTTGAATTGGGCTTAAGCCTAAAGTTTCTCCTACACCATGTGTACCTGGTAGAGAGTATAGGGAAGGCACAAACAGTATTGTTGTTGTGGCTGTGGTCAGGCTTAGCCCAATCTTTTAAATGAGACATGAATAAAAAAGTGGTGCAAAGAGGGATGTCGTGTGGTATAGCAATCTGGGCTCAACCCAATTGTTCTAAATTAAAAGAAAAGAAGTGTGGACAGATTGTGATATTTAGGCCTTTGGTCTAACAATTGTTTTACACATCCTTTAAATTTGTTATTTACACCTTTGACTCATTTTTCAAAAAAATGTTTTATTTTAAATTTTCGATTAAATTCTTAAATGATCGTTCGCGTCATACATGGATTTAATTCGAAAAGTTTTAATTTTGTTTGGATAATCAAAAGGTCGTATGCGTCTAACGATATCCCAAAATAAACTCTAATTTTCAAAAATAAAAAAATAATAATAATATAAAATTTTGAAAAAAGACAAAAAATATAAAAAATTCCAAAATTATCAAATTCTTACAATAACTCAATTTTCTTTTAGAACTACGTGAACCCTGATTTTCTATCATGGATAGAAATACATAGGAGCAAAGTCAATCCTTGTCAGGTTATTTAATTTAAAAATTATCATTTTGTCCTTATTTGCATTTCGATTTCAATTTTTGGAGAAAAATAAACATTTAATAAACAACATTTGATTTTGCTGATTCAATTAAAGGTACTGTTTTGGAGCAAGCGCTGTGGGGTGATAATACCTTCCCCACACGTAACCTACTCCTGAGCTCATCTCTAGTTCGCAAACCATTCCTTTTCCCTTTCTTAGTTTTCCATAATAAACTATGGTGGCGAGTCCATCTCTTTCTTTTCACATAATTTGTCTATATTTTTTAGATTGTTGTCTGCTGTCGTCGACGAGGTCGCGACAAATGGCGACTCTACTGGGGATAACTTTGAGAGTCATGCCATATTAACTGAATGAGTGAAAAATAAATGTGGTTTTATGAATGTTTTCATTTCTCTTTCTTTATATATTGTTTGCTTTTATTGCTTTATGATTTTCTTTATCGCTTTTATAATTGATTTACTACTTTCATAATTATAGCTGGAATATTGAATCCTAGCATAAACGACATTCTTTATCTGTCATATACCTGCTTTGTTTGGTTGTTTTGCAGGTGGGGGGTTGGATATTGATTTTTCTCCCTTCACACACACTTTTCATGTATATATTACAAGTGGGACCCTAAAAGCCCAGGTATGAAAAAGTTTAGAATAGAAGGATTCAATGATATTGAACGGGATGTACTTCCTACTCTAGTTTTCATGAGAATCCAAATAAGAGTTTATTCTCTTTATTCGCTTGTTCATAAGCAAGTTGCTTACCGACTGCTTTCAATAAAGTAGTAAATGAGGGCCATAGATCTGGTGACTTTTATACCTTTAGGGATTAGGGAGCTAACCCTTGTGAGTGTGCGTGTAAGAAACCTAGAACCCTAGGCGTTGTAATGCCGAATTTTTTAAGGGGCACTAAGGGAGATTTTCGAATTCCTCTTTTCCTCACCATTTTGCATATTAATTAATATATCATATTTTCATACACATATACCTTTTTAGGTACAAACATGCATGGTTTGTCATTTAGTTTTAGTCATGTCATGTTATCAATTAGGCATTGCGCATAAACACACATTTACATTTTATCTTTACTCATGCATTCGTGGTAGAATATAATTATTATGCCATTTTATACCATACATAACCTACATATGTACATTGGCTTATTTTTACATGCATTTTGTTAACGGATTTTCAGCAAGTGTATTGAGTCCTCAAGTAATATAATAAGTAAGAAGAGTAACTCTTCCCCATCTATCCTTGTGAGAATTAATGCCCCTTCTAGTAATGCCCGTTTTATCACATAAGGACCTTCATAATTAGGCATCCATTTCCCTCTACTATTCCTTTGAACTGATATGATCTTTTTCATTACCAGTTCACCTTCTTGGAATTCTCTAGGGCGAACCTTCTTATCAAATGCCCTTTTTATTTTTCTTTGGTATAACTGCCCATGACATACTGATGCCAACATTTTTTCATCAATGAGATTAAGCTGATCATGCCTGGCCCGAAGCCATTCTGCTTCCTCTAATTGGGCTTCCATTAGTACTCTCAAAGAAGGAATTTCTACTTCAAAAGGGAGAACTGCCTCCATTCCATATACCAATGAGAATGGTGTTGCTCCAGTTGAGGTTCTTACTGAAGTGCGATAACCATGCAAAGCGAAAGGCAACATCTCATGCCAATCTTTATATGTCACTACCATTTTCTGGATGATTTTCTTTATATTCTTGTTTGCTGCTTCAACTGCTCCATTCATTTTTTGACGATAGGGAGTAGAATTATGATGTTGAATCTTGAACTCTTCACATAACTCAAACATCATCTTGTTATTTAAATTGGTAGCATTATCAGTAATGATTCTGCTAGGTAGACCATATCTGCAAATGATTTCCCTTTTAATTAATTTGGTTACTACTTTTCTTGTCACATTGGCATAAGAAGCAGCTTCCACCCATTTGGTGAAGTAATCTATTGCCACCAGGATGAAACGGTGTCCATTTGAAGCATTCGGCTCAATAGCTCTAATAACATCTATGCCCCACATGGAAAATGGCCAAGGTGTGGATAGAACCTTTAATGTTGTAGGTGAGACGTTGATGTTGTCTGCATATGCTTGACACTTATGACATTTTCTTACTTGGATGCAACAATCAGTTTCCATAGTCAGCCAGAAATACCCTGCTCTCAAAATCTTCCTAGCCATTGAATGACCATTCATATGAGTTCCAAAGGTTCCTTCGTGGACTTCCTTCAAAATCAACTTTGCTTCTTTTGCATCTACACATCTGAGGAGCATCATATCATGATTCCTTTTGTATAACACATCCCCATTTAACACAAACTTGGCAGCCAATCTTCTCAACATTCTTTTGTCATTTTCATTGGATTCCTCTGGATATTCTTTGCTTTTGAGGTATCTCTTGATATCAAAGTACCATGGCTTGCTATCTGATTCCTCTTCTATGAAGGAACAATAAGCAGGTTGTTCATGACTCTTCATCTTGATCATAGGCAACTCCCCCTCTTGACTAATCTCAAACATGGATGATAGAGTAGCAAGAGCATCAACCAATTGATTCTCCTCTCTTGAAATATGCTGAAATGTTACTGTGTTAAAATATTCCAACAACCCCTTGATATATGCCTAGTAAGGGATTAATTTACAATCATGAGTCTCTAATTCTCCTCTTATTTGATGGATGACAAAAGCAAAATCACCATATATCTTCAAACTCCTTACTTTAAAATCAATGGCAGCTCGAATCCCCATAACACATGTCTCATATTCAGCTATATTGTTGGTACAATCAAAGCATAATCTAGCTGTCATGGGTATATATTGTCTTTCAGGAGAGATAAGCATTGCCCCTATTCCATGCCCCAGTGTATTAGAGGATCCATCAAAAAATAGAATCCATGTATCATCATCATCATCATCATCATCCTCTTTAAAAAGAGACAAAATTTCTTCATCTGGAAATTCAGGTTGCATAGGCTGATAATCCTCAACAGGTTGGTGAGCCAAGTAATCTGTTAGAGCACTACCCTGGATAGCCTTCTGATTAACATATTGTATATTATATTCTAACAACAACATTTGTCATCGAGCTATTCTTCCTGTGAGAGCAGGTTTTTCAAAGATGTATTTAATTGGATCCATTTTGGATATTAACCATGTAGTATGACTCAACATGTATTGTCTTAATCTATGAGCGGCCCAAGCTAAGGCACAACAAGTTTGTTCCAATGCAGAATATCTTTGTTCACAATCGGTGAATCTCTTGCTCAGATAGTAGATAACATGCTCTTTTCTTCTTGTTTCATCATGCTGAACCAGGACACATCCCGTTGATCCATCTAATAAATGTCAAATACAAAATGAGAGGCCTCCTAGGAACCGACAGACGCAGTATAAGGGGTTCTTGTAAATCTTGCTTAATTTTGTCAAAAGCTTCTTGACAGTCTTCATTCCACTCTACAGTTTGATTCTTACATAGCAACTTGAATATTGGTTCACAGGTGGAAGTTAATTGGGAAATAAACATGGCAATATAGTTTAGTCTCCCCAGAAAACCTCAAACCTCTTTTTCTGTGCAAGGATGTGGCATTTCCAGAATTGCACGAACCTTGTCTGGGTCTACTTCAATTCCCTTTGACTCACAATAAAACCTAGAAGCTTTCCAGATCTCACACCAAAAGTATATTTTGTCAGATTTAATCTGAGCTTGAACTTCCTCAATCTTTCAAATAGCTTTATCAAATTAACAAGATGTTCTTCCTCGGATTTGGATTTGGCGATCATATCATCAAAGTACACTTCAATCTCCTTATGCATCATGTCATGAAAAAGAGTGACCATGGCCCTCTAATATGTTGCTCCAGCATTTTTAAACCTGAAGGACATTACTTTATAACAAAAAGTACCCTATAAAGTGATGAAGGTAGTTTTCTCTATATCTTCAGGTGCCATCTTGATCTGATTATACCCAAAGAACCCATCCATGAATGAATACAATGAAGAGGTAGCAGTGTTGTCGACCAAGGTGTCAATATGTGGAAGTGGAAAATCATCTTTCGGACTAGCTTTATTCAAATCCCGATAATTCACACACATTCGTACTTTTCCATCCTTCTTTGGCACAGGCACAACATTTGCCACCCATTGGAGGTATTTGGCTACTGCTAGAAAACCCGCATTAAATTGTTTTTCAACTTCTTCTTTTATCTTTAATGCCATTTCAGGTTTCATTCTTCTTAATTTCTACTTGATTGGAGGACATTCAGGCTTCAGAGGTAATTTATGTTGTACTATACCAGGATCTAGACCAGACATATCTTGATAAGACCAGGCAAAAACATCCTTGAATTCTTACAAAAGAGTATGCAACTGCTTTTGCATTTCTTCTATCATAGCGGTGTCAATCTTGACTTGCTTCTCTTCTCCTTCTTCTCCCAAATTGATTATCTTTATCTCCTCCTGATGTGGCTTTATTTCTTTCGTTTCTTGTTCCACTGATCTCAACAATTCTGGAGGAGTCTTGCAGTCTTCATCGTAATCATTTTCCGTATCATTGACAGGGAGAGAAAAATTTGGACATAAAATTTTTTAATTTTCAAAATCATCGCATCTGCAATTATATACAAAAATAAATATGCAGAAGAAGAAAATATGTAAACATGAATTTATTATGCAAACTGATATTATTACTGAAATTCAAAACATAGGGTTTATACCCTAATCCATACCTTCCTTTGTTTTCAGTCAACTTCAGTGGATGAACAGGTCCTTGACCATTTTTGCCCAGTCCCTGTCCATATTTGTATCCTTCCTTCAGCATAAATTTCTCCATCATCAATGTGCATTTGACAAGCACGGATTGACCCTAGGAGGTTCCACATACATCATTCCCACAATCTCCAAAGCCTGGAAAGAAGTTATGAATCTCAGAAATTCACAGGCTTCTTCATCAGAGATTTCCTTCTTCTCATTCCCTTCCTGCTCTTGATCATTTTGAGGAGTTTTGCCTTTTAAGAAATTTTTGGTTGTCTCCATAGTAACTTCTTTGTTGGCTTTTTCATGACTCCTATCTCTTCTAAATTCTGCAGGAGCGAAAAGACGACCATTTCTTGTCATTGTTAGCACCAAGGCTAAACATGTGATTTGATGAAGTCAATATTATGAGCACCAAGGCTTAGCATATGAAGCTGATGAAGACTGCCTCATGAAGAATCTGTTGGAACCAACCTGGACCAGAATTATTCAAGTGAAGACTTTGTGCCAACATGAAGATAGTTGGGTGTTTAG